>Ga0255378_1037_pt1 | contig 13358 bp, 10 predicted proteins | sample ANMaggSSYBR01E11_FD_182109 | JGI IMG/M metagenome (GOLD analysis project Ga0255378, IMG submission 182109) | Sediment cell enrichment communities from methane seep in Santa Monica Basin, California, United Staets - ANME aggregate JGI... | ecosystem: Environmental > Aquatic > Marine > Cold seeps >...
TTGATTCAATTTTTATTAATTGCCGCTATTATTCTGAACATAAATCTTCTTCTTTTTCAGAGAAAAAATATTAAGAAAATTAAAAATATAAAACGGTGGGAATGGAAAATTGCTTTTTTTGCTGGATTTTTACTCATTTCTGCTTATCTTACCAGCACCTACGGTCTTAGATTCACTACTTCGATTAATTACAGCTTTATTATTAAAAGTAATTTAATCTTTGTTCCTATCCTTGCATTTTTCTTTTTCCAAGAAAAAATCACCAAAGAAAAAATATTTCTTGCCTTTACCTTTTTTAGCGGTATCTACCTGGTTACTACCGGGGGGCAATTTATCCTTCCACATTTTGGTGATTTATTAATCGTAGTGGCCGCCTTCTTTTTTTCCTTTTTCTCTATCATTAATAAGAAACTGTCAAAAATGCTTGAACCGGAAATAATCAGCTGGGCTGTCACTTCTTGTGCTGCAATATTTGCCTTAATACTCATCTTTATTCTGAAGATAAATGTATTTTCTTCAACAGGAATCCTATTTGTCTTCCTTTCCGGACTAGCAGAGGCACTAATTATTCTTTTTATGAATAAAACTATTCGGATTACTAGTATGACTTATTATGTCATGATGACTATGTTTGTCCCTGTCATTAATTTAATTCTGGGAATTTCATTCTTAAATGAAACTATTAATCTTATCCAATTAATCGGGGGGATTGTCCTAATTATCAGTGGAATTATGGTTCAGAGATTAAGAGATTGAAGTTTTTAATAGGTTTTCCGGTAAAAGTGGCCGAATTATTGACTTGTCTCCCCTTCCTTATTTTTCTAATTTAAAAGTAAAATATTAATTACCTAAGAAAATGGGATGTGTTTATTTATTTAGATATGACAAACGAAACGTCCCCTTGTCTTACTTGTCTTATTCGTTTAACAGCGCTGCTACTCTGTCCTTTCAGCTTCTCCTACCTGCATTAAGTCTTTATGATAATATGACACTCCGCTATAAAGAGCCTCTACCAACTCTGATAAAGGTAACAATATCTCCTGGCGCTTTAGCTTCAAACTCGCTGTAAGCTCTCCACCATTGATTGAAAGGCCATTACGTAAAATCGCCCAGCGTTTTACCTGTTCAGGATGCGAAAGCTGATGATTTACTTCTTTAATATGTTCTCCAATGGAATCAATTTTATTTAATTTATCACCGTTATGAGTCACCCACAGAAGTGCGCTGCAGTATGGTCTTCCTTCACCCACTACCAAAGCTTCGTCTATGTACCGATTATTTCTAAGCATCGATTCAACTTTTCCGGGATATATAGTTTTACCATAGGAGGTGACAATAATCTCTTTTTTACGACCTTGCAAAACCAGGTGCCCCTTTTCAGTTAAATAGCCCATATCCCCGGTATAAAGCCACCCGTTCCTGAATACATCTTCGGTTTCATTACGCAGATAACCAACTGCTACCTGAGGCCCTCGAACCAGTATTTCGCCATCATCAGCAATACGTATCTCAGTATGCGGCATAGGTTTACCCACTGTATCAATCCTGTTCGCACCTACCCTACTAATCGTTACCAGGGGGGCCTCCGTAAGACCATATCCGCTCAAAACCTCTATGCCCAGTTTTTGAAAATTACCGAGTAAACTCACACTTATTGGTGCCGAACCAACAGCAATTCGAAGACAGCGGTTAAGTCCGGCGACATTCAATACGGCTGTTCTCAACGCTTTACGCAGTATTATTCTTCTCAGTCCTTTAGTAGCCTCAATATATTTACGTCCCATAGGACTTTTCAGTATTCCTTCCCATAATTTCTCGTAAAATCTCGGAACCGAAAAAAAAGTTATTGGTCGTACTATTCTAAGTGCACTCTGCAAATCCTTCATATTCTCCAGAAAATAAATATGAAAAGGAGCCGGGGTATAATAAGGTGAATAAGCTGTGATTATGCCCTCAAGCACATGATTCATGGGCAAATAAGAAAGATAAGAGATCTCATCGCAATTACGAGCTTTCCAGGACTCCATTACCGAGCAGATAGCCTCAGCCATCCAACGTAACTTTTCATGAGTAAAACAGACTCCTTTAACTCTACCGGTTGTGCCAGAGGTATATCGTATGGTAACCAGATCATCAAAATTAACCGGGGCAGTACTGATTTCTTCACCACCTTCCCCTCTGCTTAAAAATTCCTGCCAGCCAATAATTCCCTGTTCTGAAGAACCAACCGGGTCTGCCCGGAAGAATGATACCACAGGAATCTTTATGTTAAATTCAGCTAGTCTCTTAATAATATCGGGAACTCCAACCAGCAGTAATTTTGCCTCTGTCTCTTTCAGTATTAAATCAATCTCTGCAGGAGGGCTGGATATATATAATGGTACACTCACGGCTCCCAGCATACTTATAGCGACATCAAGTACAATATAGGATGTGCTGTTAACTCCCATTAGTGCTATGCAATCACCTTTGCTGATGCCCATGTTCTTCAGCGCATTTGCCGCCAGAAGCATTTCTTTGCGTACCTGCTTGTTGCCGCGGGGCACAATCTTACCGTCGATAAAGTCGTAGTATGAGATCGGCATACTATCACTTTTCAGACGGTGCAATATTTGTTCATGAACAGTACGCTCTGAACGATGAAGAAAACCCATATAAGCAGCGTAATTCAAGATCGGCAGAAACACTTCCTGCCATTGAAAATCATAAGTTCCCAGGAGCCGGTCAACATTATCTCGTAAAAACCTCCGTCGCTCTTTAAAATAAGGTACAAGGGCTGCCAGAGCAGATAAGGTTTTTTTATTACGTGGCTCGATGAACCCCTGAGCACGAAATCGAACCCTGGTCAAAGGTACAGGCAAAGGAAGATACAAAGGACGTGGTATACGTTCGCTAAAACGCTCATCAGCCCAGTTCCGCATAAATTCAATTAAATCACGCACAACAGGCTGCTTATTAAAAGGTGTGACCAGATGAAATGTGAGTCCCTCTGCTTCCGGCATAAAAGTGAGTTTTGTGATTGCATCAGCCACATAATCAACCGGAATCATGTTCACCCTCAATGAAGGGCTTACCGGAACAATTCTGGGTTTTCTGTTAAGATAAAGCCGTAATGGAAAATAAAGTGTATTAAACGTCTTTATGGCACCGGTCTTGGAATCACCAACCACCTGACTCGGCCGAAAAATAGAAACAGGTAATTGTGACTTTGCCTTTCTTACCAGTAACTCTGCTTCAAACTTGGTAATCTCATAATTGCTGTAAAAGCCATATTCATCGGTCAAGGATTCTTCTTCTATGTCTCCTGTTCTACCGCCAGCCACATAAGCGGTTGAGATATATGTAAAACGAGAGATGACATGGTCATTTTGTGCTGAAAAGGCAAGTTCAAGCATATTTTCAGTTCCCTGTACATTGGTTTTCCTCAACTGATCAATCGGACCATTAAGGCGCATGTCTGCTGCAGTATGAACGATATGGGTCACAAGACGTACAAGGTCATTATATTGATTATCACTGAGCCCAAGTTGATATACCGATACATCCCCTGCAAGCACGATGACTCTATTCCCGATAGCACTTACAAGTTCCGGCCAATCCCACCAGGCACGCGAGAGACGAAGCTTTGCCGCTTCATTGTCCCCGGCCCTGACCATAGCATACAAGGTATGATCAGTGTTATTTAACACCCGTAGGGCTATTTGTGCGCCCAGAAAACCATTAGATCCGGTCAGCAACACTGTACCGTTAATAAAATCACCTCTTTCCTCTTCCCACTCGATTTTTTTAATTAAATTAGGAACACATCCTACTTTCTATATGATTTAGCTTTCCCTAAAGCCTCAACCATCCGGTTAGGAAACTCCTCATATCCTATCAAGCCCTATCAAGCCCCTTAGATTTTCCGCCAAAAATTACCGTATTATTGACCTATTACTCCTTCCCTATTCATTTAATTTAAAAAACAAAATATTAATTATCTAAAAAAATAGGATTTGTTTATTAAAACTTTCCCTTTATCAATTTATTTAAATCTTTAATTACTATATCAAAATCAGGAAGAGCAAACATTTGATATATCAATCTATTTCTCCAATTTTGCCTATAATCATCATTAACAATCTCTCTTAATAAATTGGGAATTATTATTTCATAACCATATTTATCTTTAAATTCTTTCCTTATTGTATTAATATCAAGATTTAATTTTAATAAGTACCACAAATCATACAAATCTCTCGGTTCATTATCAATATCCAAAATTCTTCCAATTTTATCACATACTACGGACTCTAATGCATAGGTCTCTATGACTGAATTTTTATTTTTGAATTCCGGATACGAAAATAAAAGCCCCTTTCTTTCATGTTTTGGAATATAATAATCCTGTAAAATATCTACCTTTAATTCTTTTACGCCCCTTATATCAGGGATAATGTCATATATAATAAATAATTGTAATCGATCTCTTTCAAATATAGAACGTTTATCTATTTTTATAGGATAATCAGAAGATATTTTTTGCAATATTTTAATAATCATTTCTTGATATATATTAATTTCTTCCTGGTTATCAATTACAAAATCCAAATCTTCGGAAAATCTATATTCTGGGAAATAGACCTTCTTTAAGGCTGTACCTCCTCTAAAAACTAAATTCTCACAAAGAAAATTATCTTTAGAAAAATAAAATAATAGAAGTTCGATAAAATAATCTTTTTCCATTATCTCCGGAGATACGTTATTTTTTAAGGCTAATCTTTGTACCTGAAAATAATCTATCATTTTCCTAAAACCTTATTATATTCTTTATTTGTTTTTGACCTACATTATCAATTAAACGCCAGCTGTTTTTATTAATTCTTTTTATAGATAAGGTAGGATCAAATAAATCGTAGCGGTCTTTTACGTATTTCTTTAATTCTAATATAATATTTGAGTCACCAATATTTAATAATTCTAATAAATATCCTAATCTTTTTGCAACAACATTTTTATTGTATCTATTAGCATAATTTAACAATGTTTTATAATCGATTTTATCTTTAGCCATCCAAATACCCTTAGCTATTTCCGTAATTCCTCCACAATATTGAGGATAAGTTAAGCAATTAATAATAGTTTTTTCAATATCTGAAATTCTTATTTTTTCTTTGCTGTTTATCCATTCTTCTTTGATTCCCCAAATAGAGTTTTCCTTCACAGTAATAAAAATCATTCTTCCTATCATTTCCCGAGGTATAATTTGTCTTTTAGGTGTAGCAATAAATATTTTAATCAAAGGTTGGGTTAACATTCCCCAGTAATTCATAGCACTATAAAAAGCAATATAATATTTACGAGAATTAATGATTTCTTTACCGACTACATACCAATTACCTAAATAATTTTCTCCACTTCCCATTTCTTGAGGAATAATTAAATATTTGCCTGCCTTTAAACGAATAATTATTTTACGCTTTACTAAATCCCTTAATAAATCTACAATAGCATTATAATTTTTTCCTAAAATATTTTGGGCATGGTTAATTTCAAAAATAGTTCTATTTTCATCATGTAATTTTCTAATAAGTTTAGCGCTAATTTTCCCTAAAGTTTTTTCATTTTGCATAATATCTACCTTCCATGTAATAAATATGGGTTGTCACCCCATATTATATACATAATTAGTCGATATTTCAACCTAATATCATATCCGAATAACGTTTTTATGGAAAATGGGAAAACAGGTCCTATTTTTTCTGTGGTTTAACTTTCCATTTTAAGAGGTCTTCCTTTGGAACGGTTATCTATAATAATACATAAAACCTTAATCATCAGGTTAAGAAACTCCTCAGGTCCTATAGGTATCCTTCTAAAATTTACCGGATTATTGACCTGGTACAACGGTCTTAATTTATAATTTTATATTTAATGATTTTCTTCATTCTATACAAGCCGAGTTATACCTTCTGCTATCTTGGGATAATTTGAAGACATGAGTGGATCATGACCTGGAAAAAGCAGATCCATAGAAGACACTTTTGCACGAAGTTTGTCATAAGTTTTCATCCATTCTACCAAATTGATGATAAATATACTGGGCCAATCTTCCTGATAGTTCCTGAAGAAATGTGCACAGTCTGAACCGAGAATTGCAGTACCTTTACTCGTATTAACGGCTACGGCCTGATTAGCAAAGCTATGCCCCGCTGCCAGGAGACATTCAATGCCTGGCAATATTTTCTGATCACCTTTAAGAAGTGAAAGTCGTTCTGTTCCTTCAAGAGATTTTAGATAAGTATTAGACATTTCATCCAAATAAAATTTGAAAGGTGGGCGAGATACAATTCGATTTTTTATCCAGAAACGATATTCTGCCTCTTGAATGTAAAAAGTAGCATTGGGGAAAAGGCTTGCACCGTTCGAATGATCAAAATGTAGATGGGAAATGATGACTCTTCGCACTTCGTCGGCCTTCACATCTATTCGTGAAAGCATCTCTGCAGGACTTACATATCCAGTGATTTTTAATTTCTTAGCTAGAGGAGGGGCTATCCCTGCGTCTACGATTATTGTTTCACCACATCCCTTGATACACCATAAATAATAATTCCTACTTACAATCTTCTTCCAATCCTTATTCCACATAATAAGTGCTCCTGAACTTGCTAAAGGACCCGCATACCTTAGAGCATAAATTTCATATTCGTTTATCATAAACCTCTCCTTAATAAAGTATTTTATCACTTAAAATGTTACTATTTACTTTTTACCTTTAAAGTTAAGATATTTTTCTTTATTTTTATTTTATATATAAATGCTAGGATAACAATAATGAAGCTTTGTAAATATATTCTACTCTTTAGATTAAAAATCCTTCTTTAAGTGGAAAATAATTTAAAAAAAGAAAAGCCCTTCAGCTTTATTGCCAAAGGGCTGAAAATTGTGTAGCTCCCCTAACCTTTTCTAGTTGGTACAAAATTGTCCAAGATATTTGTTTATCAAAGATAACTTTTAATCAATCTATTCATACCCATCGTTTTAACCTTTAATTTTAGCTGTAAATCAATAATTTCTTGCAATTTTGCCCTAATCTTTTCCAGTTTAGTTCTGGATTCTAATAAAAATGCTTCCGCTTCCAACAAAATCTCTTTTTTAAAAGCGGGATTATCCTTTAATCTTTTTTTCATCATCTCCCTAAATTCACCTTCTATCTATTTTTGTATTCTAGCTATTAATATACGCAATTATTGTGCCAACTTATAAAGTTTAAGATAAGCGTATTTATTTTAAAAAACATAATTGATGAAATAGTTGACAAATAAAGACTTTATCGAAGGCTTATTTAAAAAAATATCAAATATCATTTGTAAATGTTTTTTAATCTATAATAATCACTTTAACAGAAAGGGTAAATTTTTCTCATTTTTCTACTAAGAAGCTGGGCAATTTTTTCCCAGTAACTGATTTCAATATATATTATGGGTTGTCACGGTAGGACAGCCAGTTACCCGACTGCCTCCGCACAAATTCCAGCGTACAGAACTACCGCACTGGGCTCTTCAGAGATACTCGCTTCCGTAAAATACAACGTCGCCAACTGCATTAATCTTTATTTACCAGGCTGTATAATTCACTTTTAGGAAGTGCGGTCTTCCCTATGGCCTATCTGTTTCCCTGTGTACGCTTCATCTAATGGTTACCCATTTCGATGCAACACCTTCTCTATTTATTTAAATATGACAAACGAAACGTCCCCTTGTCTTATTTTTGATCCCATAACAAAAATTTGCTAATCTACTAAATTAAAGATTTAAATCATCTTTATTGATTATATGTTTGGGCATTTCTCCTTTTAAAATTTTTATGATATTATCAGAAGCTTTTAAGGCCATTTTAATTCTGGTTTCAATGGTCCCTGTCCCGACATGGGGAGTTAGAACGACATTGGGAAAATGCGTAAGTTCTGGAGTGACTTGAGGTTCGCTTTCATAAACATCCAAGCCGGCTCCGGAAATTTCTTTTTCTCGCAATGCTTGAGTTAAATCAGCTTCACTGATAACCGCACCCCGTGAGGTATTGATTAAAAAAGCACTCTTTTTCATTATTTGAAATTCTTTTTTACTCAATAAATGATGAGTATTTTTATGATACGGGACATGTAGTGACAAATAATCAACAGAAGAAATTAAATCTTTAAAGGGAAGATACCGGGCAGAAGTATCTTTTTTAACTACATCATAATAATAAACTTGCATTCCAAAAGCTCTGGCTCTTCTTGCGACTGCCTGTCCAATTCTACCCAAGCCAATAATACCTAATTTTTTTTCAAATAATTCATGGCTAATAATTAAAAACTGATGCCACTTCTGATCATTTTCTTTACGAACATAATGGTCTGCTTCAATCAATCTTCGACTCAGAGCTAACATGAGAGCAAATGCTAGTTCAGCAGTGCTTTCTGTTACGGTTTCGGGTAAATTAGTGACCGGTATACCTCTTTTAGTTGCCGCAGAAATATCTACATTATCATAACCTACCGAATAGGTACTAATGACTTTCAATTGGTTCGCTTTTTCTAAAAATTCTTCATTAATTTTATCACCTACTACAATCACTGCATCAATGTCCTGTGCTAAATCAAGCATCTTCTCTCTGGTATAGAATGGATTTTCTTTTGGAGGCATTAATACTTGACAATATTTTCCAAGATCTACTAATCCTTCTTCTGGAATTAGCTTGGTCACTAAAACTTTATACTTCATTTTTCTTCTCCTTTAGTTTATTACTCCCCTTAATGAGCATTTCTGGATTTAAATTAATCAGGGTTCTTTATCTGGTGATACTTATTTGAGGGTCTAACCCCATTAAATAATACTCAAAGCCTCAACCATCCGGTTAAGGAACTCCTCATATTCCATAGGTGTCACGGTAGGACAGCCAGTCACCCGACTGCCCCCGCACAGATCCCAGCGTGCGGAACTACCGCACTGGGCTCTTCAGAAATACTCGCTTCCGTAAAAGTAAAACTAATAAGATTTTGACTGATAAGAAAATTCTGTAATTCTAGGCTTCTCAATATGATAAAATTTTGCAATCTGGTTAAATATACTATAGCAGAAACTACGTTTCTGACTACGACGATTCAACCACTTATACAAGATTTTCATCACTTGGCGGAAAAATTCTTGCAAACTGGCAAAATTACCGATAACCCCATAGTAGTTGTAATAGCCTCTTAGTTTAGCATTAAGCAGTTTAAAGATTTTTCTGAGACGAAGATTTCTGCAATTACGACACCAGAGGCTAAACTTTATCAAGCTTGCTAGTAATTTCTTCCTTGAGGTTCTCAGTTTAATCATATCCTTACCTTTGCGGCTGGTACCCCAGCGGAATTCAAAACCCAAGAATTCAAAGTAATCAGTTCCTTTCTCAAACCGACTGAATCTTATAACTCTAGTCTTATCAGACGATAGAGAAAGACCGAACTTATTAAGCCTTTTAATTAGTGCCATGTAGAATTCCTCTGTATCATCATAGAAACGAAAGGCACAAATAAAGTCATCCGCATATCTACATAGATAGGCTTCCCCTTTACAGTTAGGTTTCACCTTCTTTTCAAACCAGAGGTCAAGTACGTAATGTAAGTAGATGTTAGCCAGTATCGGACTTACTATCCCTCCTTGTGGTGTCCCGGTTACCGGGTGCAATACTTTACCATCGGTGGAGAGTATTCCTGCTTTCAGCCATTTGTTAATTAGATGGATAAATGGTTTATCATCAATCCTTTCCTTTAACATCTTGATTAACCACTGGTGATTGATATGGTCAAAGAATCCTTGTAAATCTGCGTCCAGTATGTAACCATAACTTCCTCTTGCCAGAGTAGCGGATAGGTCTTTTACTGCATCTTTTGCTCCAATGGCGGGACGATATCCATAACTACAGTTAAGGAAGTCTTGTTCGTATATCGCCTCAAGTATTCTGGCTACTGCCTTTTGTATCAGCTTATCACCTATGGTAGGTATGCCTAAAGAACGATACTTGCCCTTTCCTTTGGGGATGTTCACCCTCCTTACCAGTTTTGCCCGATACCGTTTCCCTTTCAGGCTTGTAACTAATCCCTGGATATTGGTGAGTAGATTGACCTCAAATTCTTTGGTAGATATCTTATCTACTCCTGAGGCTGCCTTGTTGTTCAGGTATTTCCAAGAATCCAGAAGATTTTCTTCATTTAGTAGCCGATAGAGACCACGGAATCGATACTTCTTATTCAGTTTTCCCTTCTTTGCTATTCCCTGCAGTGAGGTTTGCATTTGTTCCTCCAGTCCTGCTTGCCCGGCAAATGTTTCCTTTGCAGGCTACGTATTCTGTCAGCCCCTTCCTCTATTTCATAGAGTAATACGAGCTGATCCGACTCCCTATAAGCCATCAGTCACCCTCTCTTTTCATCGGGTAGACTTACCTTTTGTTAAGGAGCTTATAGGGTCTCCCAAGTTCTCCTATATCTCTCTACAGACATGCCATGTGCCAAGACCCCGACAGACCCTCTTTAGAATCTCACCATATGCGATTCTTTTATATAGGCTTCCGTTGCGAAAATAACGTCGCCATCTGCATTAATCTTTATTTACGAGGCTGTATAATTCAACTTCAGGAAGTACGGTCTTCCCTATGGCCTATCTGTTTCCCTGTGTACGCTTCATCTTATGGTTACCCATTTCAATGCAACACTCGGTATGGGTGGTTGGTTAGACCTTACCCAACAAGGACTTTCACCCTGTAAGAGATATAGAGCTTCTTGGCGCTCTTTCGCTTTAAGTTTTTAGTTTAATGCTGACACAATACGATATACGATATAGTCATTTATTTCGCTAACACCGAAGCTAAATCATAAAGATTTTGTTTAATGATTTTTTTCTGACTCAGGACTACCTCTAAATCAGTTGCTTCGATTTTATTTCCAATCAACCCTACCATTTTAGAGGTTTCGGCTTTTAATAGATGCTCTACGGCCGCTGCCCCTAAACGGCTGGCTAATATTCTATCAAAGGCAGAAGGTGAACCTCCTCTTTGCAGATAACCTAAAATAGTAATCCGTGTTTCATAACCAATCTTATCTTTTAAATATTTGCTTACTTCTTCGGTTTTTCCTACTCCTTCGGCAATAACAATAATACAATGGGTCTTTCCTCTTTGATAACCCTCTTTTAATTTTAAACTAATTTCCGGTAAATTATAGGAAATTTCCGGAATAAGAATTATTTCAACTCCACCGGCAATTCCACTCATTAAGGCTAAATAACCTGAATTCCTTCCCATAACTTCCACCACAAATGCCCTCTGATGGGAAGAAGCTGTATCTTTAATTTTGTCAATGGCATCAATAACTGTATTTAAGGCGGTATCTACACCTATGGCCATATCTGTTTTAGGCAGGTCGTTATCGATAGTAGCCGGAATTCCGATAGTCTTTAATCCTAAAGCGCTTAAATCTCGAGTTCCTCGTAAGGTACCATCGCCCCCGATAGTTATCAACCCATCAATATCAAATTTTCGGAGTTTTTGTAGAGCAACATCGAGGCCTTCTTTAGTCTTAAATTTTTCACTGCGGGAAGTTTTGAGGACAGTCCCTCCCCTTTGCATAATTCCGCCTACTGATACCTGATTCATAGGGGAAATTTGTCCTTCCATTAAACCTGTAAAACCCCTTTCTATAGCAAACACTTCTAAATTATGGAATATTCCGGTTCGTACTACTGCCCGAATAGCAGCATTCATTCCCGGGGAATCTCCCCCCGCTGGTAAGAACAGCGATTCTTTTCATTTTCATAACAATTTTACCTCCAATAATTAGTCGTTAGTCGTTGGTGAATAGTCGTTAGTATTAAATTCAGGTTTTCAGTTAACAGTTTTCAGTTAACAGCGAAAAGCTTAAAGCTAAAAGCGAAAAACCATAATTCAAAATTCAAAACTTTTTGTATAAACAAGTTCTTTTTAATGTAGGGGTCGGATTTATCCGACCCGTGTTTTGTGGGCTTGATAAATCTAGCCCCTTCTTTGGAAACTCGAAACTTGCAACCTGTAACCCGAAACTTATTACTTTTTTACATATTGTTTCTTCACTCGATACTCGATACGAATTTTCCTACCGGAGGATTCCAGCTGCTTCTTCCGGAGAAGTAGTATTAATATAAAATCCTGTTCCCCATTCAAATCCGGCTATTTTGGTCAATCGAGGAATTATTTCTATATGCCAGTGATATTTCTTATCCAAATCCGGCCATTTTCTAGTAGAAAACTCTTTAGAGGGTGCAGTATGAATTATAAAATTATAAGGGGGATTATTTAGTTTTTTCTTTATCTTGGATAGTATTTCTTTCATTATTCTGGCTAAACTTAAAATATCTTTATCGCCGATCTCCTCATAACAGGCATTATGATATTTGGGAAATATCCAGGCTTCAAAGGGAAATCTAGCAGCAAAAGGCGAAATAGCCACATATTTTTCTGTTTCTTTTATCAATCTGTCTTTAGATTTTAACTCCTGTTTTATATAATCGCAGAAAATACATCTCCCCCTAAGGTCAAAATATTCTTTAGCCCCTTTTAACTCTTCTTTTATCCTTTGGGGGATAATAGGGGTAGCGATAAGCTGAGAATGAGGATGCTCCAAAGAGGCTCCACCATCAATCCCGTAATTTTTAAATATTAGAATATATTTTATCCTTTTATCCTTGGATAAATCTAAATATCTTTGCCGATATGTTTTTAAGATTAAAACAATGTTGCCGATACTTAAATTATCAAAATCTTTATGATGATGTGGAGTTTCAATTATTACTTCATGCACTCCCAAACCGTCCATCTTCCAAAACATTCCGGCCTTTTCCAGGGTAGCTTCCCTCTTTTCCATCTTTAAAGCAGGATATTTATTGGTTACTACTCTTACTTTCCATCCCGGGCTATTTTTCCTGGTACCTTTTTTCCGAAAAGCAAATATTTCAGGGGGTGTTTCACTTTCATTCCCTTCACAAAATACACAATTATTTTTTTTCTTTTCATCTGTTTTTATTTTGTAATCTAAAGGTCTTTTGCCTCTATCTGTAGAAATTATCACCCAATTATCGATTATGGGGTCTTTCCTCAATTCAGTCATCTCTGTTCTCCTTGGCTAGAAAGATAGTTAACCGGTTACCCAGTCTTCCAGTCGCCCGGTCTACCAGTCAAAATACGAATTGCAAGATACAATAATTGACCAATTAGCCGATTGACCAATCTTAACTAGCAAACTGGTTAACCGGGTAACTGGATTACTAATAGCCTATACGCTAAACGCTATACGCTCCACGCTATACTAGACTAATTTATACTGA
>Ga0255378_1040_pt1 | contig 13260 bp, 11 predicted proteins | sample ANMaggSSYBR01E11_FD_182109 | JGI IMG/M metagenome (GOLD analysis project Ga0255378, IMG submission 182109) | Sediment cell enrichment communities from methane seep in Santa Monica Basin, California, United Staets - ANME aggregate JGI... | ecosystem: Environmental > Aquatic > Marine > Cold seeps >...
TAGGAATAGACATTAAATGGCAAATTGCCCAACCCGGGCATCCTGACCAGGTAGCAACTAGAGATTTTGGGGTCAATACAGCAAAGGGTGTGCTAATTGGTAATTTTCGTTATGCCGATAATGAAGGAGATACCGAATTGGCTATTGAAACCCTTGAACAGTTAAAAGAGCCCATGGTAGGGAGAGTGATGCATGGTTCGTTAGAAGGTGGTGATTGCTGGTATTTAGATGAACATACCCTGGTGATAGGAATAGGAAATCGCAGTACAATGGAAGGGGTAAAAGAAACAGAAAAAATACTTGAGCCTTTTAATATTAAGGTTCTCCCTGTTCAGTTTGAAGCAAAATGGAATCATCTGGATATAATCTTCTCAGTAGTTGCCTCCAAAACAGTTATGTTGTGTCCTGAGGCTTTACCGGATGATTTCTTAAAATATTTAAGACAGGAAAAATATGAAATTATAACTATTCCCGGGGACGCCGTATTTGCAGGAACAATAAATCTTTTAGCTTTAGGAGATGAAAAAGTACTCTCTTTTAAGGAAAATAAGATTGGAAACGAAAAACTTAGAGCTTTAGGACTGGAAGTTTTTGATCCTCATTTGAGTCAATTCCTAATGGGCGGTTCGGGTCCGCACTGTCTTTCCTTCGAGTTAATTCGAGAATAGATTTATCTTTGATGGTGAAACGTGAAGAGTTGTAAGAGCAAACATATATATTGATTAAGCGAAGATAAAAAGCATTTGTTTTAGAATAGAAAAATTTATTTTCTGAAATAATTGAGGAAAAACTATTTATTATTTTCTTAAATGTGATTTGCGATAAGATAAAAGAAGTAAAAACATAACTACAACGGGATAAAGTTTAATTTTATTATAAAAGTAGGTATCTACAGATATTATTGCAGGCACCTACTTTTAATTTTTAAATGACAATATTAAAAACCTATTTGACAAGTTATAAATAGTTATTTATAATGATAAGTATGATTGTAGGAGGTACGATGAATAATGTCTAGGATTAAGTATTCTCCTCTTTACCTGGAAGCAAAGACAGAATTAATAAAAATGATTAAAAAAGGTGATTTTAAAAATAATAAATTACCTCCGGAAGATAAACTTTCTGAAATGTTAGGAATAAGCCGCTCGACTATCCGAGAAGCTTTAATAACTCTCGATAGAGAGGGAGTTATAACAAAAAAACAAGGGATAGGAAATTTAATTCATAATAGTGTTTTAAAATCTAAAATGAGAATTGATATAATCCAAGACTTTCTTAAGTTATTAGGAAATGGTGGTTATAAGGCATCAGTAAAAAGAATTAATTCTGGATGGATAAACGATATATCTCAATTTGAAATAAAAATTCAGTCCGTTCAAGATAAAAAATATTTTTTAAATGAGTTTCTCTATTTAGCTGACAATCAACCTGCAATATTGGCTACAAATATTATCCCCGAATCCTCTTTGAATATGTCCCCACAAAATGAAGGAATACCTTTTAATAGTTTTAAAGGATTTTTTAATTTATTAAGCAAATATACCAATGAAGAAGTTTCTCACTCAATTACCAGATTTATTCCAAGTAAAGTTGATATGGAAATTAGTAAAATATTTAAAATTAAAGTTAACGAACCGATAATCAAGCGAGAAGAGTTTTATTATGGGATATTTGATAAATTAATTTGCTGTTCCGAAATTGTTTTCCATCCCCGTTTAGTAGACCTTACTATTGTTCGTAAAATAGATAAATAGTTATTTGCTTTTTTGTTTTTTATCATGTTTTTATATCTGTATAATTTATTAATTCAAGCAATAAAATACTCTAAATATGACTGGGAGTATCTATTTAACAATACAAGTAAGATCTTGTACTATATAAGTATTGTAAATTCTAATTTCACTTTTTCTGCAGAAATAATTCGAGAAGATATGCTGGAAGATTCATTTTTCTAAAACAAGAATATAAAGTTGAGCATAGTACTATAAAGAGAATTAAAGAACATTCAATTTTAAGGGGAAAATTGTGAAAAAAAAGAAAGAAAAAACTTATTTAATCAATCCTTTTTATGATATACAAAAAATTATTATCCCGGTAATTGCTATATTTTTGTCGTTGACTATCGGAGCGATAATTATTAAAGCGATAGGGGCCGATCCTTTGTTAGCTTATAAAATTCTTTTTAAAGGAGCCTTTGGTAGTATTAGTTCTATAGGAGAAATATTGGTAAAAGCAACCCCCCTTATTTTAACCGGCTTGAGCTTTGCATTTGCCTTTCGGGCTGGTTTATTTAATATTGGTGCTGAAGGCCAACTTTATATGGGAGGTTTTTTTGCAACTTTGGTCGGTATTTCTTTTAAAGGATTGCCAATGATTATCCACTTGCCATTAGTAATACTAGCTGCGTTTATTGGTGGAGGTTTATGGGGGCTTTTAGCAGGTTGGCTAAAAGTAAAGTTTAAAGCTAATGAAATTATAACAACTGTTATGTTAAATTATGTGGCAATATTTTGGGTGAGTTATTTGGTAACTGGACCCATGAAAGCACCTCCAGGAACTTTTCCTCAGAGTGAGACAATAGCTGCCAGTGCTCAACTTCCCCGTATTCTTCCTCCTACTAGAGTTCATTTAGGTTTAATTATTGCTTTAATTTGTATAGTTTTGTATTATATATTTTTTCGGAAAATGATACTAGGTTATGAGACAAGAATAACTGGGAAAAATATGAATGTATCTAAATATGCCGGAATGAATTCAGAGAGGATTATGCTTTTTGTTATGTTTATTTCTGGTGGAATGGCTGGACTTGCCGGAGCAAGTGAGATTTTGGGAATTCAGGGAAGACTTTTAGCAGATTTTTCACCAGGTTACGGATTTAGTGGAATTGTTGTTTCTCTAGTAGGGATGAATTCTCCTTTTGGTATTTTTTTAACCGCCATTCTATTCGGAATATTAAAAAGTGGTGGTAATTTAATGCAGATGATTGCCAGGGTTCCTGTTGCGGTAATTTATATAATAGAAGGTTTAGTGGTTATTTTTGTACTTGCTGGACAGGGAATTAGATTAAAAATAAAATATTTAATCAATCTAAAAAGATATGGTCAAGAATAGGTAAGGTGGATAATCGTGAGTGATTTCATTATAAATTTTATTGCGGCTGACCTAAGAACAGCTACACCAATTTTGTTTGCAGCACTTGGTGAGCTCTATATGGAAAGAAGTGGCATTATTAACATAGGACTTGAAGGTTTTATGTTGATTGGTGCATTGGTAGGTAGTATAAGTTCATACTTTTTTAACAGTGCTTGGCTAGGAGTAATTATGGCAGCTCTTGCTTGCGGTATACTTGGTCTAATTTATGCTTTTTTTGTAATAACAATTAAAGCTAATCAAGTTGCAACGGGTATAGCTATAAATATTTTGAGTTTAGGCTTGACGACCACTATTTATAGGGCATTTATGGGCGTCAATACTTCTCATCCCAACATTGCTTCTTTTAAAAATATATCAATACCACTACTTTCAAAAATTCCAATCCTAGGTCAATCTATATTTAATCAAATAATATTGGTTTATTTAGCATTGATGTTAGTTCCTTTTACATATTACTTTTTATATAAGACTTCTATAGGGCTAAAGATAAGAGCAGCAGGCGAGTACCCACGGGCTACCGATACTGCCGGCGTAAATGTTTTTCAAATAAGATATGGTGCTATTATTGGAGGTTCAATGTTAGTTGGTGTTGGAGGTGCCTATCTTTCCTTAGGTTTATTGAATATGTTTACCGAAAATATGGTGGCAGGTAGAGGATTTATCGCCCTGGCCGCTGTTATTTTTGGAAAATGGAATCCTTGGGGAGTTTTGGGAGCAGCTCTATTTTTTGGTTTTGGTGATGCTTTAGCAATTCGTCTTCAGGTAATGGGTAGCAATATTCCTTATCAATTTTTATTGATGTTACCTTATATCTTTACAATAGCGATATTGGCAGGTTTTGTGGGAAAAGCTGTTTGTCCTGCTGCACTAGGCATACCATATAACAAAGAGTAACTAATTGTTTAATACTTTAACTAAATCTATAATTTGATAATTTTATTTTAAGGAGGAGGGGAAAAAGGAGGTGAAGAAATATGTCTATATAGGTTTATTAAGTTATGTATATAGAGTACACAGGACGTGAATTGTTGTTAAAATATTAAATTTATAAGGAATGAGGAGGTTAAAAATAAAATGAAAAAATTAATGTTAATTGTTTTAATTATCTTAGTAATTGTAGCTATGTTTTCTTTTTCTAGTTTAGCAGCTGATTTAAAAATTGCGGGATTATTTCCTGGCCCTATTAGTGATCAAGGTTGGAATATGATGGCGTACAATGCTTTCAAGGCAGCAGAGAAAGAACATGGTGCTGAAATTGCTTACACCGAAAGGACTCCAGTTTCTGATTTTGAAGAGATTTTTAGAGGTTATGCCCAAGCAGGTTATGATATTATAATGGGTCATGGATTTCAATTTGGTGATACAGCTAAAAAGGTAGCTAAAGAGTTTTCTAATACCGTATTTATTGTAACCAGTACTGATATTAGTCAAGGACCTAATCTTGCATCTTTTCGTACAAATGATCCCGAAGCTGGTTTTATTCAAGGAGTTGTGGCTGCTCTATTAACCGAAACAAACAAAGTCTGTTATATTGGAGGAATGGAAATTCCTCCAACTATAAATCAAAATAAAGGATTTAGAGCGGGTGTTAAATTTATTGACCCTGATATTGAAGTAACTTCAGCTTTTACAGGTAGTTTTAATGATACTGCTAAAGCTAAAGAAATGGCCAAAGCAATGGCTCAAAAGGGTGTAGACATTATTATACCCGATGCAGACCAAGCTAATCTTGGCGTAGTTGAAGCAGCCAGAGAGGAAGGTATAAAAATAATAGGCTGTTCTATCGATATGGGAGAAGCTTATCCTGATGTAGTAATAACAAGTTTAGTTGAAGATTTTCCCGGAGCTTTTGTATCACTAGTTGGTTATGTATTAGAAGATAAATTTGAACCAAAGGCTTATGAAATGGGGGTAAAAGAAGGCGCTATTAGTCTGGCACCTTTCCGTAAATATGAAGACAAAGTAAGTAAAGAAGATATGGCTAAAATTGATCAAGTGCTTGATGACCTTAAATTAGATAAAATTGATCTAGCTAAATATTTAGAAGATTAATACACCATTTGGAGGGCAAGAAAATATTTCTTGCCCTCCTTTTCAATTCTAAACAAAATTATATTAATATTTTGTGAAATTAATTTATAATTAGAATTATGGGTAAATAAAGTAGTTTTCGTAAAGGAGCTACTGAATATGTGGTTAAAGAAGCATTAAAAGCAGCAGAAGAAATACCGTGTGTAAGTACTGAATATTACAGTCTAACTTGCTGCTTGTTTTAATCGAATAAGATCTTTATATGGTGTTTAGCCTGGATGTTTTAGAAATAAGAAATAAATGGTTTCAGAAAAAAAGAGTTTTATCTTATTCTTAAAGAAGTTAACTGTCTGTAATGGTAGTGATTCAATAGAAAGGCATGATTAATTATGGCTAATTTATTAGAAATGAAAGGCATTACAAAAAGTTTTCCCGGAGTTATGGCTAATAATAATATTAATATAGAAGTGAAACTGGGAGAAATCCACGCTTTACTTGGAGAGAATGGAGCGGGGAAAAGTACATTGATGAATATTTTGTCAGGTTTGTATAGTCCTAGTGGCGGAACAATTTTTATTAATGGAAAAGAAGTTAGTTTTAATTCTCCAAGAGATGCTATTCGCAAAGGAATTGGAATGGTATATCAACATTTTATGTTAATTCGCCAACTTTCAGTGGTAGAAAATATAATTTTAGGGATGCCCCAAAAATATGAACCTTTGTTAGATATAAAAGATGCTGCTAAAAAAATAACCAAATTTTCAAGCCACTATGGAATGAGCATCGACCCTTATTCCAAGATATGGCAATTAAGCGTTGGACAACAGCAACGAGTTGAAATTATTAAAGCTTTATATAGAGGTGCCAAGCTTCTAATTCTTGATGAACCCACTTCAGTTTTAACTCCCCAGGAAGTAGATGAATTATTCAGTATGATTGTCCAATTTGTTAAACAAGGACGTTCAGTGGTTTTTATCAGCCATAAAATAGATGAAGTTAAAGCTATTAGTAATCGCATAACTGTACTTCGTCAAGGGGAAAAAGTTGGGACAGTATCAAACAATACTTCAAAGAAAGAATTGGCGAGAATGATGGTTGGCCGAGAAGTGAGCTTTAAAGTAGATAAATTACCAGCGAATCCTGGTAAGGTAATTTTAAAATTAGAAGGAGTAGAAGCTTTAAATGACAGGGGATTAAAAGCGCTAAAGAGTATTTCTCTGGAGATTTATAAAGGAGAAATATTAGGTATTGCTGGTGTTGACGGAAATGGACAATCAGAATTAGTTGAGGTAATAACAAGCTTAAGAAAGATAAACAAAGGGAAAGTCAGTATATCAGATATTAATGTTACTAATCTCCATCCCCGAAAAATTCTTGAACTCAATGTAGGTTATATTCCCCAAGATCGGCATTTGACTGGTATAGTATTAGATATGGATTTAAAAGAAAATATGATATTGCATGATTATTATATTCCCCCACATTGCAAGGGTAAATTTTTAAACTGGAACTTTATTAAAAAGCATACTTGTGAATTGATTAAAGAATATGGAATAAAAACACCGTCAGAAGAAATGTTAAGTGAAAATCTTTCTGGTGGCAATCAACAAAAATTAATTTTAGCCAGGGAACTTCATCGAAAACCAGATTTATTAATTGCTATGAACGCTACTCGGGGCTTAGATGTAGGAGCCATTGAATATGTACAGAAGAAGATTATTGAATTAAGAGATAGAGGTGCAGGAATATTATATGTTTCTACAGAGATTGAAGAAATTATAAATATGAGTGATAGAATTGCTGTAATTTATAATGGCGAGATAATGGGTGTAGTTTGCCCCGAAGAAGCATCTATTGAAGAATTGGGCTTAATGATGACCGGAACTAAAAAAGAAGAGATAAATAGTGTTATATAACTGGAACTATCAAAGATGATATGCTTAGGGACCAATAATCTGCTTGAGGAAATATGTACGGAGACCACAAAACTATCAAAACAACCGAAAAATTATAAAAATTTATTTGACTTATTTGCAATAGTGTCTATATTTAATTTAATAAATATTTAATAGGATAAGAGGAGAGGAATTAAATGTTTAGCGTAAATAAAGAAGCCATGAAGATAGTAAAGAAAATCATTGAGAATAAGGATACTTTAAATGCAGGGGTTATATCACTTAAAAATGGTTCAACAGTTATTGATATGGGGATAAACTATCCCGGTGGTTGGAAAGCAGCTCGGTATCTAGCTGAAATAACTATGGGTGGATTAGGATTGTTAAATTATAGTACTTATCAGTTAGGAGAATTAGAATTGCCCCAGGTAAATGTTTATGCAGATAAACCGGTTATTGCTTGTTTGAGTTGTCAGCTTTCTGGTTGGGCACTTCCTGAATTTAAAAATGATGCGGGGATAGTTCCTTTAATCTCCGGACCGGTTAGAGCAATTATAAAAGAAGATCGATTTACTAAGCCGTTTTCTTATCAGGATAAAAGTGGAAAAGCAGTAGTGGTTCTCCAGGATAAGACATTGCCCAGTGAGGAATTCGCTGCTTATATTGCTAAAAAATGTAAAATTGAACCAAAAGGTGTTGTTATTTTAGTAGCACCTACGGGAAGTTTAGTCGGTCTGGTTAATGTTATGGCCCGGACTTTAGAAACTTCCTTATGGCGTTTATACGAATTGAGTTTTGACGTAAATAATGTAATTTCTGCCTGGGGTAAAGCTCCTCTACCACCAATTTCTAAAGACGAATATACAGCGATGATAAGAGCAAATACCTATATTTATTATGGAGGTACTGCCGGTTTTGTAGTGAATTGCAAAGATGAAGATATCGAAAGAATTATAGAGGATATTACTTTATCACCAAAGACTACAAAACAATACGGTATTCCTTTCAGTAAATTATTAGAAGAAGCCGGAGGAAATATTTTTAATATGACCGAATTTTGTCATAATGTTACTAAAGTAAATTTCTATAATAGTTTTACGGGAAATACTTTTGTATACGGGAAAAATGACCAGAAAATGCTTTTAGAATGTTTATAAAATTTTAAAAATACCCGGCATTAAGAAGGAAATTAATAAGGATTAATTCAAGTGACAGAGTAAATGAAATTAAAGATATAGGGGTAAATTTCATGGCGGATATAATAATTAAGAGTGATTATTTGCTGTTAGAAGATGGTTTAAAGTTAAATTGGGGAGTAAGGATAGAAAATAATAGAATAGTCGAAGTTGCTCCCGATGAAAATATTAAGATAAAACACGATGACAAAATATTTAATTTTAAAAATAAAATTGTAGCACCGGGTTTTATCAACGGACATATGCATATGTATGGTGTTTTATCACATGGTATTAGCGTAGAAACTTTTGTTGATGATTTTTCAAGTTTTTTAGAAGATTTCTGGTGGCCTTGTGTAGAAAATCGCCTTGACCATCAATTAGTAGAGATAACTACCAGATGGGCTTGTGCGGAAATGATTAAAAGCGGAATTACTACTTTTATGGATGTTTTAGAAGGACCTAATACGATACCCGGTGCATTAGATATAGAGGCTAAGATAATTCAAAAAGCAGGTATGAGGGGAATTATTTCCTTTGAAGCATGCCAGAGAATAAATAAAAAAAATGGAGAATTAGGCCTAAAAGAAAATTCTGATTTCATTAGAAAAAATAATAAGCCGGATAATTTAGTTCAAGGAATGATGTCTGTACATACTCTCTTTACCGCAGATAAGGAATATTTGATTCAAGCTAAAAAAATAGCTGAAGAATTAGGATGTGATATCCATATGCATCTATCAGAAAGCGTTTATGAGCCAAATTGGTCTTTAAAGAAATATGGTAAACGCCCAGTGGAAGTTTATAATGAATTAAATTTTTTAGGACCGAACGTTCTTGCTTCCCAGGGTGTGCAATTAACACTTGATGAAATAAATATTTTAGATAAAAAAGGAGTAAGATTAATTCATATGCCTTTATCTAATTGTGAGGTGGGGGGAGGAATAGCACCTATTCCTGCTCTTTTAGCAAAAGGTATTAAAACAGGTTTAGGAACAGACGGTTATATCAATAACTTTTTTGAGGTTATGCGTGGAGCTTTTTTAATCCATAAGGCTTATCATCAAAATCCTATGATTATGCCCGCTAAAGACGTATATAAAATGGCAACCAATGGGGGAGCAAAAGCTTTGAGTAGAGATGATATAGGTCTTATTAAAGTTGGCTGTTTGGCAGATCTGATTGCTATTAGTATAGATGCTCCGACCCCGATTAATTCAAAAAATGTTTATGACCAACTTATTTTATTCCGTAATCCAAACGATGTTACCGATGTAATGATAGATGGTAAATTTATTTTAAAGAACGGAGAGCTATTAACTATTGATGAAGAAAAAACTAAGGCAGAAATTAGAGCTGCTGCGGAAAAATTTTGGAAATTAAATTAGATTATAAAAATATTCAAATTAAAACTTATATTTCAATTAATAAATATATAATCAATCACAAGCGATAATTTATGGGAGGGGGTGTAATAATTGGAGAAAAATAAAAAATTAAATAAAGCAGATATCTCTGCAGAATTATGTGGAGTAAAATTACAAAGTCCCTTTATTTTATCTTCCGGCCCTCTTTCTTATGCCGCAGAAGGATTAATTAAAGCTCATCAAGCAGGGGCAGGAGCAGTAGTTACTAAAACAATAAGGTTAAAAGCAGCGGTAAATTCTGTTGGCCATATAAGTAAGATAAATAAAGATTCTTTAATTAATTGTGAAAAATGGGCTGATAGTAAAGCAAGTCTCTGGTTTAAGAGAGAGATTCCTATGGCCAAAGATGCTGGAGCTATAGTTATTGCCAGTGTTGGCCATACTTTACCGGAAGCCGAAGCCTTAGTTGAAGATTGTGAAAAAGCAGGGGCAGATTTTATTGAGTTAGTATCTTATACGGAAGATACTCTGTTACCAATGCTTAAGGCTGCAAAAGAAAGAGTATCTATTCCGGTAATTTGTAAGATGAGCGGGAATTGGCCTGATCCTGTTAAGACCGCTAAAAGATGTTTAGAATTAGGGGCAGATGCAATTTCAGCTATTGATTCTATCGGTCCTACTTTAAAAATTAATATTAAAAAAGCAAGACCGGAAATGTTTAGCGCTGATGGTTATGGGTGGTTATCCGGAGGAGCTATTAGACCGATTGCCCTGAGGATTGCTTCTGAAATTGCTCGAAATGGCTGTAATAATCTAATTGGAATTGGTGGAGTAACTTGTGCAGAAGATGCTATTGAATATCTAATGATAGGTGCCGGTACTATTGGGGTATGTTCTATTGCAATTCTTAGAGGTATTGAAGAATTTACTAAACTATGCAATAACACCTCGGTATTATTAGCTAAATTAGGTTATAATTCGATTTCTGCTGTAAAAGGGGTAGCTTTACCCAATTTCCCCAAGGGAGAAAAATTTGCTAAATTGGAATTTAATTACGAACCTGATTATGCACCCTGTCAAACTGCCTGTCCGGCTGGAGTAAATGTTCCATTATATCTGAATAAAATTAGAAAGGGTGATTATGCAGGCGCTTATAAAACTATTAGTTTAACCAATCCCTTCCCTGCGATTTGCGGTAGAGTATGCGACCATCCTTGCGAAGAACAATGTCGACGTTCTACGATTGATGATCCCTTGCAAATTAGATTATTAAAAAGGTTTGCTGCTGATCAAGTTTTAGAAAATTGTGATTATGAGCTTCCTTTGCCACAGATGAAGCCCAATAATGGTAAAGAAATTGCTATTATTGGTTCCGGACCTGCAGGATTGACCTCTGCCTTTTATTTAGTACAATTAGGCTACAAAGTTAAAATATTTGAGGCGCTTCCTGTGGCTGGTGGGATGATGGCTGTGGGGATTCCTGATTACAGATTACCCAAAGAAATTTTAAAAAAAGAAATTAATAGAATTGAAAATATGGGAGTAGAAATTAAAACAGGCATAAGAGTAGGTAAGGATATTTCCTGGGAAAAATTAAAAAAGCAGGGTTTTAATAGTATTTTAATTGCTACTGGTGCACATAGAGATTCAGTATTAAATATTACCGGAGAAAACCTTGCAGGAGTATTATCCGGAATAAGTTTTCTTAGAGATATTAATTTAGGACACAAGTTTGATTTTAAAGGTAAAAAGGTAGCGGTAATTGGAGGAGGTAATGTAGCTATTGATTCTGCAAGATCTGCCTTGAGATTAAGAGCTAAGAAAGTTACGATAGTTTATCGCCGAGAAAAAAAGGAGATATGCCTGCTTTTGTAGAGGAAGTTAATCATGCTGAAGAAGAGGGAGTTAAGTTTATATTTTTGGCTACTCCTGACAAAATTACCGGAAAAGAAAATGTGGAAAAATTATACTAAAAACCTACAAAATTAGGTAAATTAGATAGTTCAGGAAGAAGAAGGCCTATACCCACCGGAGAACCATCTAAGGGTTTAAAGGTAGATGTGGTTATAATTGCTGCCGGCCAAAAGATAGATACTGAATTTCTACCAGAGATAAAGAATAAAGAAACAGGTGAAACTAAAGTTGAAGGTATTTATGCCATAGGTGATTGTGTCAAGGGGCCAGGGACAGTTATTCAATCTATTGCCGATGGTAAGAAAGTGGTAGAAACGATAAATATATACTTGCAGGGAAAAGAAAAATTACCAGAGGAAGAAGAAGTAAAATGTAAGCACTTTGGAGTGGTAGATGATGATTATATATCGCGGGAAGAAACAAAATTATTATCTCTTAAAGAAAGAGCTATTAGTTTTAGTGAAGTGGAAATGGGCTTAGAAGAAGATACGGCCAGGAAAGAAGTTCAACGCTGTTTGCAATGTGGTTGTATTAACTGTCAGGGTTGTGTTGTGGCTTGTCCGTATGATGCTCGTACTTTGGATTTTCCTGTAATGAAAGTAGACCAAGATTTATGCCGTAGCTGTGGACTATGTTTATCTGTCTGCCCCGCAGGTACGTTAACTGCTGAAATAACAGAAGAACAAAAAGAAGAAAGGTGATTTTTTACCAAACAATAAAAATAAAAATAGTGCATATTATTTATTCTTTAAAAATATAAATTTTATTAAACATACAAGGAGTAAAAAGGAGGCATTTATGGCCTTAACAGCATATATTGATTTAACTACACAAAATATAAAAATAATCGAAAGTCCTGCCAATATTCTAAAAAAATATTTAGGAAGCAGAGGGTATGCAGCAAAAATTCTCTATGATAATGTAGGACCGGAAGTCGAACCGCTTGGTCCTAAAAATTTTTTAATATTTTCTACCGGTCCCTTCACAGGAACTTCCTGGCCCACAGCTGCTCGATTTACTGTAACTGCCAAGTCACCTTTAACCGGAATTTATGGATATGCTAACTCTTCTGGATTTTTTGGGCCAGAGTTAAGGAAGGCCGGTTTTGATGCCCTGGTTTTTAAGGGTAAAGCTCAAAAAACCGACATTATTAATAATAGAAGACAATAATTTAAGATTAATAGATGGAGAAAAATACTGGGGAAAGACTACAGAGGAGACAGAAAGAGAATTAAAGAATATCTTTGGTGGCTGTCGAGTTGCTTCTATCGGTCCTGCGGGAGAGAGATTGGTTAAAATATCTTCAGTAATCAATGATTATGGGCGAGCTGCTGCCCGCTGCGGGATGGGAGCGGTTATGGGTTCTAAAAATCTTAAAGCAATAGCAGTTAAGGCAAGTAAAAATATTTCCTATTCAGCAGAATTTAAAAAAGTAGCTTTGGAAATGATGAAAAAAGTAGGAACTCATCCTGCATCAAAAAGTCTTAGAAAATGGGGAACCTCACAGTTAATCGATCCTAAAAATATCAGCGGGGATTTACCTACAAGAAATCATCAATTAGTTCAGTTTTCTAAGGCGGAAATGGTAAATGCAAAAAGTTTAAGCAAATACTTAGAGAAAAATATGGGCTGTTTTTCCTGCCCGATTGCTTGTTCCCGGTTTACAAAAGTAGACAAGGGTCCTTATAAATGTCGTACTGAAGGGCCCGAATATGAAACTATAGC
>Ga0255378_1043_pt1 | contig 12970 bp, 11 predicted proteins | sample ANMaggSSYBR01E11_FD_182109 | JGI IMG/M metagenome (GOLD analysis project Ga0255378, IMG submission 182109) | Sediment cell enrichment communities from methane seep in Santa Monica Basin, California, United Staets - ANME aggregate JGI... | ecosystem: Environmental > Aquatic > Marine > Cold seeps >...
TATTGACCATCATGCCATACAATGCGGTTTTTGTACCCCGGGGATGTTGATGTCTGCCAAGGCCCTACTTATACATAATCCTCATCCCAGCCGAGAAGAAATTAAAACAGCGTTAGAGGGCAACCTCTGCCGATGTACCGGTTACGAACAGATTATAGAAGCAATTGAAAGTGTAGCTAAAAATTAAAAAGGAGCACTTTTTGGAAAATAAGGGGTCAGGTCTCAACATTTGACATAACTCGCCACTAAATAAAATAACCAGAAATGTTAAGTCAAATGTTGAGACCTGACCCCTCTAAAAGGGGTATTTTTAAATGTCTTCTATATTAATAAAAAATATAAAAGAGATTGTAACTATGAACAGAGAAAGAACCAGATTAAAAAGTTGCAGTCTTTTAGTTAAAGATAATAAAATTAGTAAAATTGCAGGTGACATAAAATTCCCGGCTGAGGAGATAATTGATGGTTCTGATTATTTCCTTTATCCCGGTCTAATTAATACCCACCACCATTTTTATCAAACCTTAACCAGAAATATTCCTCAAGTACAGAATGTAGAGTTATTTAATTGGTTAAAATACCTTTACCCTATCTGGTCTCGTTTAACTCCCGAAGCGGTTTATTACAGCAGTCTGGTAGCTATAGGGGAACTTCTAAAGACCGGTTGCACCACTGCGGTTGACCAGTTTTATGTTTTTCCTAAAAGCCAGCCAAAAGAACTGGTAGACGAAGAATTCAGAGCAGCTCGAGAGATTGGCATCCGATTTCATGGAAGTAGAGGTTCTATGTCTTTAAGTAAAAAAGATGGGGGATTGCCTCCGGATTCAGTAGTGCAGACAGAAGAAGAAATACTGACCGATTCTCAGCGAGTTATCGAAAAATATCATGATTACAAGCCTTTTGCCATGCAAAGAGTGGTTTTAGCTCCCTGTTCCCCGTTTTCCGTTACTGAAAATCTTTTAAGAGAATCGATTGAATTGGCTCGGAATTATAAAGTGGAGAGTCATACTCATTTAGCAGAGACTAAAGATGAAGATGAATTTTGTCAGGAAACTTTTTGCCTGCGGCCACTGGATTATATGGAAAAAGTCGGCTGGCTGGGAGATGATGTTTGGTTTGCTCATTGTGTTCACCTAAACGAAAAAGAAATAAATTTATTAGCTGAAACAGGAACAGGAGTAGCTCATTGTCCGGTATCTAATCAAAAACTGGCATCTGGGGCAGCGAATATCCCTTATATGTTAAAAAAGAAAGTAGCAGTGGGATTAGCGGTTGATGGTAGTGCCAGTAATGACTCATCTAATATGATTGCTGAACTTAAAGCAGCTTTTTTGATGCACCGGTTAATTTATGGTATCTCCGGTATATCTGCTGAAGAGGTGCTGGCTATGGCTACCAATGGCGGGCGGGACATCCTTAACCAGCCGGAAATTGGCAGTCTTGAAGAAGGAAAAGCGGCAGATATGTTTCTAATCAATACAAAAAGATTGGGATTTACCGGGGGTTTGTCCGATTCTGTTTCTGCTCTGGTGACTTCTGGTGATTCTCAGATTGTGGATATTACTATAGTTAATGGTAAGATTGTAGTTCGCGATGGAAGATTGGTTAATGTCGATGAAGATAAATTGGCAGAAAGAGCCAATAAAATTTCCCAAAAAATGATTGAAGGATAAAAATTGTCAATCTCAATTTAGTATATAGTATAGTTATTAAATTAACCAATTTACCTATTTGCCAATTGCCCAATTAAAGATATAAGTTGCAGGTTGCTAGTTACAAGTTTCAAGTTTGGAAAAAAGAAGTAGGGGCGTATTGCAATACGCCCCTACAGGAGCTTGCAGAAATCTATCATAACGAAATACTGGCACATAAGAAAAGGAAGGAGGGAGAAAATGCTGATAATCGGAAACGGAACAGTTCTTACTTTTGATAAAGATTCCCAGGTTATTTCTAACGGCGGAGTAGTAATCGAGGAAGAGAATATTGTTGCTATCGGAGAGACAGAAAAATTAATTTCAAAATATCCTGAAGCCGAATATAAAGATGTCCAGGGTAAGATAATAATGCCGGGAATGATTAATACCCATATGCATCTTTATAGCACTTTTGCTCGAGGTATGGGCCTTAAAACTGATCAGTCACCTAAAAATTTTGTGGAAATTTTAGAAAAACTATGGTGGAGATTAGATAAGGTTTTAAACGAAGAAGATATATATTGTAGTGCTATTTATGCTCTTTTAGATTGTGTTAAAAAAGGAACTACCACTATTTTTGACCATCACGCTAGTAGCAATCTTATCGATGGTAGTTTAGATATAATTGCTGAAGCAGTTCGTCAGACCGGTATTCGAGCTAATCTATCTTACGAGATTTCCGACCGGGATGGTCATGAAAAGGCCTTAGATGGAATCAGAGAAAATAAAAGGTTTATAAAAAAAGCGCAACAAGAAGGCAATAGTTACCTGGGAGGGATGATTGGACTTCATGCTTCTTTTACTTTAAATAATGAGACTTTATTTGAAGCAGCTGCTCTGGCAGATGAGCTGGGAGTGCCTTTTCATATCCATGTCGCAGAGGGTATAGCTGATTTCTATGAAAGCAAAACTCGGGGTTATAAAGGAGTAGCAGAACGCTTAAATCGTTTTCATATTTTACGACCCGGTACTTTAGCTATTCACGGGGTTCATCTTAAAGAAGAGGAATTGGAAATTTTAAAAAACAATGACAGTTATTTAATTCATAATCCCGAGTCCAACATGGGTAATGCCGTGGGTGCTGCTCCAATTAAGACTGCCATAGATAAAGGTGTAACGGTAGGATTGGGGACTGACGGTTATACTACCGATATGTTTGAAAGTATTAAAGTGGCCAATCTCTTACAAAAACACGAGTCACACAATCCTCAGGCTGGCTGGGAAGAAGTCTTTCAGATGGCTTTTAAGAATAACCGTGAGATTGCCACCAGGTTCTTTGGTGAAACCTTGGGAGTCCTTCAGACCGGAGCACCGGCTGATGTTATAGTGGTAAATTACTATCCCCCCACTCCAATTACCAATCAAAATAATTATTTCCATATTTTATTCGGCATTAGCGGAGATATGGTCGATACTACTATTGTAGGTGGCAAAATCTTAATGGAAGACAGGGAGATAAGCGGTTTAGATTATCAAAGAATTACCAGAAGAGTGAAAGAACAAGCAAAGGACTTTTGGAAACGATTTTAATACAGGGAACGGTTCTCTGTTCCTTTTTTGGCAGGAGGGATGGATATATGGAAAAAATAAATGAGAATGAATGTAAATTTCGAGGAGGAGATTGGGGAGTAAAATATATTCTAAGAGGGCCTCGTATCGATTGGGGAATAATTCTTTTGAAGCCAGGTAAAGCTACGGGTGCCCATGGACATCAAGAAGTAGAAGAGACTTTTTATTTTATAAAAGGTTCTCCTAAAATACTGGTTAATGATGTAGAATATAGGGTAAAAGAAGGAGATGTCTTCCGATTAGAACCTCTTGAAAAACACGATATTGTGAATGATACACAAGAAGAGGTAAAGTTGATATTTATTAAAATTCCTTATCTTCCTGAGGATAAGATTACCTATTAATATAGATATATTTTTTTTCATTAAGTAATAAAAAAATATTTTTAATTTTTTTTCAAATTTACTTGACATTATAAAAAATATAAGTATAATTACACAGTGTATAATTGATAATTGTTTAAATGACATACTAAACTAAAGCAACAAACAACAAAACAATCTTTTTCATAATTATACCTCCTTTACAAGCTCGCTTTGTTAATAGCAAGGCGAGCTTTTTATTTTTTTTCTGCAAAAAAGAGGATTTTTAAAAGTATTTATAGAATTATAAACTATGTCTAACTTTTGAATAGAAAAAATAAAATTTTTACCGAAGGAGAAAATTATAAAAAAGAAGATAAGTCTTTTTGTAATCTTTATAATTGTCTTAAATATATTCTTCTGGTTAAGTAATTTTTCAGCAGATGGTAAGTTTTACGTAGTCAAGGATAAAGAGGGAAAAATCGTACGCTTTACCTCTCAGTATCAGATTTCCAGTAAAGAGAAAGCAGCAGGTTACACCATTACTGAAAAATATAGTTTACCCAAAATAACAGATCCCTATGGTTTTAATAAAGTAGATTGGGAAAAAGCAGAAGCACAGGCAAAAGAAATAGAAGAAGCTTTATCAGACGGAAAGGATAAAAATATATCCTATCCGGAATTTACCGTGGTAGCAACAGCTTATACTCCCCACGAAAGGTCCTGCTGGCCTTATGCCGATGGTTTTACTTCAACTAATTACAAAGCCGGATATAAAAGTATAGCTATTGACCCGGAATACGGGACATTCCATTATGGAGATGTGCTTTACATAGAAGGTTATGGAACAGGTCTTGCTAATGATTGCGGGAGCGCAATTAAGGGCAACCGGATTGATGTGTGTTTTAACCTGGGAGATGAGCAAAAAGCCCTGGACTGGGGTAGGAAAAAAGTAAGAGTATGGATATTACGCCGACTTGCAGAAGAATAAAAAGTATTCTATAAATAAAAGAAAAGATAATTAGATTTAAATAGTTAAAAAAACATTGTTTAAGAAGGAGGAAGTCGATGAAAAAAATTAATTATATATTTGGTTTTTTACTACTGTTTATAGGAGTGCTATTGATTTTATCGAACTTTGGGGTAATAGAAATTATTTGGGAGAATTTGTGGCCTTTGTTTTTATTAATACCCGGGATTGTTTTTGAATTGAGTTATTTTATTTACAGAAAGGATGCAGGTCTTCTGGTTCCCGGAGGGATACTTATTACTTACGGCCTCCTGTTTTTAGTTAATGTCATCTATGGTTGGCGCTTAATGGAAGATTTGTGGCCTATATTCCCCTTGGGTGTTGCAATAGGTTTACTCCAGCTTTATCTTTTTGGGCAGAGAGAAAAGGGACTCTTGATTCCTATAGGAATATTAGGGGTTGTTTCTTTATTTTTTTTAATTAATAATTTATTTTTTATTAATTTTGGTCTTGTAGCAGGAATTATGTTAATGGTAATCGGGATATGGATTATTTTTAAGAAAGTAAAATAAGTTAATAGAAAAATAAGTGTCTGCTATTTTATATTGTAAATTGTTATATGGTAAGTAATTAGCCTCAGATCTGCTAAAAAATTGGCCAAAAACGCTGATTTTGGCCAGTAGTCAATCCCCCCAACAGGGACTTAGAGCTTTATTTGTTAAAATGAGAATTACTGCCCCAAAAATATAATATTGTAACCGATTCTTTGTATAAAAAATACCGTATAAAGCATGAACATAGGGGAAATATTGGAAACTTTTTAAATTATTTTTAACTTTTTAAATTATTTTTAACTTTTTTCAAAAAAAAGAAGGATTTTTAAACACCTATATAGTATATGTATTTAATATAAAAAAATGATATACAAATATATCATCTCAGATTGGTTAAAGTAGGGAGAAAGGAGGTGAAAAAAATTCTTTGTCCTGCTTTAATTTAAGTAAAGGTGATATAAAAACCAGTTAGCAATCTAAAAAGAGAAGATATTAATAAAGGAACTTTGGATACTCAGTTAATAAATTTTCCTTAAAGGTTGGCTAACTGGAAATATAAAAAACCAAGGAGGATAAAAATGAAATTTAAATTTAGATTATTGTGTATAGTGCTTGCTCTGTTCCTAATAAGTGCCTCTGGTGTTTTAGCAGTACAATTTGAGCCCATTTCTGGGTTCTCTGATGAGGCGAACCAACAATTAGCCAATGTTTTTGATGCTATTGCCGATGAGAAAGACGAAGTAGTAGCCGCTTTCGATTGGGGTAAAACTATTTCCCATAAAAGAGAGGGCAGTGGTTATATGTCACATAATATAATTTTAGAACATGCTAAACAAAATCCAGAGAAAATGGAAGCATGCAATGCTGTAGTTAAGGCGGACGAAACAGATGCCGATGACTATTTTATATTGCGGTCCTCATCGTATTGGAAGGGAGTTAAAGCTGATGATATCGCAAAATTAGGATATGAAGTGTACAAAAATGAGTTCGAAGTATTTCCTGCGATGCGAAATTTAATCCAGCAACTCCAGGCCCATAAAGTGAGGGTTATAATCGTATCGAATGGTGATTTTCATACTATGCGGATGGTTGTCGAGAAAGAATTAGGGCTGGATCCCGAGAACAGTCTTTATGCGTTTCGCTCGGGAGTTGATAGCTCGGGTGTCTGCACCGGAGTGCTCCTGCCTCCAAAGGGAGAAGGCAAGAGCAAGGATAAGGTGATCTCTGAAATAATTGATGGCCCGATATTTCTGGCTGGTGGGGATTCAGCGTTAGGGAGTGATGGTCCTATGTTGGATATGGCGAAATTTCAACTGGCTGTTAATCCCAAAACGGAAGAAGATGCGCAACAGGTTAAAGAGCGATGGCCTAATGCCATCATTGCTTATCTGAAATAGTCAAGTTTTTGTATTAATGAATATCACATAACATGTTTGGCTAAACTTGACCCGGTCCGGGTGCAAGCAAAGGGTAGGACTTGACCCGGTCCGGGTGCAAGTAAATGATGCAAAAGTAATAGGATTGATATGTGTTTTAACCTGGTAAATGAGCAAAAAGCCCTGGACTGGGGCAAGAAAAAAGTTAGAGTATGGATATTGAATCGAGTCGGAGTATAGGAGATGACTCCAAAAGAATGAGAAGACCAGATTTGCGTATAAAATATAGTTAAATGGGGCACCCAAAATTCTTGCTTTTTCCCTGGGTGTTTGGTATATTTATAATTATTATAGTAAGATAAAAGAGGAATAAAATCTGAGAAGAACGGTATGAAAATATTCGAAGAGTATGACCATAAACAGACTAGTTTACTGCATTCAACATTATGAGATTTTGTAGAACCGAAACATCCTGCCAGAACAATCAGTGATGTAATAGATAGTACAAATAATAGCCCTGTAGTAAGCAGGCATAAAGGAGTAGCTTTGGATAATTCAGAAGGTTATGCAATCGAATTATGCGGAATCGTCAAACGGTTTCCTGGTGTAGTTGCCAATGATGGCATCGATCTTAAGATTCGTTGTGGTGAGATTCACTGCCTTCTCGGAGAGAATGGTGCGGGTAAGACAACTCTGATGCGTGTCCTCTATGGTCTCTATCGACCCGAGGAGGGGGAAATTATCTTAAATGGCCAACCGGTCCAGATGACCTCCCCACGGGCTGCGCTAAATCACCATGTCGGAATGGTCCACCAACATTTCCGGCTCGTTCCCACACTATCGGTGGAAGAGAACATCGTCCTCGGATTAGACGAGGGGACCGGTCCATTTGTGAATTTCCGTAAGACGCGGGAGAAGATCTCGGCGATCGCTAATGAGTATGGTTTATCGGTCGACCTACAGGCTAAGGTTTGGCAACTAACGGTCGGTCAGCAGCAGCGAGTGGAAATCTTAAAGGCGCTGTACCGCGAGGTCGGTATTCTAATCATGGATGAGCCAACGAGTGTCCTCACTCCCCAGGAGGTTGACCAACTATTTACCACACTGCGTACCTTGGTCGATGACGGGTTGACCATCATCTTCATCACCCACAAGCTAGATGAGGTGATGCAGGTGAGCGACCGGGTGACGGTGCTGCGAAAGGGGAAGGTTGTGTCGACTCTCCCTACTACTGAAATGGACAAACCAACTTTGGCCAGGTTAATGGTCGGTCGCGAAGTTATCTTCCGGCTGGAGAAGAGCCGGTTGGAACGAAGAGAAAAAATTCTTGAGGTGAATAACCTGCAGGCACTGAATGACCGTGGGCTTCCGGCTGTTCGCGGGGTGTCGTTCGATCTCTTCGGTGGAGAGATCCTTGGTGTAGCCGGGGTATCGGGAAACGGGCAGCACGAACTTGCTGAAGCGCTTACCGGACTGCGTAAGTCGACAAAAGGAAGGGTGTTTCTGGGAAAGAAGGACGTTACCAATTCTTCTGCGAGGGAGATGAACGACCTTAATGTTGCTCACATTCCGGCAGAGAGGATCAGGATAGGAGTCGTCCCTGCTCTGAGTATTCGCGAGAATCTAATTCTGAAAAAATATCGTCACTCTCCCTTTTCCTACGGGGAGTTTCTTAATGACAAGGAGATTGAGGAGAACGCATACCGCGCGATTTCGGACTATCATATAGATGCTCCGAGCTGTGAGACACCCGTAAAGCTCCTCTCCGGAGGAAACATCCAAAAGGTGGTCCTGGCACGCGAATTATCCGAAAACCCTAGTCTGATTGTAGCGGTTCACCCTACCTATGGTCTCGATATCGGAGCTACCGAGCAGGTACGGCAAGTACTTTTAGCACAACGGGAACGGGGTGCAGCGACCCTGCTTATCTCGGAGGATTTAGAGGAGATTATGACGCTGTCTGATCGGATTTTAGTTCTGTTCAACGGTGAGGTGATGGGAATCCTCGATGCGGAAAGTGCCGATATAGGAGAAATTGGTTTGATGATGGCCGGCACACGACACAAAGGAGAGGAATTATGAGGAGACATGTGAATTTTAAGGTTGAGAGAAGGCCGATTGCATCCGGGCGCATGGTGTTTTTTGTGTCACTTCTTGCTATTTTTGCAGCGTTGGTAGTGGCGGGGATATTCTTCCGGATTTACGGAGTCTCCCCCATTCATGCTTATCAACTGATACTGCGTGGATCACTGGGAAGTAGGTTTGGGTTGGCCGAAACAGTACGTCGAGTGATTCCTTTATTACTTTGTGGGGTGGGGTTAACGATTGCTTTCCGTGCCCTCTTCTGGAACATCGGTGCTGAGGGGCAGCTCCTTATGGGAGCGGTTGCCGCAGCCGGGGTCGCTCTTTTTAGCGGGTTACCTGATCCGTTGCTCCTGCCAGCGATGTTTGTCGGCGGGTTCTTGGGTGGAGCCGCATGGGGGCTTATTCCAGCCGTCTTAAAGGTGATGTTGGGGCTAAATGATGTCATAACGACTTTGATGATGAACTATATTGCCATATATTTCGTTGAGTGGTTAATCCACGGTCCATGGAAAGGTCCTACTGCGCGCGGATTCGCCTATACCGATACCTTCCCGCGTGCTGCGTGGCTGCCGACTCTCTACGGTACACGTATTCATTGGCCGACGTTAATCCTGGGACTTATTCTTGCTGTGGTAATGTACATAATGGTTACCCGTACCAGGAGCGGATTTGAGATCCGGGTCATCGGGGAGAACCCCGATGCAGCAAGGTTTGCCGGCATCAGCCAACTTAAGACGACTCTGGTCGTCATGCTCATTTCCGGAGGTCTTGCAGGATTAGCCGGTGTGGGTGAGGTCGCAGGGATTCATATGCGGCTGTTAGGGCCGACTAACATTTCAATGGGGTATGGGTACACCGCGATCATCGTTGCCTGGCTGGCGCGACGCAATCCCCTGGCTGTGATAATAACCTCACTTTTATTTGCGGTTATCATGACCGGAGGGGATGTAATTAAAGTATCACTTGGGTTGCCGTTCCAATTAATCAATGTATTTAACGGATTAATATTGTTCTTCCTTATCGGAAGTGAAATTCTTCTTCGTTACAAAATATCCTTTTTATTGAGGAGGTAGTTATGGGTTGGGAAACATGGATAATTACAACACTCAGTCGCTCTCTTGCTTACGGGACTCCACTTCTTTTAGGAACGCTTGGTGAAATCTACGCAGAGCGTTCCGGTGTGCTAAACCTTGGTGTTGAAGGGATGATGATCATGGGAGCCTATTCTGCATTCACTACTGCCTATATCACCGGAAATCCGTGGTTGGGGATCCTGGCGGCGGCGGTTGTTGGCGGTGCTTTCTCCCTGATTCACGCTTTTACCAGTGTGACACTAAAGGCGAATCAGATTGTCTCAGGGCTTTCCCTCACCATGCTAGGCCTAGGTCTATCAGGTATGTTCGGACGGGGTTGGGAGGGTAAGCCGCTTCCTGCAACGATTCCCAAAATCACTATCTCCGGTCTCTCCAAAATTCCCTTCTTAGGACCGATCTTTTTCGAGGAGCAGAACTTGATTGTTTATTTGTCGATCCTCCTCGTTCCCTTGTTGTGGTATATCCTCTATCGTACGCGAATCGGGATCACAATTCGCTCAGTAGGAGAGAGTCCTGCCACTGCCGATTCCTTGGGGATAAATGTTGACCGGGTCCGTTACATGTGTGTTCTTCTTGGTGGGATTCTCGCCGGCGTAGCCGGAGGATACCTCTCGGTTGTCTATCGACCGGCATGGACCGAGGGAATGACTGCGGGAATTGGGTGGATCGTTATTGCGTTGACTATCTTTGCATTCTGGAATCCGGTCTACGGTATGTTAGGAGCCTATTTGTTTGCAGCTCTCTATCACCTGTCGTACCGCTTGCAGACGTGGGTGTCGCCGGAATTTCTTAAAGCGATGCCCTACGCATTTGCAATTCTGGTCTTGGTCTTTGTGTCCCGCGGTACATTGCAGAAGCGGATGGGGGCGCCGGCTGCGCTAAGCTTGCCTTACACCAGGGGCGAGGAGTGAGTTCGGATACCCTGACCTAAGCTATTTGCTTTTTTCTTTGGTATTTGATAAATTTATAATGATGGAAAGACAAAAGAGGAACGAAACCGGGAAAAATTGAACCGATATTCATAAATATAAAGTGAAACAAAATAGGGTTAATGATGAGTATTAATGAAGAGAGAAAAATAAAAGAAAATTTTTTGATGCCCCTTACTTATAACATTAGAAGATAATCAGAAAAATACAATTATGATAGAGTAAAAATAAGTATGTTATCATCCGATGATGGTTGTAAGCGGCTAAAAAAAATGGAGGAGGTGAGGCGTTTAATCACAAATTTATCGAGTATTCTGGATAGTTAGTACTGCACTATCCTGAATATATGGTAAAATAAGCAGTGAAAGTTGTGAAAATGAAAATGCTGTTTGAACAGCCTATAATATAATAAAGGAGGTTTTAAAATGTTTACTCAAAGAAACAAAGTTATATTAGTAACTGCGTTAGTAATAGCAGTCATCTTCAGCCTTGGTTCAGTGATGATGGCTAAGGAATATGTTGCCGGTACGCCGCTCAAAGTAGGGTTCATATATGTTGGGCCGATTGGCGATCTGGGTTGGACTTATGCGCACGATGAGGCGCGGAGAATCTGTGAGGATACTTTCCCCTGGTTGGAGACGGTCTATGTAGAGAGTGTCGCCGAGGGAAACGAGGGTCTTTACATCGACAAGCTGATTGTGGAAGAGGGCTGTGACGTCGTATTAACTACCAGTTTTGGTTTCATGGATGGGACGCTAATTTCAGCGCAGAAGTACCCGGACAAGATCTTTGCCCACTGCTCCGGGTTTAAACGTAATCCCAATATGATGACCTATATGGCCGATTTCTACCAGATTTACTACCTGAATGGGTTGATCGCCGGAGCGCTCACTAAAACAAATAAAACTGCCTATGTAGGCGCTTTTCCAATTCCCGAACTAAAGCGTCATATGGGCGCGTTCGCTGTGGGTGTGCGAGAGGCCAAACCCAAGGCCGAGGTGCATATACGTTGGATCTATGAGTGGTTTAGTCCCACAGCCGCTAAGGAAGCTACCGAAGCATTAATCGCCGACGGATGTGATGTGTTTGCGTTCACCGAGGATTCACCGACGGTCGTACAGGTCGCTGCAGAAAGCGGCTTTCCTTCCTTCGGTCATTACTCCCCGATGTATCAGTTCGGTCCCGATCATGTTGTCTCCGGACAAATTGCGCATTGGGAGGCAATTTACCTTGACTTCCTGGCCAAGATCTACGCCGGTGCATACACTGCTCATAACCTTGCTGATGTTGACTACTGGTGGCTGCTGAAGGAAAAAGCAGTTGAGATAGGAGCCAAGCCCGGAATGTTGATAAATCCCGTTCATGAGGAAGAACTAAAAGGGATATTCCTCGATGATCCCGTTTTGGGGATGATCAGCGTTTACGACCTGGTTATGAAGCGGTTGGAGCAGATGGCTGATCCGTCGATGGTATTCGATCCGTTCAACGGACCGATCTACGACCGCGATGGGAACCTGAAAGTTCCAGCAGGCTTACGCTTATCAATGTTTGAGTTAACCACTATGGATTGGGCGGTGGATGGCATCGTCGGTCCCTGGGAATAAGAATAATAAGAGAAGCTAAATTCGGGCGGTAACCTTCATTAAAAGAAGGCGGCCGCCCCTTTTTCATTTTCTTATTTTGCTTTTAATGGCTATTAGTTTTCCTTTCTCTTTTAAAAATATTTCTCTTGCTTTACTCAAGATATTATCTTCATTAATATATACAAATTTATGGTTATTGACAATTAGCTGACCATTTATGATTACATCTCTTATTACTTCATTTCCCGAGCAAGAATAGATAAAATTATTAATAAAAACATCTTCGGAAAGTATTTTTGAGGTGGGGTGTTCCAATACAACCATATCTGCTTTGTACCCTTCTTTTATCCTGCCAATATCATCTTCCAGATTTAAGGCACGAGCACCGTTTACAGTTAGCATGTCATATACTGAAGGAGCGTTAAAAGTTTTTTCATCCATAGAGAAGACTTTCTGTAACATCGAACCGAGTCGTGCTTCTGATAAGATATCATAATTACTGCTGCTTGCTCCTCCGTCACATCCAAAAGTTATATTTACTCCCGCTTTTTGCATCTTATACATAGGTGAGATTCCATCTGTGACTTTGCAATTGGTATAAGGACAATGAATAACCGAAGTTCCTGTTTGGGCAAGAAGTTTTATCTCTTCATCATCTACCCAGATGACATGGGCAAGTTGAGTAGCAGGTCCAAGTGCTCCCAAATCATTTAAAGCAGAAATTTCTCCTCTATTAAATCTTTTTTGGACCTGATTGGTAGGTTCCCGGCCTTCAGCGGCGTGAGCATGAATTCCTACTCCGGATTCTTTAGCC
>Ga0255378_1044_pt1 | contig 12894 bp, 8 predicted proteins | sample ANMaggSSYBR01E11_FD_182109 | JGI IMG/M metagenome (GOLD analysis project Ga0255378, IMG submission 182109) | Sediment cell enrichment communities from methane seep in Santa Monica Basin, California, United Staets - ANME aggregate JGI... | ecosystem: Environmental > Aquatic > Marine > Cold seeps >...
AATATTGCAACAATAATTAACAATACAGATACCAAGAACTTCCTTTTCATTTTTAAATACCTCCATTTTTTAAAATTTTCAATTTAAGTTAAAATTCACTAAACCCAGATGGATTATGAATTTATTTTATCACCCCCTCTCTTCCTTTTGCTTGATTTTCACTTTCTCGATGCTACTTCCAGTAATGTAATTTTACTTTTGCATTTGCTGTTAAAATCTTTTTTCTATATAATTTATATTTTCCCTCCTCTTCTCAATTTTTTTTATCCTGTTACATTAACCTAATTTTTTAACGCTCTTCCTAAATATCATTTTAGGGATTAATGTTATGTGTACCTTATCATTTTTGCTTTCAACCTTCGTATCAAAATTAAATTTCATCTTTGGAAATTCTTCTAAACAACCCAATTCTCTTAACATTATCTTCGCTCCTAAAACACCCATATCATATATAGGTTGTGAAAATGTAGTTAAATCAAGATACTCAGATAAGGTGTTATTATCAAAACCTATTAATGAAACATCATTTGGCACTTTTAAACCAGCTTCTCTTAAAGCTTTTTCTGCCCCTGCAGCTTGATAATCACTTGCTGCAAAGATTGCCGTTAATGAATTAGTATCTTCTTGTAATAAAAATCTCTTCATTGCTTTATTTCCGGCTTTAAAGGTAAAATGATCTATAGAAATAAATCTATTATCTAAGGTAATCCCTTTTTCTTGATAAAATTTATTAACCCCAAGTAGTCTCTCATAACCTGAGGTAGTGGATTGAACCCCCATAATATAACCAATAGATCTATGGCCCTGTTGAAAAAGATAATTAACCGCGTTATAAGCCGCAGAAACATTATCAATATAAACAGAGGATAAATTATCCCTTTGTGAATCGATTAATACAATGGGATAATCTTTGGGAATTAAATCAGGTTTTAATTTAGATTCCGGCAATAAACTGATAATTATACATCCATCAGTTTTACTCTGAATATAGAAATTTTGAATTCTTTTGCTGAGTGTTTTCACCTCTTCCGCATTGTCTAAACAGTTTAATATTATGTCAAAGTTAAATTTTCTTAACTCACTTTGTATGCCTCTAATCACATTCGTTCTAAAACCTGTAAAATCCTGTAATAAATATACCGTTATTGTATTTGTTTTTTTAGAAGAAAGACTCCTGGCTATAGCATGAGGTTGATAATCTAATTCTTTAATAACTTCAATTACTCTCTCCCTGGTTGCGGAACTTACATGCTCTCTTTTATTTAAAACCCTGGACACTGTTCCTACTCCAACTCCTGCCTTTTTTGCTACCTCTTTAATCTTTATTCTTCCGATATTTATCACTCCTTTTAGACTATTATTTTTTAGTTGATTCTAAGTTGTAGAAAAATTCCCTTCATCATCAAGATTTTTGAAAATTCCGATGCTACAAAGTACAATTTTATCAAAGTAGTATATTGGAATCGATTCCAATTTATCTTAAAAAAACTTATCTATCTGTTACATTAATATTAACATAATACTAAATAAATTGCAAATTATAAAATATAGTATCGAGTATATAGTATTGAGTACCGAGTAAAAACAAAGAAAAGTATCATAGGAAAAAGAAGATAGGAAAACAAAAACAATAAATATTCTTTTCTTTATCTAACTACCTCACTAAATTTTACACTAACTATTAAAAAATCTTTAACCACATAATTTGATATGGTTTTAGAGATATTTTTTCTATATTTATTTTTTTCTCAGAAATTATATCAAAATATTCTTTTTTGCTTAAATCGTACTGATTTTTTGTAAAACGAAATTTTTGTATACTGTCTGTAACATTATGTAAGGCAATTATTTTTTCCTTGCCATCAGGAGAAGTCCGTAATAAAGAGAATATTCCTTTCTTTAAAAATAATACTTCCTGCTTTCCGTTGGGATGAAAGGCTTCTTCAGATTTTCTTTTATAAATTAATTTTATAAACTCAGTAAATATTTTATGTTCCCTGGAATCTGAATTTACTAAATCTTCTTTTAATTTATTATATTGAAATTTTTTCCGATTAATAGTTCTTCTCTTGCCTGTTTTCTCTACTCCTTCCAGATAATTTTCCGTTCCGAACAGGCTGTGGATATAGATTCCCGGAATACCCAATAAAGATAATATTATTGCTTGAGAAGCTATAAATTTCTTTATATTTAATTCTTCGCTGTTTTTGGAATCGGCAACAGCACTATAATAGGTAGTATTCATTTCGTATGGTTCTTTACTCCCATCTTTTACAGTTTTATAAGATATAAATCCTCCTCTTTCTTTTATGTTATCTGCGGTATCTGTTATTTCCCTGTCGGTTAAAATGGCTTTCACCGGAACAACTCCCAGACCATCATGGGTAGCAAGCACATTAAAGAAAGCTGTTTTGTCAGAAACATTTTTGACGCCGGAAGCCCATTCAAGGAGACGGGAGGCATCACCGGTGTAAAAGGTATGTAATATTAATAAGGGCAGGGCAAATTGATATACCAATTGGACTTCATTATAACCGTTGCCAAAATAACTGATATTCTCTCTGTGTGGTACATTTGTCTGTGTAAGCAATAGTGTATCGGGAAATATTTCATCAAGAATAGCCCTAATTAATTGAATTATAATGTGTGTTTCCTTTAAATTAATACAACTTGTTCCTAATTTTTTCCAGATATGACCGATGGCATCCAGGCGGATAACTCTCGCCCCTTTACCGGCATAAAACAATATCACATCGATTATCTTCAGTAGTACATTTTCATTCGCAAAATTAATGTCTATCTGGTCCGGGCTATAAGTGGTCCAGAGATAAATTTCTTCGCCTTTTCTTTTAAATTTTGTTAATAACGGATGGGTTCTTGCCCTGGTAACTGAGGATAGATCGCTATCTTTATCAACACTAATAAAATAATCATCATATTTGGGGTTACCTTGTAGATATTCTTTAAACCATATGCTTTCAGAGGAAATATGATTGGCTACCAGGTCAAACATTAAATTGAATTTTTGACCTATATCCTCAATATCTTTCCAGTCTCCTAAAACCGGATTAACTTTTTTATAATCTATAACCGAAAATCCATCATCAGAAGAGTAAGGGTAAAATGGTAGTATATGAATAATATTTATTGCCTGTTCAAGATATTTATCGGCAAATTTAAATAAGGATTGCAGGGAGGTTTTGTTGGCTGTTTGAATATTATCTCCATAGGTAATTAAGATAACATCTTTTTCATTTAAATAATCAGCTTTTGGAATTTTGCCGGCACTATTTTTCTGATATCTATCGATTAATTCATTAATCTTCTTAAATGTATTTTGAGCTCTATCCCTGCCATAAAGGAATACCAGTTTGTTTATTATTATCTCCCGGCTTATTTTAGGTACTGACATATTGCACTGCTTCTCCGAAATGGTTTTTCAACAATAAGAGTAGACTGTTTAATAAGGTGTCCTCATCTTAAGTAGAGTCTCTGATAATTAATTTTGGCTGGAAAATAATTCTTTGACTTTTATGCTTCTCGGGATCTTTTAACTGTTGAACTAAAATTTTTATTGCCCCGTTTGCCATCTTTCTTACAGACTGGCTAATCGTGGTCAGGGCCGGATAATAGTACTCTGATAGTGGAATATTATCAATTCCAAGCACTGCAATATCCTGGGGTATTTTTAGTCCCCTTTCCTGAATAGCATGATAAGCTCCTATTGCCCTCTGATCACCGGAAACAAAAAGAGCATCAGGGATTTCTGCTTCTAAAATATTCTTCATCTTTTCGTAAGCAAATTTGGGGTTCATAATTCCATAATCAATATGCCTTGATTCACTCTTGATATGATAATCATTGCAGGCTTGAATAAATCCCTTTGTTCTATCCTGATTTACCGTAAAATTTTCATCTCCCAGAAAAAATCTAATAGACTTATGCCCTCTTTTTATGAGATGTTCGGCTCCCAAATAACCCGCTTTAATATTATCAAGATTAACAAATGAAGTAGATTCATAGACATTATCTCTACCGACAATAACAAAAGGGATATCGCTTCCTACAAGATAGTCAATTCGGCGATCAATTTCCCGAGTATCAAAAATTATAGCACCATCTGCAAAACCATTTTTCAGCAAATAGAAACCATCATGTTTATTTTCTTCAACTTTGGAAGCTGAAGACTTTGAAACTATTAATTTATACCCCAATCTATTGGCTTCACTATCTAAAAATCGGATAAAGACATTATGGAAATTTCCTATATAATTTGCCGCATTTTTTTCTACAAAGACCATTAAAATCCCGGTTGTTTTCTTTCTAAGCGACCTGGCAATTAGATTAACCTGGTACCCGGTCGATTTTATGATTTTTAATATTTTTTCTCTTGTTTCTTTCTTTACTTTTTCTTCTTTATTTACAACTCTGGAAACCGTCCGTGGAGAAACGTTGGCAATTTTTGCGATGTCCTTAATAGTATATTCCTTCATCTTGAATCACCTCCACAAATCATTATACAATACTTTTTAGTTTTTCTTCCAGGCTTTCAAGTGAAAAGTATTCCCTTCCTAATTGGAAATTTTCTTCAACCATCTTTTCTCTGCAATCTTTATCTATAAGTAATTTTATACATTCTCCGGCAGCACGCTTTATTATTTTTTTATCCACTTTTGCCAGACCGTATTTATCAAGCTCGTATTTATCCCCCAAAGAAATGACTTTAAATCCTTTTTCTTTAATATCTTCTTTGTAAACATCATACTCAAATACTAACATCGGTTTTTTGGCAAACAATCCTTCTAAAAACTGATTTCCCCATCCCTCCTGAATACTCGGATAGGTTACTATATCTGCAAAAACATAGGTATCCCATAAGGAATATACCTTATTATCATGTTTAACACACCTTGAATGTTCAACCAGACTATTGACAAACAGTAATTCTACCTTATTTTCTTCAGCCCTGGTTTTAAGCCTCTCAACATAATCATCTGAAGTCTCTATCATCCCCGCCAAAACGAGTACTATCCTGCTATCCTCTTTAAAACTTTGCCGGTTATATAATATTGCTTCTTCAAGTATTTTTCTGTTCTCTTCTTTCTGCATCTCCCCAATCACATCTATAGCCAGTTCGATTGCTTTTCTATTTGTTACCCTGGTTGCCTGCAGCATAAGAATATCATGATCTCTAATGCCTAATTTTTCTCTAAAATCTTTGTTGTAATCATCAACATTCCACAACTTCTCATCAAAATCAAATACATTGGGTATGACAACAGAATCCAGACTTCTTCTCATTTTTAATTCTTTTTGCATAATACTATTAATCACTACATGTGAGATCAAATCATCTTTTGGAGGATAGTATTCCTCCAGAACCTTGTGAACGAAATTGCATGTTGGTTGAGAAAAATTATCCCTTTCCCAGTAAAAATCATGATGATGTCCGATACATCTAATACCTAATTCCTTGATGACCTTAACAAAGGCCATAGCGGTAGGGATGCTTCTACCAATTGATAAAATATTATTGGGAACAATCAAATCTATCTTGTTTTCTATTAAGAATTTTTTCAAACTTTCTTCAATTTTCAAAGTTTGCTTTCTTATAGCTCTTATTAATTCATCCTCATCCCGATAATCTTCTAATTTTAAGTAAGCATTTCTTTCGATTTTTAAATCTTCTTCAAACCTATAATTCATTTCCGGTATAACATAACCATCAGATGTACCTGTACTGCCGGCAATAAAATATACTTTATGCCCCATATTTTCTAAAATATTTTTCCATTTATCCATCTCCAAGGAAACTCCATCAGTTTCGCCAACTCGATAATGACATAATGCTATATTCATGCTGTCCTTCCTTTATATAATAATTCTATATCTCCTCGTGACTTTCATAATCGAAAAACAATATCTTTTCCTGCTTAAAATTAATAAAAAATGTGTCCCCGGACTTGATTTTTGTTTCACCAGAAATAACTAATTTTGCTATTTTGTCATTAATCTTAAAAATAATTACTTGATGAGACCCTTGAGGCTCAACTAATAAACACTTTACTGACATAATAGCATCCTTTTCGTCAACGACCGTTATATTTTCAGGTCTTACACCGATTATCATTTTTTTATTATTATAATCTTTTAATCGCTGAGCTATCTTATCATTTAAGATAATTTTAAAATCAGGATTAAGCAGATTATATTTACCATCTTCTACGCTTATAGTAACCTCTGTAAAATTAGTAGGAGGGGCACCGATAAAATTAGCTACAAACATATTTTTACAATTATGATAGACCTCATCAGTTGTTCCGGTCTGAACAATCTCCCCATCATTCATAATTACAATTCTATCAGCCAGACTCATGGCTTCAGATTGGTCATGGGTTACAAAAATTGTTGTTGCCCTGGTCTTTTTATGAATTTCCTTAAGTTCTGTTCGCATATAAACTCTTAATATAGCATCAAGATTGGAGAGAGGTTCATCCATTAAAAAAATCCTGGGTTTAACTGCAACTGCTCTTGCTACAGCAACACGCTGTCTTTGGCCGCCGGATAATTGATTGGGGTAACGTTCGAGATATATAGATATGTCAGTCATTTCAGCAACTTCTTTAACGATTTTATCAATCTCCTTTTTAGACATCCCTTTCAATTTTAAAGCATAAGCTATATTTTGATAAACCGTCATATGAGGCCAGACTGCATAACTTTGAAAAATCATACTCATATTTCTCTTCCAGGGTGGTAAATTTGTAATATCGTCTCCATCTATGGTAATTCTTCCCTTGGTAACCTCTTCAAGACCGGCGATCATTCGTAAAGTTGTTGTTTTACCGCATCCTGATGGACCTAATAAAACCAGAAATTCTCCATCATGGACTTCCAGGCTTACATCTTTCACAGCTAAAACATTTCTACCAAATCTCTTGGTAATATGTTTTAATTTTAAATTAGCCATAGTTTCCTCCCGTTAATAAGTAATTTTAAGCTGTAACTCCGCCCCACATCTGATTAATATACTTGCGAATAAATAAGGTAAAGAGTACCATCGGCAGAGCCATTAAGATTCCACCTGCTGCTGCTAAATTTACCTGATCGGTCGCACCAAGTACGCTTTGATAGACAACAACAGCAAAAGTAGGATTAAATTGGGTTAAAATAATCGCTGAAACAGTTTCGTTCCATGCTCCTATAAAAGCATACATTGCACAGGCTGCTAAACCAGGCAAGGCGAGTGGTGCGGTTATAGTAATAAAAGTCCTTAATTTGGTTGCTCCAAATATCTGTGCTGCTTCTTCTAATTCAACAGGGATACCCAAAAAAATACTTGCAGTAATCCAGATGGTAAGGGCAATGGTTCCTACCGAATATACCAGTGATAAACCAATCGGTTTATCATAAAACCCTATTGTAGCAAGGATTATAACCATGGGCATGGCAATGGCAACAGCCGGAAAAACCCTTACAAATAAAACGCTGACTTTCAAGGCGTTTTTCCCTATAAAAATATATCTGGCAAAAGCATATCCTGCCATTCCTCCGATTGACAGTGAGATAAGAATGGTAAGGCCGGCTACCTGAAGACTTCTAATCAGGGCAGGGACAGCATCGCGAGTTATAGCAAAAAATGTTTTATAATTATGTAGCAGTCCTTTATAGCTTTTAAAATAAACCTCATTTTGCTGATCTAATTTCGAAATATAATTTTCCAGCTTTTCTGTAGAAACATCCACACTTAACTGTAATCTCATATATGTTGACATTTTTTCCATATCCTTGGTGTCAATCATAGTCTGATATTCTCTATCCCCTTTTTCGTAAATGGATAACATATAACCCTTATCGCCTTTTTCTAATTTAAATTCAGAAGAAATTGCCGGAACCAGCGGGAGGGGAAATTGATAGGCTTCTCTTGAAGATAAAAAGGATAAAGAAACCAGAAAATATAATGGCGTTAATATTATTATGATTAAACTTGTTATTAAAATATAAAAAAGAGTTTTTTTAGCAAATTTAGAGACAGTATTTTCCCACATTTTTCTCACATCACTTCCTTCTTGCTTATATCAAATGCACCTGAAACTTTTAAATAGACTACTGCCGCTATAGTTACGATTACAGAAGTTATGACCGCATAGGTCGAAGCTATTTGATAGCTGTTGTCGAGTCGTGGTAATTCCTCTTTATAATAAATTACCCTTTCCAGTAAAAGCGGAATTCTATCAAATCCAAAAAGCATGACCACAATAAGCCAGATCTGAATGGCGGAAATTAATCTCAGGATAACTGCTGTTATAATGGTCGGTTTAAGCATCGGTATGGTAATCTGTCTTAAAACTGTCAAGCCGTTCCCTCCGAAAATATACCCTGCTTCTTTGGCTTCTTTAGATAAATTTTGTAATCCGGCAAGTAAGATTATCATCATCGATGGTATCACCTGCCAGGTATCAATAATAATAACTAACCACAAAATCGAAAATTTAGATCCGGATAAAAATAATAATTTCTCTCCCTTGGCTAAAAAACCTAAATAATAAAGCAGGCTGTTCATCCAACCATGGGCAGTTAGCCCGGTTTTCCAGATTGCAGCGGCTCCAACTGCCGGAATTGCCATAGGGATCATGGCAATAAATAGGAAAATCGCTGAACCTTTAAATTTTTTATTAATCAATAAAGCCAGAGCTAAAGCGAAAAAAAACTCTATCACAATCGAGATACCCGCAATAAAAGCAGTATTCCCAAATGCTTCCCCAAAAGAAGTAGTAGTAAAAACAGTAATGTAGTTCTGTAAAGTAAAACTTCCATCTACCCCCTTAAAGCTACTATAAATAGAAGCGATAACCGGGTTAAGCCAGAAGAAGATATAGTAAATTACCGTCGGAGCAATTAACAAATAGGGGGTCCAGTTTTTATTTTTCTTCAAACTCGAAAGGTTAATTGTGCTCACTCCTTTCAATAAATTAGACGGGTGAATTATGATTTCTGTCACATACTACATAATCAAATAATATAACCGAGGAAAATATGTTTCCTCGGCTATATTATTTTTATGAAATGAGAGAATGTCTAAAACTGATTTATCTACTTCCTCAAAGCATCTAATTTCGCTTGAGCTTCATTTAAAAGGGCTGTATCTACAGTTCCGTCGCCATTTAAGACCATATCAACAAAGACATCATCAAATACTTTCTTAACTGCTCCCCAATCCTGATAATCCCCACCGGGAACACCAGAGACCCTGCCTTTGCTTAAAACCATAACAGCCTTTGCAACTACTTCATCTTCCGGGTCATCACCTAAATAATTAAGCGCTTCTTCTACTGGAGGGATAAACCCACCGGTACCTTTAGCAATTTTAACCTGCATATCAGGTCTGGTGATATATTCGAGGAATTTTATTGACAGTTCTTTATGTGGGGCATTTTTTAAAACACCGTATCCACTGACTCCTGCAATACTACCGATACCTGCAGGCCCTTCCGGTACTGGAGCTACTACAAAATTAGCTGGATTCGCACTATAGACCTGGCCAGCGCGGGCACAATGCATCCAACTAAACCATGCTTCTTCCCTTTTCATGGGGGCAACACAATTATCTACATTTAATACAGCGGGAATAAAGTCATCTTTCATGGAAACCATTATTTCCCATGCTTTTATTGCTTCAGGAGTATTGATATCCGGGAAAGTCGCCCCATAAGATAAAGCTATTGCTCCAAATTGGTATACAAGGGATTTCATCGGAATACCTGTTACCACAGTTTTTCCTTCGCCCTCACCTTTGGCAATAGCATTTGACCATTTTGCAAAATCTTCCCAGGTCAACTTGTCCAGGTCAGCACCACTGGGTAAATATTTTACAGCCTTCTTATTAGCAATGGTAAGATAAACATCAGCGCCTACCGGGATAAAATACTGTTTGCCTCCAACGTTTGTACCATATTCAAATGTTGGACTAAAATGCCGGTCATCCCATGATTTAACATAGGAAGTTAAATCTTCTACATATCCCTCTTCAATCCACTCAGCCATATTGGCCACATAGGCACAAACAATATCCATGGTGGGATGATCAGTTTTTAGCTGAAGCTCTGCTCTTTGTAATAGCTTTATATCATCCATGATTTGAAAATTAACCGTGCAATCATTTTCTTTCTCGAAAGGTTTAATTACATACTCGATGATAAATTCCTGTTCCGCAGGAGGGCTCCACAATCTTGAAGAAAATGAAAGCACCTCTCCAGCAGCCAGAACAAAAGTACTAAAAGCCATCACCAACAAAATACTGATAAATACTACCGAAAACAATCTAGTCTTCATAAAATTATCCTCCTTAAATTAATATATTTTTATCAACGGCAGCATTTTAATAGAATTGTAATCTGTAATTTTTAATAATGCCATCGTTGACATTTTTTATAGTAACATAACGCTAAATAAATTGCAAATTTTTTTATCTTATCATAACTATTTCTATTTACGTAATAATATTTCAAAAATAATAGTCTTTATTTCCTTCGGTTTAAGCTCTATTTCTACTCCATTATCATAGAATAATTCTTCCTCATAATTTTCATCCAATCTACCCAAATAGACTTTGTGTATATTAAATCCTAATTCAATCTTTCCGCTGGTCTCTCTATCAGTAGGATTATAGACCCTGACTACCAATTTATCTTCAAATTCATGCTTTTTAAGGGCGCTAATCTCTAAATATTCACCTTCTAATTGAATAAAACTATATTTATCTGATAGATTTCCTGTTTGATTCTTTAATTGTTCAGTTAATACTTTGGTCTTGTACTGTTTTGTTTTTTGAGGGATACGGGCTTCAGCCCAATTACCCTGATGGGGAATAAGGGCATAAGAAAAAATATTTTCTCCTAAACATTGAGCTTCCGGTGTTGGTAATGAGGGACCGGCATTCCCTCTTTTATTTTCCAGATCCCACCTGGATAACCAACCTACACAGCGGAGTAAGGTTAAAGCTATGGTATTGTTATCAGGTATTATCTCGTACTCAGGCAACCCTTTATTTAATATCGCCAGTCCATATTCCCTATCATTAATATCAATAAATCCTGAATTATGAGCAGTTTTATAAGCTTTTTCTTTCCAGCCTTCACTGTCAGGTAGATTAATGGAACGCTTTACTATCCCAAAATGACCCTCAGCGTAAACCTGATCAGTTTTAATGGCTGTAGGAAATTCTACTTGTAAACGGTGATCACAGACTCTGTTATCAAATTTAGTTTTAAGTTCTATTCTCTGAACTTCACTAAATAATTTTATTTCGGATTCAACAGGACACTCTATCATTTTTTCTGCCCGGGATTTTCTATCAGATTTTAATCCGACCGGCAGCATCATCTTTCCCGATACCTTTAAAATGGCTTCAGAGGGACCCACATCTTTGGTGCTAATATTATTTAATTGATTAATTATTATCTGGTCATTCAAAGGAGGAGAATAAGTATATTCATCTCCTGCATCTCCCCCGTCTACAAATCTATTACAATTTTTAAACTTTTTGTTATTTCTCTTATCTACAACAGTTACCGTTCCATTAGTTTCAGCGATTACTTTATAATATTTATTCTCAATATAATCTCTACCGGCTCTTATATCAGTCTTATATTCTTTGTGCACTCTCAAATCATTAATTGCCTTAATAGTAAAAGTTTTATAACCACAGGCAGGAATGTCTTTAGCAGTAAAAGATATATCGGCATAATTAACCTCCAGAGGTTGGGGAGATTTAAAGGGATTAAAAATAATTTTATAATCCAAGCCATACCCTTTCAATTGACAAGGAATCTCTTCTCTTTGGGTAGTTGAGGTAGTTGAAATCTTAACCCGGTTTAAGTTAATCTCTTGGGGAAATTTCACCCTTACCTCTACATTCTCATCTATGGAATAAGGTAGAGGATTGAAGGCCACCAGGGCCAGTTCATCTTTGTTTAAATAATCAATCTTAATCTTTTCAGAAATATAATCTAAATTCTTATTAACTACCTCCCGAGCAATCTGTCCGGACCAATCAAAGCGGGTCATCATCTCCCGGTGTACTTGATCAATACTACAGCCGCAGATACTATCATGGGGATGATTCTTTAATAACCATTTCCAGCTGGTCCAGAGTAAATTTTGGGGATAATTATTTCCCAATAGCCAGGCCAGAGAGGCGGTCGGTTCTGCCCAATTTTCTAAAAGAGTTTCACACCTTTGGTTAGCCTGTTTGATATACATACGGGAAGAATATACACTCTGTAAAATCGGGGTATCTTTGGCTGACCTAAATTCACCGGTAACTTTATTAAGCTCAGGCTTTACAGTCTCTTTAGCGTAATCTATATACTCTTTCAAGTTCCCTTGTTTTATCTCAATATCGGTAAAACGTTTATTCAGCTCTTTCACCAAATAAGGGATATAAGGTTGAGCCTCTAAGTGATCAACACCATTTAATAATAATAATGACTTTGAGGTCTCTCGAGATAATAAATCTTCAATTGCCTCATTTATTAGCTTGTAAGCCTGCTCAACATCTTCAGGTAAACTCACTGCATTACAATAACCGATTTTGGGTAGATGAACGGCGAAAAGCTCTGTTCCATCAGGACCCTGCCAGATAAATTCATTTCCCTGACTCTGGTCATATTCTATACCCCGCCAAAATATAATATTATCAATCCCGAACCCCTTTAATATCTGGGGCATCTGGGATATATGGCCAAAGGGATCCGGTATATAACCGATCTTCATTATACTGCCAAACTCAGAGGCAATTTTGTGACCTAAGAGCAAATTCCTTATAATTGATTCTGCACTCACCAGAAATTCATCGGGGAGAATATACCAGGGACCGACATGAATCCTGCCTTC
>Ga0255378_1045_pt1 | contig 12844 bp, 9 predicted proteins | sample ANMaggSSYBR01E11_FD_182109 | JGI IMG/M metagenome (GOLD analysis project Ga0255378, IMG submission 182109) | Sediment cell enrichment communities from methane seep in Santa Monica Basin, California, United Staets - ANME aggregate JGI... | ecosystem: Environmental > Aquatic > Marine > Cold seeps >...
CAGATGATTTTTCAGGACCCCTATTCATCACTAAATCAGCGGATGACCGTGAAGGAAATTATCGGTGAGCCTCTTATCGCAAATCGCCTTGCGAGTGGAAAAGAAATAGATAAAAAGGTTGAGGAAATTGCCCTCCTTTGCGGGCTTAAAACGAGACAGCTCAGCCGCTATCCCCATGCATTTAGCGGGGGTCAGCGTCAACGGATTGCTATTGCAAGAGCGCTGGTTATGCATCCGGAATTTATTGTTTGTGATGAACCGGTTTCAGCGTTGGATGTTTCTATTCAGGCGCAGATATTAAACCTTTTAAAAGATTTACAGCAGCAATTGAGCCTTACTTATCTGTTTATTGCCCATGATTTGAGCGTAGTTTCTTATGCCTGTAATCGGGTTGCCGTTATGTACCTTGGTCGATTGGTTGAAATCGCTATTACCGAAGAGATATACTATACACCAAAACATCCCTATACCGAATCGCTTATGTCGGCGATTCCACCCGATGACCCGGATTTGCCTATGCAGAAGGCTTTACTTAAAGGGGAGCAGCCCAGTCCGGTCAACCCACCTTCGGGTTGTACTTTTCATCCCCGTTGCCCCTATGTGGATAACGATCGTTGTAAAAGCGAAGTACCGGAGTTCCGAGAAGTATCTAAAGGGCATTTCGTCTCCTGCCATTATGCGGAAAAGCTTTCTCTCAAAGGTGCTTTGGAACATCAAACAACAGTAGACCTCGGAGGAGCGGATAGCAACCAGCAGATTGATGATATGCATAAAAGGCGAAGTGAAATCATCACCAACCAAAAGAAACACTAATTTGAGGCGATATTATGAAAGAGAAAAATTTTTTATTCATTACTACAGATCAGTGGCGAGCCGAGTGTTTATCTGTCCTGGGGCATCCGACTGTTAAAACACCGAATCTCGACGCTTTAGCAGCCGATGGCGTTCTATTCCGAAACCATTTTGCTCAATGTATACCGTGTGGTCCGAGTCGGGCGTCAATTTTTACCGGGATGTATTTGCAGAATCACCGGTCACTGGAAAACGGAACACCACTTGATGCACGCCACACTAATATCGCACTGGAATTCGGGAAACTTGGTTATGACCCTACTCTTGCGGGATATACTGATACTACACCGGACCCGCGTTTATATCCACCTCATGACCCAAAATTAAAGACCTATGAGGGGATACTTCCGGGGTTTAATCGGGTTTTGGCCATGTCTAGTGAAAACTTCCCCGAATCCTGGGTGCAATGGCTGAAAGAACGTGGTTATAAAATACCTGAAAATCCTCGCGATCTTTATTATGTATCCGTAGAGGGATATCCAGGGGTTGAGGAACGCGGGAAAACCTACGCGCCTGCACCATATTCAAAAGAAGAAAGTGAAACTGCTTTTGTAACCGATAAAGCCGAAAAGTTTATTCGTAAGCCGGGTACCAGACCATGGTTCCTTCACATCAGTTACCTGAAACCGCACCGGCCGTATCTTGCGCCCGAACCTTATAATCGGCTTTACCACCCTGATGATGTTCCGGATTTTAAGCGTGCACTTTCACCGGAAGAAGAGGCAAATCAACATCCGTTCCTTGCCTTTCAGTTAGAAAAGAATTTAAATAGCGGTTATTATTCTGCCAGCATATACCCCAGAGATGAGAAATCGATGCGGCAGTTGCGCGCCACATATTACGGACTAATGACAGAGGTTGACGAAAATATCGGCAGGATCATAGCACTTCTCAAAGAGACCGGTCAGTATGAAAACACAGTTATTGTTTTTACCAGTGATCATGGCGTTCAATTAGGAGACCATTATTTATTAGGACAAGGATCTTATTTTGATCAGACTTTTCATGTGCCTCTAATTATACGGGCACCGGATGAAAAAAGGCAACAACAGCGCGGACGTGTGATAGACGCATTTACCGAGAGCATCGATATTTTTCCAACCGTCATGGATATGTTCGGAGCTGACATCCCGATACAGTGTGACGGCCGTTCCCTTGTTCCTTTCCTTATAGGTGAAACACCGGAAAGATTCCGCACTGAAGTACATTGGGAGTACGATTTCCGCTATTTGGATTATATACCACCTGGCAAAGAACCGGGTATTGACTTTGACGAATGTTCCCTTAATGTTATCAGGGACGAACATTACAAATATGTGCATTTTGCAGCTATGCCGGATCTTTTATTTGATCTGAAAAAAGACCCGGAGGAGTTGCATAATTTGGCAAAATGTCCGACATATATGGCTATAGTTCTTAAATATGCGCAAAAAATGCTATCCTGGCGAATGGCAAATGATGAACGGACCTTGACTTATATGTTAGTGGGGCCAAAAGGTGTGGTTAAGCGACCACGATATTATAAGTAGATAAACTTAGTGATTGTTTCTACGAGGTTTCATATCTATTAGCTAAAAAAAGTTTATATTCAGTTACCGGTACTCTACGTCTTACACATTCTGAAATAGCTGTAAAGACTGGTTCTGTATATGAATAAAACATTTTATATCCCTTGCATACCCAGTTTAAACCGGTTTCTCCGGAAGGTGTTTTCCTTAACCGGTTGGAAGGGCATCCCCCGTAACAAAGCTTAAGATAAGGACATTTTTTGCAGATAAGGGGCAGGGATTTTATTTTATTCAGGCCAAAGCTCTTTTGAAAATCAGAATCTACCATATTGGTTAAGGTTGTTGAATGAATATTTCCCAGCAGATTTTCTCTAAACACAAAATGATCACAGCTATATAGATTACCGTTATGTTCCAGGACAACAGCTCTTCCACATACAGGGGAGTTTACACAGAATGAAGATGGATAACCAGTATATATTCCTACCATGGTCTCAAAATTTTGTATAAATATTCGTCCTAAATCGAGTTTTATCCATAGATCAAATACTGTGTTTAAAAAATTTCCCCATTGTTGCGGACTTACTGTACGGTATGAAACCCCGCCCTTTTCTTCCGGTTCTACAATTGGAATAAACTGCATAAAAGTTGAACCTACTCTCTTCAGGAATTTATATACTTCTTGAGGATAATCTCCATTATCACTTTGTACAGCAGTCAGGGTATTGAAATCAACGTTATATTTCCTTAAAACGTCTAAACCAACCATTACAGAAGAGAATGTTCCCGCTCCAGAATGATCTTTTCTGAACCTGTTATGGAGCTTTTCCGGGCCATCAATACTAATTCCGATAAGAAAATTGTTATCTTTAAAAAATTTTGCCCAGTCATTATTTAAAAGAATGCCGTTTGTTTGGAAAGCATTGGTAATTTTCATTCCTTTTCTTCTATATTTATTTTGAAAATCGATTGCTTTTTTATAGAAGCCAATTCCCCTAAGTGTCGGTTCTCCCCCCTGCCATGTGAAATTAACTTCTGTTGTGCTGTATGGCTGACCATTTATATACTGCTTTACAAAGGTTTCAAGGGTATCTTCTGACATCCGGAAGTCCGTCTTTTTTTTATATGAAAAAAGTTTTTCTTTTTCAAGATAAAAACAATATTCACAGGTAATATTACAAACAGGACCAATAGGTTTTATTAAAACATGAAAGGGGTAATTTGATTTTTCCATATTATTCAGTATAAGCTATCCCTATTAAAATTACAAAACTAACCGGCATTATTTATTTTCTTCTTCTTTCTTACTTATTTCTTAGCGCGATACTCTTATCTTTTGTATTCTTTCTTTTCCTCCCAAACTAATCAACCAGGTAACTAACTAACCAATTAACTCTTTCCTCTTATTGCTCATCACACATTACTTATTACTGTATTTCAATACTCGATACTTTCTTTTATGACTGTTTTATAAGCACATCACTTGTGGTATACTGTTTCAAGTAAGATTAGAGGCAAGAAACGCCAATATTACATAAGGTTATAAATAATGGAACCAAAAGCTGTAATACTCGTTATAATATCTGCTTTTATTCATTCCCTTTGGAATTTGATGTCTAAAAAAAGTAGAAATAAAATTGTATTTAATTGGCTGATGATATCGGTTGGAACAATTTTATATTTACCGCCTTTTTTATATTATATCTTTACCAATAAAATCCAGATTCAATCTGCAGGATGGGGATTGATAACTTTAAGCGCAGTATTTCATGTGTTTTATTTTTACTTTTTAGGAAAATCATATAGTTACGGTGATTTGTCAATAACTTACCCTATAGCCAGATCTTCACCTCTTTTTGTTCCCTTTTTAGCTTATATATTTCTTAATGAAAAATTATCGTTGATAGGTATTTTGGGAATAGCAGTGATACTAATCGGAATTTACTTGTTAAATTTCAGCTCTTTCAATTTAAAACTATCTAAAAATGCAAAGAAAGCCGTAATGTATGCTTTGTTAACTGCAATATTTTCAGCTTTTTATTCGGTTAATGATAAACTTGCTGTTTCATATGTTCACCCTTTTTGCTTCATTTATTTGTATATTGCATTAACGAGCTTTTTATATTTACCTATAATTATTAGAAAAAATAATTTTCCTGAAATAAAAATTGAATGGAAGATGAATAATAAGCCGATTTTAATATCCGGATGTTTGATTATTTTTTCTTATTTATTGATTTTATTTGCTTTTACCATCGATAAGGTCAGCTATATAGTTTCCTTAAGGCAGTTAAGTATTGTGTTTGGAGTTATGTTTGGAATTTTTTTGTTGAAAGAGGAGCATGGAAAGAGAAGAATAATTGCTTCTTTAATAATGTTTATCGGCTTCTTTTTAGTAGTTATAGCCTAAATTTTTGTTATACCTTCAATTGTAGTGGTACGACGGTTCTCCGTACTACTTATTTCACTGAGGCGATAAAAATATCCCCAATGGTCAGGAGATCATCTTTTTTTGGTTTTCTTCCCTGGGATACATTTTCAAAAATAGCTCTTCCTAAGGCAGCAATCATAGAATATAAAAATAGATCTCCGCTTACTCTTTTACCTGAAGATAAAATAACTTCCCCGAACAGGTTTCCTGCTTTCTTCTGCTTTCTTCTTAATTTTTCGAAAAGTTCATTTATCTTTTTCTTGCTGTCTTCCTTTTGCATAAAATCATAGCCAATTCTTTGCATAATAATAAAAATTTTAGAATTTTCTTCCAAAAGATTTATATAAAAATCTACTATCATTTTAATCCGTTGTTTAATATTATTTGTTTTAGAAACTATCTCACTAATCTTTTCAAAAATCTGTTTTAGGTTTACTTCCAAAAGTTGTGAAGCTAAATCTATTTTAGAAGGGAAATAATAATAAATAGTAGGTTTTTTTACCCCGGAAAGCAAGGCAATATCGTCCATAGTAGCCTCATAAAAACTTTTTTTAAAGAAAACCTCCCGGGCTGCCTCTAAAATTATTTCTTTTTTATTAATATTTTCCATTAGAAAGACCACTCTCCCATCAAGTATACTCCCTCTGCGCTTCCCATCTGTCCCAGCTTTGAAGTTTGATCGCCCAAAACAGAAACATAAGAAAGAGTAACTGAAAAATTATCAGTGAAATCATAACTGGCCCCAACAGAATTTACCATACTTCCATCATGAAGGCTGATTATGCCTAAATAGTTAGGAGTAAGTTTACTGTCTTCTAATTCTTTTCTGGCATTTAAAGAAATATAAGGAGAACATTGATCACCTTCTTCAAAGGCAAAGCCCCAGATGAAGCCCACATTTAGGTAGAGGTCAAAAGAGGTAGTATAGTCTGCACCAATTACTGCTTTTAAATAAGGGTCTTTTAATACATATTCACCTTGTACTTCCCAGGGCTGGGGGATGATATAAGCCAGGTCACCTCTAAGAGTAGCTCCTTCAATTCCCGGGAAATCTCCCTGAAATTCAAAGCCGAAAACATTTTTTTTGGGATACCCCAACCCTAAGTCCAAAGACATTCCGGAAGGCTCGGGAATAGGCTGGATATTTTCAGGATAAGTATTAAAGTAATATCCGTTATAATAACTAATCGCTGCATCAAAAGAGGTAAAACTTCTTCCTAATTTTATTCCCCAAACCGGATTTTCCGGAAGGGTATGGGTTATATTAACAGAGGTTATTTCTATTCCTTGAGCTTGAAATTGAGGAGCAAACATAGAAAGGTAGATTTGCTCTTCGTATTTTTCTGGCATATAAGAAGGAACGAAAGAAGGCAAGACTATTACCTGCAAATAAGTAATATCATTAAAATAATAAGTTGCATCAGCGGCTAATACTCCGTTTTTCTGGGTCATAGATGTAAAAGACATTCCAGGTGGTAGGGGATTAAAATTATCCAAAGGGCTAAACATATCTGCTGATCCCCAGCTTACAATTAACAGACCTGTTCTTATATCGAGTTGGGGAATAAGGTCATAAGCGCCTATATAAATTTCTTTAGGTATGATCATAAAAGGATTTATAGAATATTTATCAGAATATCTAATGATTAAGTCTCCTTCTACAAAAACTTCATCAGTAAAACTATGAATATAATTAAGGTCTAAATTTAGAGTATTGCTTAGATTATTCTCTGTAAAATTGTATCCTCCTGAATAGGTTAAACTCCCGGAAAAATCTCCGGCAAAAACAGAAGCTGAAAATAAAAAAATAATAAATGCTGCCAAAAAAATATTTCTTTTCATAATTATATTTTTTCTCCTTATTATTGTTAACTAATTGATGTTAATTTTAATTGACCAATTCATAGGACAAACGTCTCGTCTGTCCTATGGTTTTTTATATAAACCATTGAGGGCGTATGCCATACGCCCCTACTCATTACTCATCACTTATTATATATTCTGTTTATGGGCAGACACAAGGTCTACCCCCACACCTTAACTCCTGAATTCTTCCTTCTTACCTCTTTTCTCATCACTTATCACTTATTACTCATCACTGTATTTTAAAGTGTCGGTTTCGACAATGTCCTGATGCTAAAGAAACTGGATGATAATTCTATATCATATTCAGTTTCTTTCATTACAATCTTAGTTTTTTGATTCTCCGCTATATCAGTAAATTCTATCTCCATAGGCGTAACCTTACCATTATTATCAACTTTTACTTTATTAATGGTTAAAGTTTTGGTTAATTCACCGCCTGTTTCATAAAATTCTACTTTTTTAGCATAAAAATTTTCTTTATCTACATGAAGGATAATTTTTTCATAAGATACATCTTCTCCGCTCGGCAAAACTTCTACAATGTATTCTCCATCTGTTTCTTCTAAAAGCTTTTTTTCGTAGTCTTTGTCTTCATAATCCATGCTCATATCTTCGTAAGAAAGGCCTGTTCCCATAAATTCATCACCTTTCGAAGAACTGGCGATTCTCCTTGGTTTGTTATAGGCAGGCATATACAAATATATTTTTTCCCCATCATCAATATTTAGAAGAGTTACACCTTTTACCGATTTAGGAGAGAGAAATCTCATAAGGGTACTGGTTTTATCATCTTCTTCTTTCTTGGAGAACATGATCATTTCCCTTATTTCTTCTTTCCCGTCTTTCTCAATTAAAATCATCTCGGAAATAGTTTTTTGAGTAGTAAAATCAGGCGCTGTCTCCTCCATTTTATCCATAATTTCATCAACGGTTAGGGCAAATACTGTACCAGTAGAAAACAGCAGGATAAATATTGTAAATATTAAGAGACCAAGTTTTAATTTCATTTTTTTCCCTCCTCTTTAAGTTTTATACTATTTAACAGAATGGGGAGTAAAGTCAAAGTATAAATTACACTTAATAACATCACACTCCCAATAAGTTTACCAAATACGGCCATCATTTGAATTTCTGAAAAACCGAGCACAAAAACACCGGCGGCTACCGAAACAGAATTAAAGACAATTGCCCGTCCTGTTCCGGTTAAAGTAGTTTTCATCGCATTAATTTTTGATTTTCTTTTTAGTTCGTTTTTATATCGGGAAATATAGTGGATGGTATAATCGATTCCTGCTCCTATAGCAATACTGGCAACCATTATGGTCCCTATATTTAAATCGATATTTAGAAGACCCATTATACCAAAAGCAGTGACTATGGTCAGGGTAATGGGTATCATAGCAAATAATCCTAACAGAAGAGAACCGAATTGAAGCATAAGCATGATAGACACTGCAATAAATGCTACAATTATACTCTTTGCCTGTCCCCTGAACAGACTGGTATTTATCTTATCGGTGATTACCGGGATTCCGGTAAGGGTAAATGAAACCTCGATATCTCCATTATCATCCGGTACATAAATCTCTTCATCCATCAGATACCATAAAATATCTTTTTCTTCGTCGGTCAATTTTTTTCCTATCAGCCTTTCTGTTTCAGACTGGGCAAACCTTACTTTTTCGCGGTCCTGAACAATTTTTTTAGATACTTCCAATCCTTCCAAGAGATAGATTGCATCATCTTCCGGTAATCTTAAATTTTCCATTAATTCCTTTAAAAAATTATCCTGAGACCCTTTCTCTTTTATATAATTAGCAAGTATGGGGAACAAATCTGTACTTGCTATGCCTAAATCTTCAATTTCCAAAGAAGATACTTTTAAGATTTCCTCCACAAACTCTTTGGTGTCCTTTTCAAATTCATAATTGGGTGTCCCCGCAATTTTTATAAGTTCTTCTTCTAATCTTTCTGGATTTTCAATTTCAATATTTTTTACTATAAGAGAAGATATAATTTCTTCAGCTAATTTTTGGTAATATTCCGATTGTTCATCTTCCTCTATTTCGGAGAGCCCGATGGTTCTGACTTTCTTGGGAATTTTTTCTATAAACTCGTACATCTTGGTTATTGCGTAATCAAGGGAGGAAGAAGTCATCTCTTTTGTGCTTATCTGCAATAAAGTGTCTTCATTATTGTCACCAATCATTGTGGAAATATATTCATTATCTCCTGCAAAGAACCATAAATTATCAATCTTCTGCCCGCTTGCAGGAATTATATTTTTATTTTCCATAGCATCATTAAGCTGAGTTAAAAAATCTGTGATTGATGATGGTTCGCCGAAGGTATCGAACTGCTTTGAATAGTCTCCGATTTTTTTCATCTGTCTTAATACATATGGATTTTTTACATTATTTGATTCAGTATAGATATAAAGGAAATCTGTGCCACCGAATTTTTCGTTAAAATAATTCATAATTTTTACTATCTCGCTGCCTGCTCCCATTCTTGATTCAATTGATGATTCAGTCTTGACTCTTGTGCTGAAGGCTACAGAAATTAGTACAATTATTAATACTGTGATTAAAACTATTTTCTTTTCTTTTAATATCAATTGGCTAAGCCGTCTTAAAAGTCTGGTTACCACATCATTAGATTCATGTGAAAACTTCTTATGGATTTTAGGTGGCGGGAAAATAGTGAAAAATGAACCCAATAAAAAAGTTGCCAGCACAAAGGCAAAGAATATTCCCATAGTAGTAAAAAATCCGAATTCAGTCATGGGTCTGACGATTGCAGCGGTAAGGGATAGAAATCCCGCCATAGTAGTAAGTGCACTCATGAGTATGGGGACAAAAATATCCCGAATAGTAATATTGACCGCCTTGATAGGGTTAATATTATGCCTTTCCTCGTAATATCTGCTAATAAAATGTATGCCATAAGCTGTTGCTAAAGATATCATCAATACCGGTATGGCAGAAATCATCATAGTAGCACTTCTGCCGATAGAAGCAACAAACCCCATAACCCAAATGGAAGATAATAAAGCAACTGCAAGTGGTAAAAGCACGCCGCGAACACTTCTAAAGCAAAAGAAAAGGATTAATAATACAGTTACTGCAGCAATAATACCCAATTTCATTGTGTTCCATGAACTTTCCGACATTTCTGCCATTATGAAAGGCATTCCAAAATAATGAACCTGCAGGGTTTGACCTTTTATAGGCTCTATTATATTCTCCAGCCCTACTTTAAGTTCTTTATCCTCTATGTCTTTCACCGATTCAATCATTAATAAAGCCACATTTCCATCTTCCGAAATAAATTTTCCTTTTACCAGTTTATCATTCAAGAGAGAAAGTTTAAGCTCTTTAGCTTCTTCATCATTTTTCGGGAACACTTCAACTAAATCTTTTACCTCGAGTCCTACATCTGTGGTAATAATTTTAGGCATATTCAAAAAAGAATTCACTGATTTAACAAAAGGAGCTGTTTCTAATTTTTCGGTTATACTTTTTATCCTCTCAAGATTTTCTAATGTAAACAGGTCCTCATACTCGAGGGATATCATTGATACACTCATCTGGGAGGTGCCAAACTTATCAATAACCTCACCATAAAATTTAATATCCGGGTCGTCTTCAGAAATATATTTAGTGATATCATCTTCGATTTTAAGATTTTTTGCTTGTATTGCGGCGAAAATAGTAATAAGAATTATTACAATAAATATGGGCCAGGCATACTTGGTAACGAAGTTGGCGAGTTTTTGCATCATTTAGCTCTTGCTCCTCTCGAAATTATTAATCAAATTTAATTATAACTGACTGGTCAGTCGAAAGTCAAGGAAAAAATAATTATTAATTCACCAATTAAATCAGTGTAATATATAGCAAATAAGGTGGAAGTCAGAATATAAAATCCAGAAGAAAATTAAATGTCATGCAAAGCATAGCAATGGGTAGTGTATATGATGTAGTAGGGAGTCGATAAATTGAACCCCTACTACTTTTGGATTCCGTATTTTGTTTTCTTAACCAGTTAACCGGGTAATCAACTAACCAGGTAACTTTTTGCTCATTACTCATCACTCATCACCGTATTTTGATATTCGATATTATTTTGTTTTATTTGAACGTTTATTAAAAGTCCTATATAATAAATTTATCAAATAAAGAAGGAGGAGGAAGAATTATGAAGAACAAGAAGGTTTTAAAATTTCTAAATTACTTGATCTTGACTGCTTTATTTATTTTAGTGCTAACTTTTTCATCACTTGCGGAAACTGCTCCTAATGGAATTATAGGATTCTTAACCGATTGGGGAGAAACAGATTATTTTGTCGGTGCCTGTAAAGGTGTGATGCTCACCATAAATGCTGATTTAAAATTGGTAGATGTCTCCCATGGTGTAACTCCTTTCGATATTCAAGAAGGTGCAAACACACTCCTCTATACTGCTCGAGAGTTTCCCGCAGGTACTGTATTTCTGGCAATTGTAGACCCGGGAGTGGGCACAGAAAGAAAACCACTTTTAGTTGTGACCCAAAATGATAGATATTTTATTGCACCGGATAATGGAATATTAACCCTGGTAATAAATGAGATGGGAATAAAAAAGGTTTATGAAATTAAGAATAATGAATATTTCAGACCCGGAAAAATTTCTAAAGACTTTCACGGAAGAGATATCTTTTCTCCTGTGGCTGCTCATATAGCTTCGGGGTATTCAGTTTCTGAAGTGGGTCCGGAGCTTAATCCGAAAGATCTGGTAATGTTACCCATTAAGAAATCCAAGGTTGAAAATAAGACAGCAATCGGTTACGTGGTTTATATTAATCAATATGGAAATATAATAGTGAATATTACTCAGGATGACTTTGATGCACTGGGTATCAAACTTGGAGATGATGTCAATGTAAAAATAGGTGACAAGACTCAAAAAATTAAAGTGGGAACAACTTATGGAGATGTCCCTGAAGGCGATTGGGTATGCTTTATTGCCTGTAACGATGTTCTCGAAATTGCTATCAACTGGGGGAACGCCAATGAATTCTTCCAAACCGAACTGAATAGTATTGTAGAACTTAAAAAGTAAATTTACAAATAGAAATTAATTTTTAATACTGGGCAGGAATATTAATTATTTTCGAGTAATTATTTTTCTGCCCATTTCTGTCATTATTAAACCCATTACTCATTACGGGCAGACACAAGGTCTGCCCGTCCATATTGTATCTTATTGTTTTATTTGTGCGATACTCAATACTATCTTATCTTCTGGCTCCTTTATTCTATTTTTTTAACCAGTTAACCAGTTAACTAACTAACCAACTAACCATTTCCTCTTATCACTCATCACTTATTACTGTATTTTATTGTATTTCCCTGCGCAATACGATATACGATATACGAATACAAAGCTTGACAAGAAGGGATGTTAAAATCTATAATTAAAACAACAAAAAATATATAGTTAAATGTTTAGGGGCTAGTAGGTAACGGCCATTCTCAGAGAGCTGATGGTTGGTGAGAATCAGCAAGTGGCTTTATTGAATTCCACCCTTTTTAATATTTCCGGTGAAATCAAAATATCCGGAAACGCATTTTAGGATGTGTTAAACAATCAGCCAATGAAGGATAGGAAATTTTCCTATTAAATCAGGGTGGCACCACGTGAGCAAGCTCTCGTCCCTAGTAGTAGATATTACTAAGCGACGAGAGTCTTTTTTGTTTAGCTTAAAATTACCAAAAAGGAAAAATTATCCATGAAGAAATTTGAAATTCTCGAACATACCGCTGATATCGGAATAATGGCCTATGGTAAAAACAAAAGAGAAGTTTTTATTAATGCTGCCAAAGGTATGTTTAAAATTATCGCCGGAGAAAACAGAAACCTTAAAGAAAACTTTTATGATAAAATAAAGCTGGAAGCTGACAATCTGGAAGGCTTACTCTTTGCCTGGCTTAATGAACTTTTATATATCCTTTTTAATAAATCCTACTTCCGTAAGAATGTAGGGGTCGAATTTATCCGACCCGAGTTATATTGATATTTTTCATTAGCGGGTTCGATGAATCGAACCCCTACATTTGACTCCTACTTATTACTTGTTATAGTTAAATATCAAATATTACCTGGGTACTCCAGAGTCCGCTTTCCTCATCTTTTTTAATTTCCA
>Ga0255378_1046_pt1 | contig 12832 bp, 8 predicted proteins | sample ANMaggSSYBR01E11_FD_182109 | JGI IMG/M metagenome (GOLD analysis project Ga0255378, IMG submission 182109) | Sediment cell enrichment communities from methane seep in Santa Monica Basin, California, United Staets - ANME aggregate JGI... | ecosystem: Environmental > Aquatic > Marine > Cold seeps >...
TACTCGAAGCTGGTGCCTGGGAGGCTAATGACCGGATCAAAATACCGGAAAATATGGTCACGGACGCCATTGCTGCTGCCCCCTCACGTATTCCAATGCATGACAGATTGGGCAACTTGACCATGCCGTTGGAATTGGGAAAGGTGTTCTTCGGTTCTGGGTCTGATACGACTTTTACATTGGACGTGGAAACTGGCGAACGTCGCAGTTCAACCTCTAAGGATGTCGAGAACATTGCCCGCTTGTGCGACGCACTGGATAATATTGATTTTGTCATGTCTATGGGTAATCCCTCCGATGTGCCACCTGATGATCTTTACATTCATGAGTTCATCAGCATGATTCGCGGCTCGATCAAGCCAAACGTCTACACTGCGAAGAACCGAGCAGATATGGAGGATATCTACCGCATTGCTGCGGCTGTAGCTGGCGGTGAGCAGGCATTGCGGGAGAAGCCATTCTTCTTGCTTTATGCCGAACCTATTTCGCCGCTGCTCTTTCCTGAGGAGTCGCTCCAAAAACTGATTTTCTGTGCCGAAAAAGGTGTCCCTGCTGCATATCCTCCATCAACAAATACCGGCGGCGGCGGGCCGATAACACTGGCAGGAGCGCTGGCACTGGGCAACGCGGAATGTCTGGTTGGGTTAATCATCACCCAATTGATCCGCCCCGGTACGCCGTTCCTCTACGGGATGAACACAGCAGCGATGGATATGAAGAGCGCCATCGTCAGTTATGGCAGCCCGGAATGGCCGCTAGGCATGATGGCACAAATGGACCTGGCTCGCTATTACAACATCCCTGCCTGGTCGGCAGGCGGCGCCAGTGATAGCAAAGTAGTGGACACCCAAGCAGGCATTGAGATGACCTTTTCTATCTTGAGCAACTTTCTGGCGCGAGCCACCTTGATTCATGATGTGGGTTATCTCGAGTACGGTTCCACTTCCTCAATGGAAACATTGGTAATCGCCGACGAAATTATCCGTGAGGCTAGTTTTATAACCGGAGGCCTGGAGATTAATCCTACTACTTTGGCTCTAGATGCCATCGCCCGAGTCAGGCCAGGCGGGGGTTTCCTGGCTGATGATCACACCCTGAATAATTTCCGCACCAGCCAGTGGGTTCCGAAGATGATTGACCGAAGCCGTTACGATAGTTGGAACGCTGCTGGATCCAAAGATATGTATACACGCGCCAACGAACGTGCCCGGGAAATACTGGCTGAACATCAAGTTACTCCATTATCAGAAGCGGCCGAGGTTGTAATCGCAGAGATATTAGCGGAGCGAGCAGCCTGACCAAAAAACTTTTCCTACTCATTATTTGCTCAAATAATAAAAGCTAAGAGGAGCCAAAATTATGCCGAACATACTAAAAATAATGCAAACAGATCTTTACGATGGCGATATGGATGCGGTGGAAGCAGCCACTCGTAAAGCCATTGATGAAGGAATGTCACCGAAAGAAATTCTAGATAACGGCCTGATTTTGGGCATGGAAGCGGTGGGACGCGATTTCAAGGCTGGTGATTTGTATATCCCTGAAGTGCTGCTGTGCGCCAGGGCAATGCACGCCGGGATGGAAGTCCTGCGGCCTTTATTAGAAGAGTCTGGTGTGCCAGCCCGGGGCAAGTTGGTTATTGGCACTGTGGCCGGGGACCTGCATGATATTGGTAAAAATTTAGTGAGTATGATGTTTCAAGGAGCGGGTTTTGAAGTAATTGACCTGGGCGTAGATGTATCACCAGAGAAGTTTATCGAGGCTGTGCGCGCTGAAAATGCTAACCTGATAGGCATGTCTGCGTTATTGACTACTACAATGCCGTCAATGAAAGTCACCATCGATGCGCTAATTAAAGAAGGGCTGCGCGATAAAGTAAAAGTGCTTATTGGCGGTGCTCCCGTAACAGCAAAATATGCCCAGGATATCGGTGCAGACAGCTTTGCCTCCGATGCTGGTGCGGCAGTTGAAGCCGCCCAGAATCTAATGGCATAGGAGAATTTTCATATCGCGTATCTTGTTTTAGTTATCGCTAATAGCCTGAAATTACTTGTTACAGGCCTGGTTACCCCTGGACGATGATTTACAATTGAGACGCGAACAACTATTTCATGCTCTATCTCAAAGCCTGCCGTTAATGGAAGAGGTAACAAAAACTCAGCTGAAGATCAGGAGTGATATGTTTCAAGATTTTAAACAAGCCCGCCAATTTATCAATGAACACGACATCCAGTTAATTGATCTGAAATATTGCGATCTGTGGGGAAGGTGGCATCACCTGACAATCTCAGTAAACCAATTCACCCCGAAATTAATGGAGCGCGGCATCGGGTTCGATGGTTCGTCCGTTGGGCTGAAGAATGTAAAAGCTGGTGATATGGTGATGGTGCCAGATATAACAACCGGGTTTCAGGATCCATTCTATGATGTACCCATACTAAGTTTTATCTGTACCATTTTGAGCGCTGATACCAAGGAAATATTTGCCAATGATCCCCGCAACCTGGCCCAGCGCGCAGAGTCATACTTAAAAAGCACTGGAATCGCGACACAAAGTCGGTGGGGGCCGGAATTCGAATTTTACGTTTTTGACAGCGCTGCTTACGAAAACGAGATGCATCGAGTTGGGTACAGCTTTAATTCCAAATCAGCTGAATGGAGCAGTGCGGAAGGCAGCAGCGGATCATATATTCCTGTGCATGGTGGTTATCATGCTGCTCCGCCGAAAGACCGTTTCTTTAATCTGCGTAACGAGATCACCCTTCATCTAGACGCAATAGGAATCCCGGTTAAATATCATCATCACGAAGTGGGAAGCCCGGGCCAGCTGGAGATCGAAATTCCAATGATGGGATTGGTTCCCGCCGGGGATGCAATCATGTTGGTCAAATACACCACTAAAATGGTAGCTTCACAGCATGAAAAAGCAGCCACGTTTATGCCCAAGCCAATCTACGGCGAGGCGGGAAACGGCATGCATTTCCACCAGCAAGTTTTCGATCAGGATAAGAATCTTTTCTATGACGCGGATGGATACGGTCATCTTAGCCAAACGGCTCGATATTATATAGGCGGGTTGTTGTACCATGGTGCGGCAGTCCTGGCTCTGACTAACCCCAGCACGAATTCATACCGGCGTTTGGTGCCTGGCTACGAAGCGCCAGTAAATGCTTTCTACTCGCTGGGAAACCGCAGCGCGGCTATCCGTATTCCTAAATATTCTAGCCAGCCAGAAACCGCTCGCTTCGAGTTCCGTCCTCCTGACGCCACCAGCAATCCCTACCTGGCGCTGGCGGCGCAATTAATGGCCGGAATTGATGGCATTCAGCGAAAGATGGATCCCTCCGAATTGGGATTCGGCCCGTTTGACGAGGATGTCTTCTCCTGGACGGATGAGCAGCGCGCTGCCATTAAACCCTTGCCAACTTCACTGGATGGCGCTTTACAAGCCCTGATAGAAGACCATGAATTTTTATTGGCTGGTGATGTGTTTAGCGAAGAACTTATCGGAAATTGGATTGATTACAAGCGGGAAGTGGAGTGTTACCCGGTGCATAACCGACCGCACCCTTACGAGATGAGCCTCTACTTTGATGTCTAATTGACCCCAGATCGTAGATGGATAACCTGTATTGAGCAGATATGCCATCCGAGTTCTTTCAATAGCTGTTTTTATGCAAATAATTAATAAATCAATAATGAGCCTAAACTTCCTCTGTATCTGCTTCGGGACGGGCACAACTAGGTGGATGGTGTTGGCTTGAACCAGGAATGCAGTGAATATCGAGCCGCCAATCCAGTTGGGTTGGTGGTTTTGTTTTCTGGTGCAACGCCGGTGCAATTGGGATGGAAAGTGTGGATTTAGTGCTAACGATGGACAAAGCCTGTGCTATCCCATCGAAATACCTGTCTTGGGTACTCTGAGCGGAAACCGAATCCGAGTGATTATGAAAAGGAAGGAGAAAACGAAGAAGTATCGAAGGGCTCTATCCATTGAGCTACGGGTGCGCGTAAAAACACAATACCGCAGAGGAATTATTGAACAATTACAGACGGAATTTTCCAGGATTTGGTTAGACAAAAATGCGATTATGGTTTACCTGAGAATAAACACCAGGTGAACTGAGTTTTAAGATAGCAGGTTTTGCTGATTATCTCTTATAATTACTTTAAATTTTTACTGGATTGCGATCAAACAATAAAGCAAGACGAAGCTGTTTGACAATTTATAACCCAGTTAGTTGGCTAACTCATGCTGGCTCAGGGAAAAATCCCTGGTAGAAATCCAACCGATCTATGAAGACAGTAAAAAAAATAAAATGAAATCAACCAACGGCTACCAAGTAGATATTCCAGAATCCGCCAGCAAAGGAAAGGATGAGTTTGTCCTCCGAGCAGGCCATCTGCGAAAGATTTATCAAGTCGGTGATATCAAGGTTCCTGCTCTCCGCGGAGTGGATTTAGAAATCAAAAGAGGCGAGTTTGTTGCAATCATGGGGCCTTCTGGTTCCGGAAAATCAACCTTGCTTCACTTAATCAGCGGGCTTGATCGGCCAACAGGGGGAGAGGTAATGCTTGACGGCCAGCGTTTATCCTCGCTGGATGACGAAGAGTTAAGCATACTCAGGAGGCGCAAGATAGGATTTGTCTTCCAGTCTTTTAACCTCATCCCCATGCTGACAGCGGAAGAAAATGTGATGCTCCCTCTTTTGATCGATGGACGCGATCCCAATGAAGGGAAGGAACGCATGGAAAGCTTGCTTCAGCTTGTCTACATAGCGGATCGCAAAGATCATAAACCTGATCAACTTTCAGGCGGTCAGCAGCAGCGCGTGGCTATCGCCCGGGCGCTGGTTACTGACCCTGAAATTGTAATGGCGGATGAACCTACAGGAAGCCTGGACACAAATTCCGGCACAGTGGTTCTGGATTTGCTGCGACGGATAAGGAAAGGATCGGGAACATCTATTGTTATGGTCACCCACGACCCGCGTTCCGCTTCTTATGCTGACCGGGTTGTTTATCTTCGAGATGGAAAAATAGTCGACGAATCCATTAACATGGGAGACGACACTGATACCAGGCGCATTGCCCAACGATTGGCATATTTGGAGGAAATTTAACCGATGGCAGCGCTGCGGCGTATCCTGGTTGCTGTAAAGCTCGCATTGAGAAGCATGGCGGGACATCGAGCCCGTACGGTCCTGACTGCACTGGGAATATCGCTGGGCGTGGCTGTCGTCCTGGGTGTCAATATTTCAAACGCAACATTAATGGAATCTTTCAACAACGTCTTTGACGAGGCTGGCGGAAAAGCGGATTTGACAGTACAGGCCCGTGCCCGCGAAGGAGATGGATTTTCGAGTAATCTTCTCCAGGAAGCCTTGAACACGGAAGGTGTGATTGCGGCTGCACCTTCTGTTCAATCGCGATCATTAATTGCTGATGATTTAAGCGGCTGGCAGGCAAGCTCAAGTGCGACAGGTACACTAGCAGCTGGCAGTACGTTAATCGTTATCGGGATAGATCCGTCCCTGGATCCAGCAGTAAGAGAAGTAGAAATAATTGAGGGGCAATATCTGGAATCTGGCGAAGATCGTTATTTTTTGCTCCTGGGAGAGTCGTTTGCTGAAGAGAAGGGTTATGGCCTTGGAGATGAAATTCCACTTATCTTGGCTGGGAGGAATGCGCCGGAAGAATTTAAAGTTGTGGGTATTATCGGAAACTCTGGAGCTGGTTTAATTAATGGCGGCTCAGTCGCTTTTCTCCCCATTGGTGTTGCCCAGGATTTAATGGAACGTGCTGGCCGCTATGATCAAATTGATATCGTTCTCGCTGACGATATCGCAGAATCCGAGGAAAAATTAGCCCAAAGCAGGGAATCACTTTCAGAAATCTTAGGAGAGCAAGTTCGTGTGATTTATCCTGGAGCCAGGGGAGTAGAGCTGGCGAAACGCATGACTTCCTATCGACTGGGTTTGGACTTATTTAGCACGGTAGCCATGTTTATTGGTGGTTTTCTTATTTACAACACTTTTGCCATCAATGTGTCGGAAAGGACTAGGGAAATTGGGTTGTTTCGGGCAATCGGAATGACCAAGAAGGGAGTATTGGTCCTGATGTTGACCGAAGCTGGTTTATTGAGCTTGATTGGATCTGGATTGGGACTGCTGATGGGCATAGGAATGGCTCAAGGCATGTCCGCTACAGTAGGATTTGCAGGAGGGACAAAAATCGGCTCGCTGTCATTACCCCTGGAAGGCTTTCTGCGCAGCTTGTTTATCGGTCTTGTCGTAACCACAGTCTCCGCTTTTTGGCCGACACTTCAAGCGATAAAGATATCTCCGCTGGAAGCTTTGGGAGTGAAAGCAAAAGTTGGAGGAACTGCATGGAGGCGACAAAGCTGGAGGTTTGGACCTGGGCTGATGTTTATAGGCTGGGTTGTTTTCAACGATCTCCCCCTCAGGGATTCTGTTTCCTGGAATATAGTCAGTATATCCGCAATACTATTCCTGCTCGGGGCAGCGTTTAGCGTGCCTATAGTTGACCAATGGCTGGCAGGTATTATTAAACCCGGGATTCGATTATTGTTCGGACGTGTTGGATCGATTGGTACTGCAAATTTATCACGAGCCCAAAGCCGGACATTGTTAACCATTGCTACATTGATGTTGGGAATTGGGGTGAATATCGGCACAATTTCCCTGGGCGATAGTTTTCGATACGATCTCAGCCGCTGTACTGAAGCTGTTACTGGTGGGGATTTAATTGTACAATCTCCAACCCGCATGAAGAGTGATGTCGCTCAGCGGCTGGGAGCGCTGGATGGAGTAGGTGTTGTCAGCCCAGAGCGCATGGTCGAAGTCTGGACCAGCGGAGCGCAGGTAGAAGACGAAATAGTATATGTCGCCATCGATCCGGAAACGCGAGGGCAGATAAGCCAGTTCTTATTTGAAGAACCTTCCAGGGAAGCCCAAGACGCTGTTTTCCAGCAGCTCAGCCAGGGAGACACCGTGATTATCAGCACCAGTATGGCTGAACGCTATAATTTAGAAGTAGGGGATAACCTGGTACTGGACACACCACGAGGGACTACGGCCTTTGAAGTATTAGGTGTGGTGTTAGACTTCAACGGTAATGGTCTGATGGCATATGGAAGCTGGACAGATCTTCAACGATACTTTGGCGTGAATAATGTGGACCGTTTCTTTTTGTCTATAGAATCGGATTATAATGCGGAGGAAGTTGGACTTTCTATTGAAAACAAGCTTGGTGACCGTTTGAATCTCACTGTGAATGTCGTTGAAAAATTAGTAGAAGACGTTCTGGAGATAACAGACCGTTCCTTTTTAATGTTTGACACTCTAGCCTTAATTGTAGTGAGTGTTTCAGCAATGGGAGTGGTAAATACCATGGCAATCAGCGTTATGGAACGACAGCGCGAGATATCCATGCTGCGGAGTATTGGCATGACTCGTTCTCAGCTTCGAAAGATGATCCTGGCTGAAGCTGCCGCCCTGGGAGCTATCGGGGGAATCCTGGGTCTTGGTTTGGGAATTGTCCTGGCCCGGATGTTCATTGTTGTTGTCCGCCATTTAACGGACTACGAATTAACCATGCAGCTCTCAACGAGCGCCATTATCAGCAGTGTGATTATTGCGCTTATAGTTTCACAAGTTTCTGCGCTTGTCCCGGCAATTCGAGTATCCAGGCAGCCGATTGTTGCCAGTATGGGAGAAGTCTGAGGAGTACATTCAGTATGAAAATAAAACGAATTATTTTTGGCCTTGTTATTGTTGTTACCCTCTCTTTTATTGGCTACATGGGGTACCAACAGTACCTGGCTCCTATTGAGTCTACTCCAACAGTGACCGTAATAGAGACGGCTGTTATCACAATTAATGCTGAAGGAAGAGTTGTGCCATTCAGCCATTTATCCCAGGCGTTTGAAATTCCAGGAAAGGTGGAAGAGATACAAGTTGAAGAAGGAGATCAGGTCAATTACGGGGATGTGCTCCTTTCCCTGGATAAAGAAATTCTTCAGACCTTGGTTGCCCAGGCTGAAGCTGCGTTGAAAGCAGCCCAGGCTCAACGTGAAATGCTGCCAAAAAAGGCAAGCGATGAACAGAAAGACCAGGCCATGGCCCAAGTTGAGCAAGCCCGGGCCGTGCTTGAAGCGGCTCAGCTCCAGGTAAAAAAAGCTGAACTAAATGCGGCATTGAGTGGAGTGGTTATTTCGGTTAAAGTCGAGGAAGGGCAGGTAATTGATGCTGGAATGCCGGTTATCATCATTGCAAACACCAGCCTCTGGAAGGTAGAAACGTTGGATCTTCTTGAGGAAGATATGGTAAATGTAAAAATAGGAATGCCGGCAGAGGTAAAGTTCGCGGCTTATCCTGATCTTGTGGTCCAGGGAAGAGTAAGCCAGATAGCAGGCAACGCATCCAGCTATCAAGGTAATGTCACCTACCAGGTAACAATAGACTTGATTTCTACAGAGGACCTGGACCTCACCTGGGGAATGACCTCATTTGTTGAAATTGATCACTCAAAATCAATAATCCCTCCCCAGTACACTCCAACTCCATCAACTGTACCAGCAAAAACTGATTCTCCAACCCTGGTTCCTTCCATAACACCCAAGCCGGAAGAAACGAAAGATACAAATGATACAAACGATGCAAGCGAAGAGAGTAGGCCTTCTTCTTATACTGTTCGGGAAGGGGAATTCGTTTATTGTCTTGGGCGGCGATTTGATATCAAGCCTATTGAAATTCTGAATTACAACGGACTTCCCCCCGGGGCAGCTCTCTTTCCGGGACAAATTATCCAAATACCTCAAAACAGTCTTTCATTTCCCCTTCAGAGGGCACTGAGTCCCCATCCCGCAGACTATATAGTAAAGCCTTTCGATACTTTTTATATAATTGCCTGCCAGTTCGGGGATGTTTTTCCTGAGGACATCGCCGAAGCGAATGACCTGGACTTTTCAACCGTTTTGATTCCCGATCAGGTTCTTTATATTCCTTAAAGTATTTGTTACTAATCCCAATCCAATTCAAAAACGCTGATAGATCTGGGAAATATCCTTTGATCGTTCTTGGCTTCAGTTATAGTGCCAGAATAAGCTACATCATGACCAAGGTTGGGCATAGGGTTAATGCCTGAAACCACTAAATCAAATTCTTGTTCAAAAAAGCCTAAAATCCATAACGCAGCACAATCAGATGGAGCGCCATCGCTGGTGTAAGCTGTGCCGCCGTCGGGGAGTTGAACTTCTCAAATAAGTAAAGGGCGGTCAAATGTTTTCACATGCCCTTTTCCTGACCAGTTGCGATCTGGAGCCATGATAGATACTTTTCCAAGTTTGCGCATAGCCAATAATCCTGGGGCTGTAACACCATCGTCGTTGGTGACGAGAATATGTTTTTCCATGTTTGCAATTCCTATGTAGGATAAAAAAATCTTCTTAAATTAAACATAACAGGGAGAGGTTAAGATTTTCGATGAAAGAATTAACAAGTTGTCAAGAAAACGTAAAGGTTGAGTTAACGCCATTCCGGGCGACATGATGAATTACCCATATCAACTGGGGACGGGTAAGGACGGTAGCGAAGTTTTCCCTGAGTTGAGCTCCATTTACAGACAGGTGCCTGAAATCGCTGGGGTTTTATTATCTGCAATCAAGGGAAAATTCTAATCGATAAAAAGAAAGGAGAAAATTTTAAGAAAAAGAGAAATATATTTGCGATTTATATGTTACAATCGAAAATATGTGAGCAAATGTTATAAGCAAATGCACATTCCTGTTTGATAAGTTTTATCCATAAGAGCGCAAAAATGCCACTGATCATTAGGAATTCATCTTATCTGGTCTCAGACGTGGATCACATTCACCGTGATTATGATCTGCTGATAGAAAAAGGACGAATTGTTTCTGTCGGGAAGGATCTCGCAGCGCCAAAAGGGTCTGAGGTCATTGACGCTAGCGGCTGTGCAGTAATCCCCGGATTGATCAATCCTCACACCCACCTATATCAAAATTTTCTAAAGGGAGTTTCTCCCGGTCTTCCTCTGGTTCCCTGGTGCAACGAGGTGCTTTTCCCAACTGTAAATGCCTTGAATGAACAATTTCAAGGGGGAAATAATCGTCCTGCGTATTTATGGTCGGCATGCGCTGCTGTTGAGATGATCAAAGGTGGAATAACCTGCTGCTTGGATATGGCTCATGTAAACGAAGAAAGCTTCATTGCCTGGCAGGACATAGGCTTTCGCGGCGTAGCAGGTTTCACTCTTTTCAATCAATGGATTCCGGAAAACTTAATTATTGATGAGGAAGTACTCAGGGCAAAAACTGTGAAGTTCATTGAGAAATGGCATCAGCCAGACGGTCTGGTGCAGGTTTGTCTGACGCCTTCGACTGTCTTTATTTGTGACGACAAATTATTGATCTGGACAGGGGAACAAGCTGAAAAATACGATCTGGGTATTCAAATTCATGTTTCGGAGATTGCCAGTGAAGTACAGGACACTCTGAGCGATCGCGGGATGACACCGGTTGAGCTTCTGGACAATTTGGGAATATTATCGCCGCGACTTAGCGCTGTGCATTGTGTGCATGTAAGCGGATCAGATATCGAACGACTGGCAAATTCCGGGGGAAACGTGGTCCATTGCCCAAAGAGCAACATGAAATTGGCAGACGGAATTGCACCGATTTACGAGATGAAAGAAGCCGGTGTCAATCTTAGCATAGGGACGGACGGCTGCGCTTCCAACGATCTTCTCGATATGTGGGAAGAAATGAGAGGGGCAGTATTATTAGCCAGGGTTGGGTCAAATAACGCGGAAGCTTTATCCGCGCGGGACGCGTTTCGCATGGCAACCATTGAGGCGGCTAGAGTATGCCGGATCGATGCGGGAGAGATTCTCCCCGGGCGTTTAGCTGACCTGGCAATTGTCGAATTGAGCGGAGCTCACCTGCGACCATTCCACGCAGATAGATTGCTGGATATGTTGGTTTTTTGCACGCGCGCGGGGGATGTGAGGGATACGATTATCAATGGCGAAATTGTTATGCGTGACAGGGAAATAAAAACGATCAACGAGACCGAGATATTGCAGGAAGCTGAAAAAATTGAATCCCTGCTGTATGACCGGCGCGGTAATTTTTCTTAATAGCTGCTTATAGATGCAGGATGTCATAGTTTGTCATGAGTACTACTGCTAAGGAGGAAACGTAGTGAGCAAATCGCTGGTTTCATATTATCCGGGAACCACCTTAATCCACAGGCTTGATCCCAGGGCAAAGCTCCTTTTTTTGCTTGTGCTCAGCGTAGTTATTTTTTCGATACAGGATTTGACCTTGGCGATTTTTGTGTTTTTATCGCTGTGCGTATTGTGGATCATCGCCAAGCTGCCTGTTTCGATTATCTTGAGTTTCGTGCGAGGACTGCTTCCCGTATTTATTTTCCTGGTTGTGGTTCAAGCTATTCTCTACCCGGGCGAAAAAATACTGATCGAGCCTCTCATTCCTAACTTTATTCCTGGGATCGGGGGAGCTGGGAACATAACCCTCGAGGGTATTTTGTTTGCAATATTATTGATGTTCAGGCTGATTTCGATGATTGTTTTGCTGCCTCTCGTAAGCATGACCACGCCAGTGCAAATTTTGGCATTAGGGTTGGTTAAAATCGGGTTTCCATATCAAATTTCTTATACGCTCACATCTGCCTTGAATATGGTGCCGATCTTACAAAGTGAAATATCCTCGATTGTAGACGCTCAAAAATTGAGGGCAATGCAGACATTCGAGAAAGGTAAATTGAGGGAAAAGCTGCGCTCTTATCCTGCGTTGGTAACGCCTCTCGTTATTGGAGCCATGAGGCGTGCTCAAGCGATGGCAGTTGCAATGGATTCTCGTGCTTTTGGCGCTTTCAAAACCCGAACTTATATCGAAGATGTCCAGCTTGTATCGACAGACTGGATATTCATGTTTTGTGTAGTACTGTATTCGATTGCTGTTTTCATTTTCAAATCAATGTTTTTATCTTAAGTATGATCACAAGAAGAAAAAATGACAAATAAAGCCATAGAACTAATTGACGTTTCGTATAGATACCCAAGAACAAAGCGGACTGTAATTAAAAAATTGAACCTGAGCGTTGAGAAAGGTGAATTGCTTGCTGTTATGGGAGAGAACGGGGCAGGAAAGAGCACCCTTTGCCAGATTCTGAATGGAATTATTCCCCACTCTGCTGGGGGGAAATTGAAAGGCCAGGTTCTTATTGAAGGCATCAATACCCAGGAGTCAACCATTGGTAAGTTATCAACCATAGTTGGGATAGTGCTTGAAGATCCTGAGACCCAGTTATTCACCACTTCGGTTCTCAATGAGGTTTCGTTTGGTCCTGAAAACTTGCTAATGCCTGTGGAAGAAATACTGGAAAGGGCCAGGCGCGTGCTTAAGTTGGTGAGGTTGGATGGCTTCGAAGACCGCCCTCCGACCGACCTTTCTGGAGGGCAGAAACAGAGACTGGCCATCGCTGCCGGGTTAGCAATGGAGCCCTCAATTCTTGTCCTGGACGAGTCCACTTCACAAATCGATCCTCTCGGTGTGGTAGAGGTCTTGTCGCTGATTCAGAAATTGAACAAAGAATTAAACATGACCATTGTAATGGCTACTGATAAAAGTGAAGAAGTTGCCAGAATAGCTGATCATATCCTGGTATTAGATGAGGGCCGTGAAGTTGCTTACGGCACCCCCAGAGAGATTTTTGCTGATACTGGATTTTTTAAAAAGTTTATGATTCGTGCTCCCCAGGTTTCGCAA
>Ga0255378_1047_pt1 | contig 12720 bp, 11 predicted proteins | sample ANMaggSSYBR01E11_FD_182109 | JGI IMG/M metagenome (GOLD analysis project Ga0255378, IMG submission 182109) | Sediment cell enrichment communities from methane seep in Santa Monica Basin, California, United Staets - ANME aggregate JGI... | ecosystem: Environmental > Aquatic > Marine > Cold seeps >...
TGAATATATGATACCCGAAGTAAAAGATAGAGAGAGAATCAATAATATAATTTTTGATGAATTAGTTAATGCTTGTTTTACTTCAGAAGCACTTACTTATTTTGCGGGAGTCATCGATGAATTAAAAAATAAAGGCTGTGACGCGGTTGTTCTTGGCTGTACTGAAATACCGCTGTTAGTAACTCAAGAAAATTCATCTCTACCTATACTTGATTCTACCAGACTCCTGGCAAGAGCTGCTCTTAAAGAAGCAACAAGATAAAATCTTTATTAAGGAGGTAAATAAGATAGATGAATAAAATTAATTTAAAAGAAAAAATAGAAGTTTTGAATATGCACAGAATCGCCTTTGTGGTTGTTTTGTTTATCTTATTAATTGTGATAACCAGCATTCTTCTATTGATCTGGTGGCCGGTAAAACCATCATTAGCAGAAATAACCAATTCCTGGGTCGCCTTAATAATGGTGTATCTGATTCTCAGTATATTATTATTTGCGAAGCCTATTTATAAGTTCTTTGAAGAATTTATTTCTACTAAGAAGTCAGAGCAACACGATTCTCAAAAGTCAAGACAAGAACAATTTCTTGGTTTAATTTCAGATATTAATGTTGGTGATTTAGCTTCTTATTACGATTCCCAGCAGGGTAATATATTGAATAAAGAAATTCAAGATACAGACTCCGTCGTTTTAAGAGAAGAAGAGATGGTTAAATATATTCGAAAATTGCAAAAGGAAAGCATTAGATGGCGATTTCTCTATGCTGATACCTATCTGGTCTTGTACGCAAAATATATTTTATTCTGGCTTCATAAATCCAAATCGGTAAACCGAGAAGAATTTGATAATATATGGCAGCCTAAAATATCTGACCCCGAAGAACGGGAGGCTATACAAGATGCCCTCCTTGATTTGGAATTTATTCGGGAAGAAGAAGGGGATACTTTCTCTATTACCAGGTTAGGCTCAGCTTACGTAAATTATCTGAAGGAAATGGACAAACAAATAATATAATAAAGTAGTAACCGGTAGGGAATGGATTTAGGAATCAGGGAGTATAATAAATTATAAAATAATAGCTTTTAGAATTATTAAAGGGGGTGTTTTGGTGAAAATATCAATAGGGGTAATTACTAAAGATTTTAATTCTTTAGAGCCCATAGATGAATTTTTAGAAAATGCTTCAAAATATAATCATAAAATTTACAGTGTAATAATTGTCTATTCCCATGGCTGTGATTTTCGGTTGATTGAAAGTTTAGAAAAAAATGTTAAAGTTTTTTTGGTAAAAATAAACGATGCTCCGGAGATGAAGCACCAACTAATAAAGATGGGTTTATCTGCAGAAAATATAGAAATTTTACTCGATTGCCCTGCCTTGAAAAAATGGGGGAAAGTGCCTTATGGCTTAAACAGAAATTATGCCCTAATCAAGGCTTTACTGAGTGGTTCAGAAGCATTAGTCTTTATCGATACCGATGTCTATCCCAGAGTATTGATAAAAAAAGATGATGAAGTGAAGGAAAAAGAGATAGATTTCATCGGAAGACACTTAGAGTATCTAAGAAAAGAAGAAGTTATTATTACCACCAGCGATTACTCCGGTTATTACATTATTCCCCCCATGAGCTTTGCCGGAATGAAGGAACTATTTACTGGTTTGCAAAAAGAAGATGCTTATGAATTTTTGAGAAATTTCGACCAACATAATTGTCTGAATTTAGATAATAATAAAAAGCGAGAAATATTTGAAACAGATAAAATATTAGGAGGAAATGTAGCAATTAAACTAAGCGCCCTTAAAGAATTGCCTCCTTTTTTTTCTACAGTGCATAATGTAAATGGCGATAATGTTCTATCTCGCGGAGAGGATACTCTCCTGGGGATTAAATTAAAAAAAAGTGAAAAAAAATGTATTGATATTGATACTAAAATATTCCATAATACCTTTGGAAATTATCCCGAGGTACCGGATATAAAAAAAGATAAATCTATAAAAGATAGATTTTATTATACCTGTCTGGGCTGGATTGGGCGGAATCCTTTTCTTAATTGGTTAAAAGAGGAAGATATAGAAAAGATAAAAAACAGACAGAGGAAAAATATAATTATCGGCTCCAAAGCCGTGGCTTCTTATCTTAATGATGAGAGATTTTTAATCTTACCAGAAGCCCTGGAAATATCTTACCATAATTTAGAACGGGTAATAAGTGAATACAAAAATACCATGAGGGCCTGGAATGATTTCATCAAAAAATTAGAAAAATGGGGAGGGTAAAAAAATGAAAATATTAATAATCAATCACTTCCCCCTGGAGGGTTCGGGAAGCGGAGTTTACACTAAAAATTTAGCCAAGGAATTAACCGAAAATGGGCACAAGGTTAAAGTTATATTTCCGGAAAATCGAGAAGTACCCCCGGAAATTTTTGAAATGAGACCGATAATGTTTAGGGGCGAAAACAGTAAAGATTATGAAATTGATTTTAATTTCCCCTGTTTTACCAGCCATCCCCGGAGTAATACCACTTTTTATCAATTAGACAAAAAACAAGTGAGAGACTATATTGATATAGTGGTTAGGGTTACTCAAGAAGAGGTAGATAAATTTAAACCTGATATTATTCACGCCCAGCATCTCTGGATTACACCTTATGCTGCTCAAAAGACCGGTCTTCCTTATGTGGCAACAGTACACGGTACAGACCTGAAAGGATTTAAGCAAGATAAAAGATATCATACTTACGCCTTAAAAGGCGCTCAAAATGCTCGAAAAGTTATTACCATATCGAAACAGGTAGACAGGGAGACCAAAGAACTTTATCATATAGAAGACGAGAAAAGAAAAATTGTCTATAACGGGTATGATACTAAACTTTTCAAAGTAAACAATGTTTCCCGAAAGGAAGCTTTGGAGAGGCTTGGTATAAATGAAATACCGGATTATATTGTTTCTTTTGCCGGAAAATTAGCCCATTTTAAAGGGGTAGACATATTATTAAAAGCTGCTAAAATATATGAAAGTCAGATGAAAGAAAAAGTTATGACCTTAATTGCCGGTAATGGAGTACTATATGATGAATTAAATAAGCTCAAAGATTTTTTAGAATTAAAAAATACTTTTCTTATGGGATATATTACTGATGAACAGCTTATCGATTTATATAATATTGCCGATGTAAGCACTGTGCCTTCCCGGAGTGAACCTTTTGGGCTGGTGGCTATTGAGGCACTGGCCTGCGGTACCCCGGTAGTAGGCACCAATCAAGGAGGGCTTCCTGATTTTATCAATGAAGATATAGGTGCCCTGGTCGACGTAGAGGATGATATTGCTCTGGCAGAAGCTATCATTAATGAGCTGGTAAGACCTGACAAAAAAGAAAGAAGCAAGCGGGCACATGAATACGCGGTTAATAATTTTTCCTGGGAAAATACCATTAAGGAAGTAGAAAAAATATATAAGGAAGCAATATCTTGATTAAGGAAAGATAATTTTACAAAATATTATTTACGAAAATGAGAAGGAGAAAGAAAATTATGCGAACTGTAGTTGTTATCCCTACCTATTGGGGGAGGAAAAAGGAGATTGGTTTTAAAGAAGGGGATATTGTCTATGACCATGCTACTCCCGTCGATGCAGAAGGAACCCTTGGTCGGACTCTGGAAAGTATGAAGATTTTAAAAAAGAAAGATTTCAAATTAGTTATATTAATCTGCCCAACCCATAAGGAAATAGAACACGAGGCAGAAGAAAAAGCAAGAAAGATAGTTAAAAGGGTAAAATTAGATGTAGAAACCTATTTATTTACCCAAAAGACTTTAAAGAAGATTAAGAAATTTGGCAGAAATTCTCAATTAAAAGAGAACGTACTTTCCTTGCTAAGTTTACAGGGTTATGCCAATGTCAGGAATATGTGTATATTTTCCTCTCATATACTTAATTCTGATATTACTGTTTTAATCGATGATGATGAAGTTATAGAAAATCCTGATTTTATGGACATAGCCAGGGAATTCATCGGGAAAAGAGTATATGGAGAAACCGTATACGGAGTAGCCGGCTATTATTTGAATAAATATGGAAATTATTATGATAATGTAAACATGGAGCCCTGGATGACTTATTGGAATAGGTTTGGGAGTAAGTCCAAAGCCTTTGATAAGATAATCGGCTGCGGTCCCCGGCTTAAACATACTCCTTTTGTCTTTGGCGGGGCTATGGTAATTCATAAAAATCTATATCAGATAGTGCCTTTTGACCCCCAGGTATGTAGAGGGGAAGATATCGATTATCTAATCAATGCGAAAATGTTTGGTTTTGACTTCTTCCTGGATAATAAATTGAGCATAAAACATCTGCCTCCCAAAAAGACCCATCCCATCTGGAAGAGGACCAGAGAGGATATCTATAGATTTATTTACGAAAAATCTAAAATTGATTCCCAATACGAAGTAAGCAATATGCGGACAGTAACAGCAAAAGATTTTTCCCCCTATCCCGGAGAATTTTTAACCGATGAGCTCGAGAACAAAATTTTCAAGACCAACCTGTTGCTTGCCCTGGAGTATCTGGCAAATAATGAAGTGGAAGCCTGCAAGGAATCTATAAAAAATATATATTTAAGTATTCATGAGGCAATACCTGAAAAAGACCCTTTTACCGCTTACAGGAAGATACAGAAGTATTGGGAGAAATTAATAGACTTTACCCTGGAGAATAAAAAAGATATAAGAAAAATAATGGAAGAAAAGAATCTATTTAAAGTCGAGGTAACTGTCGATAAAGAACATTATGAAAAAATTGGCTTGAAAGAGAAAAAAGAAACATTAAAAAAAATGAAAGAGTTTAAAGATTTTAGTGAAGAGGAGTTAGAAAAAATTGCTCGGATATCTGCGGTTAAAGCCTACAAGGAAGATGAATTTATCTTTAAAGAAGCTGATGAGGATTCCTCTTTTTATATAATGATCAGAGGGTGTCTGCGTATTATCAAATACAACGAAAGAAACGAAGAGATTATTTTGGCCGATATATGCAGCGGAGGATTCCTGGGAGAGACATCTATTGTTAATGAAAGACACCGGGTAAATGCCCTGGCCAGTGAATTTGTAGAACTGCTTTTTTTGGAGCAGGAAAATCTTGAACTTCTGATGAAAGAAGACCCTAATCTGGGAAATAAATTACTATTAGTATTTTTAGAAAAATTATCTAAAAAGCTGGATAAAACCAATCGTTTATTCCATGCGAATTATGTATTAGGCAACTCCTCCCTTTCCGATATGGATTAATTATTTGTAATGTCATTGCGAACTCCCGAAGGGAGCGCGGCAATCTCTATTTCCTTTTTCCCTCTCCCTTGAGGGGAGAGGGTTAGGGTGAGGGTGATGTGTAGGGGTCGGATTCATCCGACCCGTCTGTTATTTCTGATTGCGAGCTTGCCAAAGGCAATCGTGGCAATCCCTACTTGCCCTATGTCATTTTCTTATTCTCTTTTGTCATTCCCATGAAACCTGTCCTCGACCTGATTGGGGAATGGGAATCCATCCTTTTCTCCTCCCCCTTATTTAATCTTTCACTCTTTTTTTCTTTCGTATTTCTGGTTTTGTTTTTAATACTAACGACTAAATTATCTCGTAACTCGTATTTTTAATCGGTCAATAGGCCAATTGGTGAATTGGTCAATTGAATAATCTTGCACCTTGCATCTCGCATCTTGTAACTTTTTCTTTAAAAAAGAAGGATTTTCCAAATCTTTTGTCGAATATATATTATATACTCTTATATAAGTAAGATTATTGCTTATTGCAGGATAAAGCTAAAACCTGTAATAATAAATTAGTTATTGCAGGTTATTGCAATATCTATATCTCCTCCCCCTTGAGGGGGGAGGATTAAGGTGGGGGTGATATCCCTCAACGTAGGAACAGGCGTCTCGCCTGTCTATTTGTCTAAATTTCAAGAACCTACCCCAGATATTTATAAAAAGGAAATAAAAAATGTTTAAACCAAAATTTAAATATACCAATAAAATAGTGAAATTACTTACCAAAATCTCTGCCGCCAGAGAAGCAATTCTCAATTCACCTTTAATCCCAAAATGGAATGTCACTTTAAGACAGGAAGCCATAATCCATAGTGCCCATTCATCTACCAGCATAGAAGGAAATAGATTATCCCTGGAGCAAGTAAGCGAATTAGCCCAGGGAAGAGAAATAACGGCCACTCGAAGAGATAAGCAAGAAGTTTTAAATTATTTAAATGTGTTAAAAAATATTAAAAATCTGATTAAAGATAATTTTATAACCGAAAAGGATATTTTAAATATCCATCGTATGGTAACTAAAAATACTTTGAATAATCTCGCTGACTCCGGAGTCTATCGCAACCGTTATGTAGTAGTGGGAAACAGATTTACCGGAGAGGTTTTTTTTAGACCTCCTCAAAATCAGGAAGTACCAGGATTAGTAAAAGATTTGTTTGAATGGATAAACTCGGAAGAATCGAAAGAACTTGATCCTGTCATTGAAGCAGGAATCGTCCATTATGAATTAGTCAGAATCCACCCCTTTGTTGATGGTAATGGCAGAACAGCAAGAGTCCTGGCTGCTTTAATTCTCTATTTACGCGGCTTTGATACCAATCAATTTTTCTGCCTTGATGATTATTATGATTCTGATAGACCAGCATACTATAAAGCATTACAAAGCGTTAAACCAGATACTTTGGATTTGACCAATTGGTTGGAATATTTTACCGAAGGAGTAAATATAAGCACTGAAGCAGTCAAGGAAAGAATAGTAAGACTCAGTAGTAAAAGGCTGAGGAGAGCAAAAGGCAAACAGATTGCCTTAACCGAAAGACAAATGGGGATTATAGAATTTATAAATCAAAATGGCAAAATAACCAATCGAGATGTAAGAGAAATATTCAAGCTTTCTAATCGAGCTGCCTTAGATGAAATAAATAAACTTCTCGAATTACAGGTATTGAAGTCTCAAGGTAAGGGTAGAGCTCTTCATTATATAATGTTATAATATTCATGATTATGTTCACGATAAGGCTCATGATTTTTACATATTGTGATTTTGTAAAGATGCTTGATCATACTCATAATAGAGAGGAAAATAAGGAATAAGATACAGAATACAATAAAACAAATTCACTAAATGAGATGTGTCTAATTAATTAAAATATGAGTATATTTTATGAAAAATTTAAAATCGTAAGTCAACAGGTCAATAATTCTATAATTTTTAACAGTAGATCTGTAGGACCTGCGGAGTTTCTTATCCAAATGGTTGAGACCTTAGGTATTATCCAATAAATAGACATCCTAAAGAAAGACCTAAGAAGAAAGTTGATAAATAGGCGTCTGTCCCTATTATTATAAAAACAAAAATAAATAGGTAAAATAATTGAAAGAAACGAAGCTATTAAATGGAAAAATCATGTATAATTATACAAAAAGGAAAATTGAATAGTGAGTCAAACAAATAATTTTTTTAACTCAAGATTTGACGATGCCACATTAATGAAGTTATTGATTTTTGAAGAATATGTAAAAAGTTGGTTGCCTGTATTTATTAAACAAGAAAAAGATTCTATTTATATTTTTGATTTTTTTGCCGGAGCTGGCTATGATTCACAAAATAATCCAGGATCTCCTATAAGAATACTTGAGCAAATTAAGATCTATCAATCTATTATTTATAAAACTAAAATCAAACTATTCTTTAATGAATATAGTAAGAAAAACTATGAAAAATTAAAGTTCAATTGTAATAATTATTTTAAAGAAAATCCATCCCTAAATAAAATTGTCGAGATAGAATATTTTAATCTGGGTTTTGAAAGTATTTTTGATAACTTAAGAAATAAGATAGGCAATTTTCCTAGTTTAGTTTTTATGGATCAATATGGTGTAAAATATAGTACGCATATTGTTAAATTTGAATATTTTAATAAAACTGATTTTATGATTTTTATTTCATCTTCTTTATTAAAACGATTTGTAAAAACGCCGGAATTTAAAAATTCTTTAAATCTAACTGATAAGGAGATAGAAAGATTAATTAATACACCTTATAAATTAATACATGAAGCTACACTGAAATTTTTAAAAGCAAGACTATCAAAGGATTCATCGGTTAGATTATACCCATTTTCTCTAAAAAAAGGGAAAAATATTTATGGCTTAATATTTGGTTCAAAACATATTCTAGCTGCAGAGAAGTTTCTAAAAATAGTTTGGAAAATAAGTTCTGACAATGGTAGTGCAAACTATGATATCTATAATGATAAAGAGAAAAGAGAACCTAATTTATTTCCTGAATTGGTGGGTAAAACTACTGTAGAAAGTTTTCAGGAAGGACTTGAAGAGAAAATATTAAACAGAAAAATTGAAACAAATAAGGATGCTTATTATTATACATTGGGGAAGGGTCATATACCTAAGCATGCAATGGATGTTCTTATAAAATTAAAGAAACAAGGTAAAATTAATTATAATTCAAAATATCCTTTAGTCAATTATGATAATGTTGAGAAGAAGGGGAGGATAATCAAATATGAAAAAATCAAAAATTGAGTGGACAGAGGCTACATGGAACCCTAGTATTGGTTGTACAAAAATATCCGAAGGCTGTGCTCATTGCTATGCAGAAGTAATGGCAAAGAGACTCCAGGCAATGGGGAACAATGATTATAAAGATAGATTTAAATTTAAACTTCTGCCTAGCCGATTAGAAGAACCACTCAAAGTAAAAAAACCAACAAAATTCTTTGTGAACTCGATGAGTGATTTATTCCATGAGCAAATGCCTTATGAGTATTTAGATAAAATATTTGACGTAATTTTATCAACACCACAACATATTTATCAAATTTTGACAAAAAGAGAAAAGATAATGTTAGATTATTTTGTTAAGAAAACTATCCCTCAAAATGTTTGGTTAGGAGTAACCGTAGAGAATGAAAAATATAAATACAGGATTGATTGTCTTAAGAAGATTGATGCATATATAAGATTTGTCTCATTCGAGCCATTAATAGGAAAATTGGGTGACTTAGATTTATTAGATATACACTGGTGCATAGTCGGTGGTGAATCTGGATCCATGGCAAGATTGATAAAAAAAGAATGGGTTGTGGAAATTTTTAACCAATGCAAGAATCAAGATGTCTCTTTTTTCTTCAAGCAATGGGGTACCTGGGGAGCAGATGAAATAAAAAGAAACAAAAAAGATAATGGTAGAACTTTCTTAGGCCAGAAATGGAATGAATATCCGAAGGAAGCAGGTTTAAGATTATAAATTAAGTTTATTGATAGAATAATTTTATCAAATAATAGAACAGGGGATGGTTAAATGTTCCTATTTACCCCCCCCTTGAAACCCTTTATTTACAAGGGTTTCAGACCACCTTCAGGAATGCCCTTTTTACGCACGTAGAGTGCCTTTAAACGGGCTTCAATTTTCGAAAAATCGGTAATTTACTACCCCGTTTTTGGGGTATTTTCACCTCCTCCAAATCCTGAAACCCTTATAAATAGCCACTTTCAGTTTTTAAAAGAGTGAAATTTTAGTCAAAAAAGTACCGTTTTTGAAGGGTAAAGTATAGGTCAAGGCAAAATTTGCTCATATAAGCAAAATCTCGCAATATTCCCTCAAACCCTTATGATATAAGGTTTTCAAGAGGGCATTTTTCCACAATTCTTATACACTTTCCTCATTTATAAGTAGAATATTGTTAATTTTAATTCCTTTGTCATTGCGAAAAATACGGCACTACATCCCTGTTACCTTTAAAGATATAGTAGATTTCTTATTATCATTTTACAAACAAAGTGATAATAATATATTAGCCACCCCTTGACTTTTATTAACACTGCTATTATAATTAACAGTGTTAATGTTATTAGCTTTATTAATCCGAAGGGCAGAATGCCACGGGCTTGCCCGTGGGTATATAGGAAGGAAAAATGGGAATTAAAGACCGTAAAATACGACAGAAAGAGCGGCTGCAGAAAAAAATCATACAAGCAGCCATAACTATGCTTCTTAAGGATGGTTATGAAAAATTTTCTATGAGAAGACTAGCCGACAAGATAGAGTATTCTCCGACAACAATTTATCTATATTTCGAAAACAAAGCCGATCTTGTTTTTAATGTGATTGAATATGCATTTTCAAAATTTGTTGAAAGATTTGAAGAGATCGATAGGCAGGGCAATAACAATCCTTATGAAAATTTAAGAAAAGGGCTTCGAGCATACATAAAGACAGCCCTGGAATATCCTCAGCTTTATAGAATAATGTTAGTGATTGATTATAATTTTAAAAAAGAAGAGTGCACTGTGTTACAACAAGGGACCATGAATGAAAGAGCATTCAGTTTCCTTCAAAATACTATTAATGAATGCGTAAAACAAGAAAAATATACTGAAGAGGATATTGCAATATTTAGTCAGACATTCTGGGCAGCTATTCACGGGTTATCATCATTATTGATCACTCAGCCGGAGTTTCCCTGGCTGCCTGAAGATAAATTAATTGATAATTTAATTAATACTCTTATGAAAACATTAGAAAAATAAATAGAAAACTTGACACTAATTTTTTAGGTATTCCAATGTAAGAGCATGGGTTTTCTAATTTAGAAATCAAATTAAGGAATTAAATCAATGGAGGAAAAAATGAAAATTATTGTTTTAAACGGTAGTCCCAAAGGTAAATTAAGTATAACAATGCAATATATTAAATATATAGAAAAAGTATTCCCGCATCATGAATTAAAAATATTTGATATTTCTCGAAAGTTACGGACTATTGAAAAAGATGAAAAAGTTTTTCAGGAGATTATTAATGAAGTTAAATCGTCAGATGGTGTTTTATGGGCTTTCCCTCTTTACTATTGTCTTGTGCATTCCAATTATAAAAGATTTATTGAGCTTATTTTTGAAAGGAAGGTTACAGACGCTTTTAGGGATAAATATACAGTAGCGATAAGTACTTCAATTCATTTTTATGACCATACGGCTCATAATTATATAAACGCTATCTGTGATGACCTTAATATGAAATATGTGGATTTTTTTTCTGCTGAAATGAGTGATATCTTAAAAGAATCCGGACAAAAAAAATTAACACTGTTTGCGGAGAACTTTTTTAGAGCAATTGAAGATAACCAGCCTACTTCGAAAAATTATATACCTATAATACCTAATAACTTTGATTATCATTCGGGACCCCCAACTGATAGAATAGAGGTTGGCAACGAAAAAGTAGTTATTGTAACAGATGCCTTAACTGATCAGAATAATTTAAACGCAATGATAGATAGATTTAAACAATCTTTTTCAAAGAATGTTGAAATAGTTAATCTGAATGAATTAGATATCAAAGGTGGTTGTTTGGGCTGTATTCATTGTGGGTTTGATAATATTTGTGTTTATCAGGATAAGGATGAGTTCATTAATTTTTTTATCACAAAGGTAAAATCGGCTGATATTTTGATTTTTGCAGGGGCAATTAAAGACAGATATCTGTCTTCAAAATGGAAACTATTTTTTGACCGCAGCTTTTTCAATACACATCAGCCTGTACTGACGGGAACGCAGATCGGTTTCATTATTTCCGGGCCATTAAGTCAACTCCCTAATATTAAGGAGATTTTTAAGGCGTATGTTGAATTCCAGCAAGGAAATCTTGTTGATTTTATTACAGATGAGTATGGAGAATCATCCAGAATAGATGATTTGCTGCACAATTTAGCAAGACGGCTTGTTAAATTTTCCGGTAAGAAATATATTAAGCCCTCAACTTTTCGTGGTATCGGGGGAATGAAGGTTTTTAGAGATGATATTTGGGGGAAGCTACGTTTTATATTCCAAGCAGACCACAAATTCTATAAAAAACATAGATTATATGACTTTCCGCAGAAGAATTATAAAGTTAGAATATTTAATAGCATAATAATGACTATTACTAAAATACCCTTTATCCGAAAAAAATTCACTGATAGAATGAAAAGTGGGATGACTAAACCGTTTCAAAAAGTACTTAAGAATTAAGGAAGTGAATTTTTGCTTTAAGTTGTGCGTGAATTCATTGACGTAAATGGAAACAATATTTTAGTTAAAGAAAAAGATTTAGCAAGAGTTGAAGAGAAGCTTAAAGAGCTTGGATATGTTGTTGAAGAGAAATAATAGCCCTGTTGGAAAAAATATTAAATAAAAGAAAGGAAAAAATTATGGAAAAGAAAATTATTATTAACAGTGAAAAAATTCCTGCAGCTATCGGACCTTATTCTCCGGCAGTGAAAGTAGGAAAATTAGTGTTTATATCAGGTCAGCTTCCCGTTGAACCTGAGAGTGGAAATTTAGTAAAGGGAGACATACAAAAACAGACCAAGCAAATTTTAGAAAATCTAACCGTACTTTTAGATTTGTATTCCCTTACTCTAAAAAATGTTGTAAAAACTACCGTGTTTTTAAAAAACATGAATAATTTTTCCGAATTTAATAAAGCTTATGCCCAATATTTTACCGAAGAATTTCCTGCCAGAAGCTGTATAGAAGTTGCGCGTCTGCCGAAAGATGCAGAGATAGAGATAGAGGCCATAGCAATTTGCGATTAAGAAGAAATGGGTGGTAACCCAATAAATAGAATTGAATGGAGGAAGTAGTATTGGATAAAAAGCAAAAAGAATTACTCGAACTGTTAAG
>Ga0255378_1050_pt1 | contig 12336 bp, 10 predicted proteins | sample ANMaggSSYBR01E11_FD_182109 | JGI IMG/M metagenome (GOLD analysis project Ga0255378, IMG submission 182109) | Sediment cell enrichment communities from methane seep in Santa Monica Basin, California, United Staets - ANME aggregate JGI... | ecosystem: Environmental > Aquatic > Marine > Cold seeps >...
GATCCTCAATTAGTTAATTATCTTCAAGAAAGACAAACACCTTTAGAAATATGCATAGTTAGTAATATTAAAACCCGGGTTTGTAAATCTTTTGAAGAACATCCGGTTAGAAATTATTTTAAAGAAGGATTGATGGTAACCATTAATTCTGATGACCCTACTATGTTTGATACCTCGATTACCAATGAATATTTAGTTTTAATTCAAAAGTTTGGATTTAGTTTAGAAGAGATAAGGAAGGTTAATTTTAATTCTATTGAAGCTTCCTTTATGACAGACGGAGAAAAAGATATAATGAAAAAAACTTTTAACCAAGAATGGAAAGGGCTAACCTCCAAGTATTTTTAAGAAATAGAAATGAGAGAATAAAAAAAAGAGGGAAAAATTTAAATGAGAGATAAGATAAAGAAAGAATCTATAAAAAAAGAGAAGATATTTTTAACCCAATCTTATTTTAAATATCCTTTACCTGAAGAGATGTTAAGGGAGTTAGCTGAAGAGCTAAAGGATATCAATCTTTATCCTTCCGGAGGAGATTATACTGAACTTCGGCAAATTTTAGCTAAATATGTGGGAGTAAAAATAGAGAATATCTTACCCACCAATGGTTCAGATGAAGTTATTGAGATAGTTTCCCGAGCTTTTAAGGGAGAGGTCTTAATTCCCATTCCTACTTTTTCTCAATATGAAGCGAGTGCAGATAGAGGAGGACTGTCTAAAATTTTAGTTAACTGTTTGCATGATGGCGAATATACCATTAATTATTCTGCTCAACAATTAAAGAGTGCTTCTTTAATATGGATCTGTAATCCTAATAATCCTACCGGAACGAGAATTCCGAGAGAGAAGATTATTGATATTCTACAAAGAGCAGAGGGAATGGTAGTAGTTGATGAATGTAATTATGAGTATTTGGGAGAGACCATAGTGGACTTGATAGATAAGTATGAAAATTTAATCATATCCAGAAGCTTTTCTAAAAATTATGGTTTGGCGGGATTGCGTTTGGGTTTTGCTATTTCTAATCTTCAAAATATAAAGAAATTAGCTGCTTTCGGTCAGCATTTTAGCGTAAATAGAATAGCTGAAAAATCCGCGGGAAAAGTTCTAAAATATTCAGATTATTATCAAGAAGCTTGGGGGAAAATAAAGAAAGTAAGAGATAAATTTGTAAAGCAAATAAATAAGCTGGAGTTTTTCGCTTATGATTCAAAAGCAAATTTTGTTTTAGTAGAATTTAAGGATAATAGGGAAACCGAAAAAGTTTGGAAGCACTTAAAAGAAAACGACATTTATACTTTACCCGGTTGGGAAAATGAATTTTCCGGTTTAGATGACCAATTCATCAGATTTACCATCGGAGAAGAATGGGAAATGGATAGAGCAGTGGGAGTGTTATCTGATTATATAAAGAGAAGCCAAAAATCTACTAGTATTTAGTATATAGTATATAGTAAAAAAAGGAAGAGATAGAATTCAGAAGTCAGGAACCGAATTCGTATCTTGTATCTCGTGAATCGCATCTCGTTAAGAAGAAGTCAGGAGCCAGAGTTCAGGAGTCAGAAGATTGTTAGCGGAGAGTGTTTAGGAGGTAGGGGCACGATGCATCGTGCCCAAAAGTAATCGAAAGACAATAAAACAGGAAGGGCACAATCCATTGTGCCCTTACACTTGAATCTTAGTTTCTGTAACGCGATACTCGATACAATATACTAACGACTAATTTAATTGGTCAATTGGTCAATTGACTAATTGGTGAATTAACAAAGAGGTGCCGAAGGGGGGATTTGAACCCCCACAGGCATACACCTACTACGCCCTGAACGTAGCGCGTCTACCAGTTCCGCCACTTCGGCTTAAGATAATCTTATCATAAAAATAGAATAAAGAAAATAAGTATCATTGTCAAGTCTTTTGTATAGTATCGAGCATCAAGTCAAAAAAAGAGAAAGAAAAAAAAGATTCAAGAAAGTATTGAGTATATAATTAGTTAGTTAGTTACCGGGTTAGCTAGTTTAGGAAAAGAAGAAAGAATACATAAGACAAGGTATCGAGTTAAGAAAGCGAAAGGAAAGATAGGAAAAGTATACCCCAACAAAACCATTTTTATATAAAAAATATCAGAAAAGGAGTGAAGTGCTTTGGTTAAAAAACAGATGATAGCCGACTTAAGTTTAAATACTCAGATTAATGATGTATTTTTTTTAAAAAATAAAGAGTTTAAAGTAAGGAGAGATAAAAAAACTATAGATATGTTCTTTAAAATTGCCGACAAGACTGGAGAAATTGAAGCCATAAATTGGGATGTTTTTTCAGATAAGGTAGAGAAGTTGGGCAAAATTGAATTTGCCCGAGTCCAAGGGCATATAACCAGAAAGAGAAGTGATGGAACCCTTCAGGCAACAGTTTCTTCCCTTACCGAAATTGCACCCTTAGATTTAGATTATTCAGATTATTTACCTCAATCAAAAGAAAATTTAGATGAACTGATGCAGAAGATTTTTTTGAAGATTGATTCTATAGAAAATTATCATTTAAGGAATCTTTTAAAGAGTTTTTTTAATGATCCAGAATTTGCAGAGAAGTTTAAAAGAGCACCAGCAGCAATGAAAGTACATCAACCTTACATTGGAGGTTTAGCCGAGCATACTGTAAATGTAGTGAATATTTGTGAGACTGTAGGTAATATCTATAAAGAAATGAACCGTGATTTTTTGATTACTATGGCTATTCTTCATGATATAGGTAAAATAAGGGAATATGCCTACGATAAGGTTATGGAACATACTGATGAAGGTAAGCTTTTAGGCCACATTACCATAGGTATAGAGATGATTGACCAAAAAATAAAAAGTTTGGATAATTTTCCAAAAGATTTAGAATTAATGGTAAAACATACTCTTTTAAGTCATCATGGCCATTTTGAATTTGGTTCCCCCAGACTTCCCAGTATTTTAGCAGCTATTGCTCTTCATTATGCTGACGAAATGGATGCCAAGGTAAGTGGTTTTATAAATATCAAAGAAGAGAATAAAGATTTTAAAGAAAAATGGAGCAAATGGATTTGGTGGTTAGAAAGGTCGATTTATTTAGATGAAGAAGTAATATTAAAAAATAAAATAAATGAGATAGACCCCGTATAGTAAGATATTTACTATACAGGGCAGAAGAAGGTTAGAATTGGAATAATTAGAATATACAAAGGAGAAAATAGTTGTGAGGGAGATTTTAGAAAAGATTTTGGAAAATAAAAAGAACAGTGCAGATTATATCGAGATAAGAGCGGAAAAAAAAGAAGTTACCACCATCCATTTTCAGGGGAATAAGTTAGAAAAAATAAATTGTTCCCAACAGACAGGGGGAAATGTTCGTGTCCTGGTAAAAGGGGGATGGGGCTTTGTTTCCTTTAATCAGCTTAATGATTTAGAAGAGAAAGTTGGAGAGGCAATAGAAGTAGCGAGTTTGATTGGCAAAGAAGAGAGCAAATTGGCCGTTATTTCGCCAGTGGTGGAAATAATTAAGCGGGAACTAGATAAGGATTTCCGTGAGATAAGTTTAAGAGAAAAGAAAAAATTAATGGAAAATTATAATAATATAATTATGAAATCTAATCCTCTGATCCAATCCTCTAATGTAATTTATACCGATAGATTTTCTACTACTTACTTTGCCAATTCGGAAGGCAGTTATATCCAACAGGAAAGGCCGTTTTTAAGTGCGCGCTTTACAGCCATAGCCCGAGAGGGGGATAATGTTCAGCTGGCCAGTGAAAGCGTGGGAACTACCAAGGGTTTTAAAATAATGGAAAAAATTTCTACTAAAGCACAAAAAGCAGTTTTTCGAGCAGTTAATCTTCTTAAGGCACAGCCGGTGGAAGGCGGGGAATATACGGTTATCTTAGACCAGACATTAGGCGGAGTTTTTATCCATGAGGCCTTTGGGCATCTTAGCGAAGCTGATTTTTTATATGAAGACGAGAGGATGAGCGGTTTAATGAAATTAGGGAAAAAATTTGGCTCACCTAAACTTAATGTGGTTGATGATGGTTCTATTCCGGATTTATTAGGTTCTGCCAAATATGATGATGAAGGAGTTAAAACCAAGAAAAATTATCTGATAAAAGAGGGAATCCTGACAGGTAGATTACATTCACGGGAAACTGCTGCTAAAATGGAGGAAGAGCCAACCGGAAACGCCCGCGCCCTCAATTATCGGTTCAAACCGATTGTTCGAATGACCAATACTTATATCGAAAATGGAGAAATTCCTTTTAAAGATTTATTATCTGGAATAAAGAAAGGAATTTATGCCAAGGACTGCTATGGGGGGATGACTACTTTTGAGATGTTTACTTTTAGTGCCGGGGAAGGTTATATGGTAAGAGATGGTGAGATTGCTGAACCGGTTAAAGATGTAGTTCTAAGTGGGAATTTATTTACCACCCTTCTTAATATTGAGGGGGTAGGAAATGATTTGAAGATGATTGAATCCGGTGGCGGATGCGGGAAAGCGGGACAAAGTCCTCTACCAGTCTCTTTTGGTAGTCCGCACCTCAGGATAAAAAAAGTAGTAGTGGGGGGTAAATAAGATGGAAAAATTATTACAGCAAGCCTGCAAGAAAGTAGATTCAGCCGAACTATTTAAAGTAAAGAGCGAGACTGTCCCGGTAAATTTTGAAGTAAACAGATTAAAATCTATCGATATTTCTGAGAGCGAGGGGAAGGCATTACGAGTGATAAATAAAGGTATGATTGGATTTTCTTCGTTTACCGGAAGTGAAGATTTTGATTTAATGGTTGAAAAGGCAGCAGCTACCTCAGAATTTGGGGCAAAAGCGTCTTTTAATTTCCCCGAGGAAATTAAAAGAGGAGGGAAAGAAAAGAAAAAAGTAAATATATATGACAGAAAAGTAGAAGACAAAAGTATAGAAGAGATGGTTAAGATTGGTGAAGATATTTTAGGAAGAGTAAAAGATTTTGATCGAAAATTGCGTTGTGATGTAACTATTTTAAAAGATTATAGTGAGATAGAATATTTTAATTCTCGGGGAGGTTTTTTTTCTTATAACAAAACTACAATTGTTTATTCGATGATGGTGCAAAAAATAAAAAATCAAGATATGTTGATGATTTATTCTTCTATCGAATCGGGGAAAGACAACCTTGAGCTTAAAGAATTGACCTCTGAGATAATTGAAAGTTTAGAATGGGGAGAGAAAATTGTCCCTGTGGAAAGCGGGAAGATGCCGGTTATCTTTACCCCCAAGGCAGCGTTGGTTCTAATTCTTCCTATAATTACTGGTTTAAACGGGAAGATGGTCTTGAAGAAAATTTCTCCTTTAACTTCCCATAAAAATAAGAAATTGTGGAGTGACCTGTTAACTCTTTATAGTGATGGTACTATAGATTTTGCTGCAGGTAGTGCTCCTTTTGATGATGAAGGAGTAGAAATGAAACGGGTTCCTTTAATAAAAAAAGGAAAGATTAAGAATTTTTATTATGATTTACAAACAGCGGGAATGGCCGGGGTTGAGAGTACCGGAAATGGTTTGAGAGCCGGCTCACAAAGTGAACCTGTTCCTGGCATAAGTAACCTGGTAATGGAGGAAGGAAAAGTATCGTTTTCCGAAATGATTAACGATATAAAAGAAGGAATAATCATCGACCAGGTCCTTGGACTGGGACAGGGGAATATAATAAGTGGCGCCTTCTCTAATAATATACAACTGGGCTATAAGATAGAAAAGGGCAAAATAGTAGGTCGGGTTAAGGATGTGATGATTGCCGGTAATGCCATAGAAGAACTGAAAAATATAGCTGCTCTGGGGAATAAGTCCAAATGGATTTCCGGTAAATACAAATTCCCCCATATCTACCTGAAATCTCTATCCGTTTCTTCTAAAAGATAAATTGTCAGGACAGTTTTCTTAACGCCTTTCAATCTTATCGAGAGAACCGTTCCCCTGACATTAAAGGGATTTAAACGAATAAGATATGAATAAAATTATTACCAGGCCTGAAGAAATAATAGAAAATGAGCGAGTTTTGTATGCCGGGAATCATTACCTGAGCGTACCTATTATTGATTGTCAGAACGGTGCTATTAAAAATATAAATGTGGTATCTCTTTCTAATAAAGCTTTGGTAGAATTAAAAGGAGAACAAAATTTATTTAAACCACATTTTTATCAAGAAGGAAAAGAAATTGAAATAGAGAAGGTAGATGTCTTTAAAGAACAGTATTATTCGCCCCGTTTAGACTTCTTTTTAAAAGGCGGCATAAGGGTAACCGGGAGAATCTTTACCGATCTTAACGAAAAGGGTCTAATCTATAGTTTTGAAAGTTCAGAAGAAATTGAAATCTCTTTATTTTTTGATTTGAAATATGTATCTTTATTGCGATTTAATTCTCATAAGATAGATATTAAAAAGATAACAAAAAGAGATAAATGGCTAGGCAATCCGGTGGCTAATATTTTTTCTTCAGGAATTTCACTGGCTTTAGCCTTTGGCGGAGATAAAGATTTTGAAGTTGATAGTCTTAAAGAAAATCAAACTTTAAATTTAAAGATATCTTGTCAAAATAAAAATTGTTTTTATATAGCTGTAAATTATGACCCGGATGGTGCTTCTGCTGTTCTTATTCACTTGAGAAGAAAAGGATATAGCGGAATCTACCATGAATTTCTGGATTGGCTGAAGAAAAAAACCATTACCTATCCTAAAGACCCTGCATTGGAAACCAGATTAAATGAAAATCTATTTTTTAATTATTTTTACTCTATAGCTAAAGATATGGAGAGTGATAAATATCTGGCATTAACTTCGAGAAGTCCACGTTATTATGTGTCGGGAGCATTTTGGGAAAGAGATTGTTTTTTATGGTCTCTTCCTGCTATCCGATTGGTTTGCCCTCAATTATATCAACATCTGGCAAGAGAAATGATACTGATGCACAGTAAGAATCCGGGAGACCATGCCCACTACATTGATGGAACTGTCTTATATCCCGGTTTTGAGTTGGATGAAGCAGCCAGCTATTTTATTCTTTTAGGTAACCTGGAAGACCACTTTTTTGATGAGGCGTTAACAAGAGCCCTGGAAGAAGTATTTGAGCGGATAGAAAGAGAGTATGATTCCCGAACCGGACTCTATAAAACTTTCCTGCTCCCTTCTGATGACCCTACAGAATACCCTTTAGTTACTATTGATAATGTTATTCTCTGGCGAGGGTTGCAGAATTTAAGAGGTATTTTATTAAAAAAAGGGAAGACAAAAAAGGCACAGCTTATAAATCAAAGAATAGAAAACATTCATAAAGGAATCCATAAATATTTAATTAAGGAAATAGAAGGAAAGAAAATATTTTTATGGTCTACTGACGGAAAAGGAAATTTCAGATTATATAATGATCCTCCCGGGAGTTTAGGGACTCTCTGTTTTTATAGATTTGTAGATAAAGATGACCCAATATTTAAAAATACTATAGATTATTATTATTCCTCTTTATACCCTTATTACTTTAAAGATGCCAGGATAAATGAACTGGCTTGTGATCACCATCCCCATACCCCTTCAGGGCTGGGATTATGCGGGAGTATCTTAAATCCGTTATTGTCAAATGTGGCACTGAAATGGTTAAGGAATGCGAATATGGACTACGGTCTTTTATCGGAGAGCTTTGATAAAGATTCAGGAGAAGCCAAGACCGGAGTCGGGTTTGCTTCCGGCTGTGGGTATCTGGCTTATTCTCTTCATCATGCCTTGATTAAGGAGGGGAAGGAATGAAGGCAGCCTCAGTAGAATGGAAGAAAAATGAATGGAAAAGGATAAACAAACCAAAGGCTCTGGTCTATAAAATAAAGGAATATCTGGAAAAAGCAGTGAAAGAAAAGGTTGATATAATAGTATTTCCCGGATTTACGGGGTGTTTTTATCAGCAACTGAGCTGCCCGGATAATAGAAGTGTAAAGAGGATAATGAACAAAGCAGATTCCAGAGAATATGTCGAACAAGTTAAAGAATTATCTCGGGAGTATAAGATAGCAATTTGTCCCGGAAGTTATTGGCAAAAAGAAAAAAGTAATATCTACCATGGATCCTGTTTGATAATAAATGGAGAAGTTCAGCTTAAACAACGGCAAATATATTTAGCACGCTGGGAAAGAGAATTGGGATTTTCCCGGGGAGCAAAGATTGAGTTAAAAGAGATAAAGGATTGGAAACTGGCGCTAATAATTTCCACTGATGTCTTTTATCCCCAAGTTTCCCGGACGGCGGCTTTAAGAGGTGCAGATATTGTTCTATCCCCGGTAGGTTTTATAGGAGAAAAAAATCGAGCTTTACAGATTAGCGGTATGTGGCAGGAAGTCCAGCAGAATCAATTCTTTGCGGTAGAGAGCGGATTTAATGGATTCCTGGGGGAGCAGAGTTTTTGGGGAGAATCGGTTATTTATGCCCCTCTGGAAATGACTGAAGCGGGAGACGGATATTTAGAGAGAAGCAGTGGGCAAAAAAAGTTAATAATTGCTGAGTTAGATAATAAGAAGAGAAGAAAAGCAATTTCCAAATTTGATGTACTGTCCCAATTGAATCGAGAATTTTATCAGCAGATGAAAATGTTTAGAGGAAGATGAGGGCCGTGAATATAGAAGTCCTGATAGAGAAGTGGTTTAATAAAAAAATATCCTTGGAAAGAATAGAAAAATATTGCCAGCAATTAAGGATAGAAAGAAGAAGACTTTCAGAAGACATTGATCCGGAAAATATTCGAGTTTCCTGTGTTCAAAGACAGATTCACCTGGTAAACAGCATCGAGAGATATATAGATATGCTTTGTGGTTTTGTAGGCCAAGCTGTAAAAGAAGATAGTTGCCTGGTTGTCTTCCCCGAATATAACTTTTTTGATTTGTTCGGTTTAATCCCCGGGTTTCGCTTCTTAAATAAAATTCTAAATAAGAGAGCAATAAAAGGCAAAGACAGGGCCAAAGACAGAGAGGAAGAAAGAGAGAAAGAATCAGATTTAAAAGGGAACAATAATTTTCTAACCACTATCTTTAAAGGAGTTGCCAAACCAATAGAAGCGGGGATTAAAAAAATTTTTTCTCTGTTAGCAAAGGAATATAGAATATATATTTATACCGGAAGTTATATTTTAAAAGAGAAAGAAGTAATTTATAATGCCGGTTCTCTCTTTGACCCTGAGGGAAATTTAATAGGAACGCAAAAGAAAATGCACCTTACTGATTTCGAGGTCAAAATAGGAATAAAAAGAGTAAGTAAAATGGAGGTTCATTCTTTACCTTTTGGTAAAGTAGTATGTCCAATTTGTATGGATGCCACTTACTTTGAGACTTTCCGTATTGCCAGAGAGATAGGGGCGGATATAATTATTTTACCTATTGCTAATTTAGAAGAATATTCTACATGGAAGGCTTTAAGAGGGATTTGGCCCAGGGTGCAGGAATCATATCTGTACGGTTTAAAATCCTCCTTAAATGGATGGATTGCCGGGATGCATTTTAGCGGAAAGGCCGGAATATTTGCTCCCCTGTTGATGACCGAAGGGAAAGATGGAATTTTATCTTTATCTCCTTCTCACGAGGGAAATCACCTGATAACAGCCGATGTAAATATAAAGAAATTGTATGAGGCAAGAGAAAAAGCGGAGTATCAGGAAGATAAAAATACTGAATTTGAAAAAAATTTTATTGAAAAAACCTATAATATAAATTAATAATAAAATTTCCGGGAAAGGAGAAAGAGATGGAAAAATTTAAAGGTAAAAGATTTTTTCTCTATAACCTGTCCACAGCAGGATGGGTGTTGTTAGATTCGATCTGGTTAACTTTCGCTATAGCCTTTCTACTACCCCCTAAAGAGAAGATAGCAGAAGGTATGATTCCTTTTATTTCGAATGAGAGGTTTTTGGGAATTATTACTGTGTTAGGAGCAGTGATGCTCTTTGGAAGGATAATAGATGCTGTTGCAGATCCCTTGGTGGCCTCCTGGACTGACCGTTCTACTTCAAGATTTGGAAGAAGGAGATTTTTCCTTATTATAGGCGGACTTCCCCTGGCTATATCCACAATTCTTATATTTTTCCTGCCCACACCTCATACTTCCTTTATTAACGGAATCTATCTGGCTATTGTTTTTGGTTTCTACTTTTTTTTCTTTACTGTATATGTTGTTCCCTATCTTGCCTTAATTCCCGAACTCGGTCATAATGAAAAAGCTCGAATTGGTATAACCACAGCTCAAGGATACTTCTCTCTAATTGGTTCAGCAATAGTGATGATTGGCGGACCTCTTTTTTTGACTTTATTTATGCAGAACACTGATTATATAGGGTCTTACCGGAAAATGGTTATTTGTCTGGCTATTCTCGGAGCACTATTATTATATACGGCTGTATTTGCGGTAGATGAGAAAAAATTCTCCAATGCCAGGCCCAGCCAGGTTCCCCTGATTGATTCCTTTAAAAAAACAGTGAAGAATAAGGCTTTTATTATCTATCTTTTTGCCAATATATCTCTATGGTTTCTTTTTAATATTATCCGTTCATCTGCCATACCGATTGTAATCACTCTAATGGATGCTGATGAGGCTTTTGCCAGCAGTATGTTTACTATCCTCTTTGTTATTGCGGCCATCTGTTTTCCGCTGGTGGGATTATTAACCAGGATTCGAGGAAAAAAAACGATTATGATTATAAGTCTTGGTTTATTTTCAATATTTTCTATTTTCCTATCCCTCACCGGTCTCACTCCGGTTAATCCTAAGATATGGGGACTTATTTTTGTAGGACTTATGGGTTTTCCCGCAGCAGTTCTAATGATTGTTCCCAATGTAATACTTTCTGAACTTTGTGATATTGATTATAAAAGAACCGGAGAGAGAAGAGAAGCTATGTATTTTGGGGTTCAGGGTTTCTTTATGAAACTCAATTTAGGACTTTCAACCGCAAGCCTTGCTCTTTTATATTCTATCTTCGGGAAAGACATCAGTAATCCCCTGGGAGTAAGATTAGCTCCGGTATTAGGAAGCGTAATTGCCCTCATAGGGCTTATAATTATGAGCCGATATCCGGAAAAACAGATTAGAGAGCTACTATCAAAATAATATTTTTTACAGAAAGAAAGATTGTTTGATGGAAAGAGGTTAGAAAATGGGTATTTTACAAAAAGGAATTCTATTTTTATGTACCGGAAATTCCTGCCGCAGCCAGATGGCGGAAGGATTTGCTAAAAAAATGCTCTCTAATGATTTAAAAATCTTTAGTGCGGGGCTGGAGCCAAAAAGTGTACATCATATAGCGGTAAAAGTTATGCAGGAAGTTGGGATTGATATCTCTCAACAAAGGTCAAAAAATATTTCAGAGATCCCTATTGATAAAATAGACTTAGTAGTTACTTTATGTGGAGATGCTGCTGAGCGGTGCCCTATTTTTCCAGGTAAAATGACAAGGAATCATTGGGAAATAGAGGACCCCGCTAAAGCTCAAGGGAGCGAAGAAGAAATTGCCAAAGTATTCCGAAAAGTTCGGGATAAAATAAAGTTTTTTATAAAAAATGAAAAATGGTTTAATTCTTTAGAAGATTAATTAAATTGTTTGATTAGATGTACTAATTTCAAGTATAATAGGAGAATCATAATTTTTTAAAAAATTATTTCCAGCTAAGGAGCAAAAATTGTTATTATCAGCTTTTTTATTAGAAGCAGTCTTGATATCTTTATCCGGAGTTATAGCTCCCGGACCCGTTACTGCTGTAACAGTAGGAAAAGGGACTAAATCTCCTCATGCAGGAGCAATTATTGCCCTGGGACATGGTGTTGTAGAAATCCCCTTAGTTATTCTGATACTTTATGGTTTTGGTGATATATTAAAAATTACTTATATTAAGGATATCTTTATCCGGAGTTATAGCTCCCGGACCCGTTACTGCAGTAACAGTAGGAAAAGGGACTAAATCTCCTCATGCAGGAGCAATTATTGCTCTGGGACATGGTGTTGTAGAAATCCCCTTAGTTATTCTGATACTTTATGGTTTTGGTGATATATTAAAAATTACTTATATTAAGGCGATAATAGGTTTACTTGGCGGCTTATTTCTCTTAAAGATGGGCATTGACTTACTGAAGGGAATTAAACAAGCAAAAATTGATTCATCTGACAATCTTCGCTCTCCTCTGAGAGCAGGAATTATACTCAGCCTGGCTAATCCTTATTTTCTAGTCTGGTGGGCAACTGTCGGTGCTATTCTTATTTTCCGTTCTTACGCTTTTGGATTGCTCGGTTTTACTATTTTTATAATTGCCCATTGGTCATGTGATT
>Ga0255378_1053_pt1 | contig 11710 bp, 7 predicted proteins | sample ANMaggSSYBR01E11_FD_182109 | JGI IMG/M metagenome (GOLD analysis project Ga0255378, IMG submission 182109) | Sediment cell enrichment communities from methane seep in Santa Monica Basin, California, United Staets - ANME aggregate JGI... | ecosystem: Environmental > Aquatic > Marine > Cold seeps >...
TAAATATTATCGGCTTTGGAGTAGGTTTTTTTAAAATGGTAATAACCAGAATAAGAGAGGAAGTTTTAAGTTCTCCGAGATTAAACGATAGCCGAGGGAGATTTGGCGGGGTAGTGGTGATAGGTGGAGCGAATATTGATTTGAGGGGCAGGTCGGAAAGGGAGCTGAAAAGGTATACTTCTAACCCGGGCAAGATAAACGTCGGTTCGGGAGGAGTGGGAAGGAATATTGCCCATAATCTAGCTTTACTTAATGTACCGGTTACTCTGTTGAGTGCAGTGGGAGATGATGGAGAGGGGATAAGGATTTTGGAGGAGACCGGGAAAGCTGGAGTCAAAACCGGGCAGATGATAATATCGGGAGAGCATCCTACCGGAATATATTTGGCTATATTGGATGAGAAGGGCGAGATGGAAGTAGCGGTCTCGGATATGCGGATATTAGAAGAGGTTACAGTGGAGTATCTGAGGTCAAAAGCCTATCTGATCAAAGAGAGCAAGATAGTGGTGATGGATACTAATATCCCTGAGCAGAGCGTTGAATATGTGGTGGACCTGTGTAATAAGGTTAAGGTGCCTTTACTGATTGAGCCGGTTTCGGTGGAGAAGACCAGGAAGTTAAGAAGGGTACTGGACGGAAGCGGAAGATGGACTATTGATTATATAACTCCGAGTAAGGATGAGCTGGAATCAATCTTGCAGGCGGAGATAGATGATGATCCGGATTTAGATTTGAATATAGATTTAGATATAGTTAGGGCGGCAGATAAACTGAAAGGTAAAGGGGTTAAGAATGTGATTGTCACTTTAGGAAAAAGAGGAATATGCGTCTCTTATGGCCGGGCTGACGAAGGAAGGAAAGAGGATTGGAACAAATTCATGGCACCCTATAGGGGCGAGGTAGTGGATGTAACCGGAGCTGGAGATGCCTTGGTGGCTGGACTGGTTTATGGAATTTATAAGGGATATTCTCTGGAAGTTGCGGCAAGATTTGGCCTCACTAAATACTATATACTGTTTCCCTATCCGCAACTATTTTCTTGAATTTCTTTTCTTGTATTTCTTTTCCTTTCTTCACTCGATACTGTTTTTCCTACCCGTTGTTTTCCCTTGTATTTCTTTTCTTTCCCCTTCCTCACTAAATACTATATACTATTCACTAACGACTATCCAAGCATTTCCCTATTAGGCTTATAACTCAGTACCATCTCCTGCAGCTTCCTCACTATCCCTTCACTATCCATCTTCCTGGCTAACACTTCCAACTCCTTAATATCCTTCTCCAACTTTTCTCCATCAACTTCTCTAACTTTAGCAATAAAAATCTTTTCGTGTCCGCTATCTCCCAGCACCCCGCTTCGCTCTTCCTCAGTCAGTAACTCTTCAAACAACTTTTCCCCCGGTCTTAATCCTATAATCTTTATCTCTATATCCTCGCCAAGTTCAAGCCCGGATAAACGGATCATCTGTTTAGCCAGTTCCAGCACCTTTATCGGCTTTCCCATATCCAGTACAAATACTTCTCCGCCTGTCCCCAGCACACCGGCCTGGATCACCAACTGACTCGCCTCAGGCAAAGTCATAAAATATCTCTTTACTTCTCTGTCAGTTACAGTAACCGGCCCGCCCTTGGCAATCTGCTGCTTAAACATGGGCACAACGCTGCCATTACTTTCCAATACATTTCCAAAGCGTACTGCTACAAATTTAGTTTTATTCCTACATCCCAAATTCTTTGCCACCATCTCCGCCACTCTCTTAGTTACCCCCATTACACTGGTAGGATTAATGGCTTTGTCAGTAGAAATCACAACAACCCTTTCCGCCCCATATATCTCTGCCAATTCCCCCACATTCTTAGTCCCGATAATATTATTCATCACTGCCTCATCGGGGTGGTATTCCATCATCGGGACATGCTTATGGGCTGCCGCATGAAAAACCACTTCCGGCCTATACTTCTTAAATATTTTATCCATCTTACTTCTATCCCTGATATCTGCTATCACCGGTAAAATTTCCATCCCCGCTCCCGCTCCTTCTTTCACCTCCGGTAATTTTCCCTCAAGTTCAAGATTTATATGAAAAAGGCTATTTTCACTATGGTCTAATAAAACCAAACTCCTCGGCTCAAATTTACAAATCTGTCTGGCTAACTCTCCTCCGATTGAACCTCCCCCTCCGGTCACTAACACTCTCTTGTCTTTCAGATATCCGGAAATCTCCTCTAAATTTAACTTTACCGCTTCCCTTCCCAATAAATCTTCAATCTTGATATTCCTGATCCGGGAAGCACTGACCTTGCCATCTACTAATTCATACAACCCGGGCAAAGTCTTTATCTTCACTTCTCTATTTTTTATATTATTGACAATTTTTTTTATTTCTTTTCCCCTTGCAGTAGGAATAGCAATAATAATCGTATTTATCTTTTCTTTTTCCAAAATATCATTTATATCTTTAACTCTCCCAAATACTTTTCTGCCATGAATTCTCTTTCCAATCTTCTCCTTATCATCATCAACAAAACCGATTAAAGTACCTAAATCACGTCTTTTTATTATCTCGCGGGAAATAACCTCTCCAGCATCTCCAGCCCCTACAATTAATATTCTCTCCCCTCCCTTTTCGAAACCACTTTTCTTTTCACAATATAATCTCCAAATCAATCTACTTCCTCCCACCATGGCTAAACTGAAAAACCAGGTTAACGCCTTTACACTCCAAGGGATATAAATTCCAATTACAAAATTTAAATATAATAATGAGATAATCAACGCTGCTGTAACAGTCCAAGTAATTAAAAAAAGGTCATCAATACTTAAATATCTCCAAAGCCTTTTATATAATTTAAACAGCACAGCAAAGACAATGTAAGAGATAGAAAAATAAATAAACAGTTCTTTAAATTCATCAAAGTGCTGTAGCCAACCTTGCCCAAATCTAAATATTAGTGAAAGAAACAAAGCAAAATTTATAAATACTAAATCGTGAACCACCCAACAAATTTTTCTATAAAATTTCCCCACTTTTTCCCCTTTTATTATTAATAATATCTTTCCTATTTGTTTTTTCTTAACTGCAAACCAAAATTCTACTGCGTACTTCCTATATACGACATGCTATTTAAAACTCCTTCTTTTTTATTAAAATATTTTCCATATTACAAAACTTTTTTTTCATATCATGAAACAGTAAGAAAAACTGGCTTTAAAAAGAAAAAATTCGATACAAAAAAATTATTCATGCTGTAATTATGAATGCTTCTGTAGGATAGGCGTCTCGTCTGTCTATTAATGATTGGCTGATATAAAAAAGTTGCCAAAAGGTGCCTGGCACCTTTTGGCAACTTTTTAAATCTAAAAACCAAAAACTAATAACTAAAAACCTATTTTCCCCTTACACTTGCAACCTGCATCTTCTATCTTTCATCTTAACTTGCGATTTGAAACCATCTTTACATCTCGAATCTTGCATCTTGTACCTTTCTTTGTCTTTTCCTCACTAAATACTAAATACCAACGACTAAATACTGTTTTTTGCAACCCACACCTATACGCTACACTATCGCTAACTAAACATAGATCAATATCGCCACCACTCCCAACACAGCTTCAATCCCCATCAGCACCAGTACCAGATTCCTCTCACTGATACCGCCACATACCTTCATAATAAACTGCCCCAGCCCCACAGGCCCGTCTTCAGGGCAATATAATTTTCCATCCTTGTATTCTCCGAAACTATAAGGGAAATGATTTTTCGCTTTGATTAAAAAATCTATAATATAAGGAATCAGTAAAATTACTCCCGCGACCTCAAAGTTTCCCATAATCACTGCCGCTGCAATAATTGCTCCGATACTTAAGGTTCCCACATCTCCTACTAATATTTTTGCCGGATACCAGTTATAATATAAGGTAGCTAAAAGTGCTCCAAATGTTGCCAGCAAAATAACCAACACAGTAATTTTCCCCAGCAGATAGGCAATGATAGCCAAAGACCCCACCGCTATTATCCCCATTCCAACCTCTAAGCCATTAAATCCTGCCAGCATATTCACCGCATTAGCTGCGATGGTAACTTCTAAAGGAATTATAACCAAGGTATATAACAAACCAAAATTTACATTTCCCCAAAATGGTATCCTCATAAAAGTACTACCTTCCTTAATCACAATCAAGGGTAAAGCGGCAAGCAAAGGCATAAATGCTTTTATCTGTTGAGGCATGGAAACCAAATCATCAAAGATCCCAATTAATACAACTATCAATATGGTAGATAAAGCAACTAAAATAGAGATTAAATCAACCGAGGGGAATATATTAAAAAAAGTTTTAACTGCAATTACCGTAAATATCCCTGCTCCAAAACCAGCTACCATTACTAATCCACCCATTTCAGGAACTTCTTCCTGTATTGCGCTATGCATATTTTTCCCTACAATCCCTGCCTTTTTTAAACGAATAATCATAGCAGGAAATAAAACAAAACTTATAAGAAAAGAAATTAATAAAATTAAAATTAACATAAATACTTGTCTCTTCCTTTTTTTCTATATTTACTCTTGGTTTTCAGATTTTTATTTTCCGAATCCACTCCCAATTATTCTTAGTCCACTCCACAGTCCTCTTTATTCCCTCTTCCAGACTAACTTGCGGCCGCCAATCAAGAAGCCCTCGTGCCTTATTAATATCTGCCCAGGTAGTTTTCATATCGGCTTTATGAAACTCTTTATATTTAAACCGGGCTTCCTCTCCAATGTATTTTTCCATTAATTTAATAGCTTCAGAAAGTTTAAATGGATGATTATTCCCCAGATTAATTATTTCAAACCCCGAAGGTTTTAAAGTCTTAATTGTCCCTCTGGCAATATCATCGATATAAGTAAAATCTCTCTCTTGTTGGCCATCACCAAAAATTTCCAAAGGAACACCTTCCATAATCCATTTGATAAACCTGAAAGCAGCCATATCCGGTCTTCCTGCGGGACCATAAACTGTAAAGTAACGTAAAATTGTAACATCCAATCCATATAAATAATGATAGGTGTAAGCCATCATTTCAGCAGCTTTCTTGGAAGCTGCATAAGGTGAAATGGGAGTATTCACAGGTAAACTCTCTTTAAATGGTATCTCCTGACCGGCATAAAGTGACGATGTGGAAGCTAATACAAATTTAGGCACCTCATATTCGCGACACAACTCTAATAAATTTAGATTACCACCACTATTTGTTGAAAGATAAATAAATGGGTTCTCCAGGCTATAACGTACCCCCGTACGAGCTGCTAAATTGATCACCGCTTCAGGGCAATTCAATTGAAATACCGATTTTAATTCTTTATAGTTCTCAATATCAAATTTATAAAATTTAAAGTTATCATATTTTTTTAGATTCTCCAAGCGCCACAGTTTAAGCTGTATATCATAATAATCATTAAGATTATCCACACCTACGACTTGATAGCCCTCTTTAAGAAGCATCTCCGAAACCCTGGCACCAATAAAGCCAGCCGTACCTGCTACCAATACTTTTTTCATCGTATTTCCTCCAGTTTTTCCCGAACCAAATTCTGATAAATTTTATCAATCCTGTCAACCATATCTTCTATAGACCATTTCCCTTTAACCAATTCCCGACCATTTTTGCCATGCAACTCAAGAAGCTCTTTACGATCAATATACTGTATTATCCTCTTTGTCAACTGCTCTACATCCTCCACTCTAACTAAAAAGCCATTGTGATTGTCCTCGATTATCTCCGGCACTCCATCTACATTAAAAGCAATCGAAGGCATTCCCACTGCCGCAGCCTGTACCAGTACCCGGGGTAAACCCTCCCGCAAAGAAGTTAAAACAAAAATATCCATTAATGCCATTAGCTCTTCCACATCTTCCCTGTATCCGGTAAAAATTACTTTCTTCTCCAAATTCTCTTTCTTAACATAATTTTCCAGATTTCCTCTTTCTTCTCCTTCACCGATAATTAATAACTTTAAAGGTCGGCCTTTTCGCCCCTCCTCTACCACTTTCTCAAATGCATCGATAAGAAATTTATGGCCTTTCCTCTTCTCTAACCTTGCCACATTACCAATTACAAAATCCTCCGCACCTATTCCCAATTCCCTCTGTTTCTTCCTGCAGTCAATTTTCCCTCTTACCCTGTAAAATGTTTCCAATTCCATTCCGCTATATACTGTATGATAATTCTCTTTTTTCCCAATTCCTCTCTCTATATATTTTTCAGAAAGCACTCCACTTACCGAAATATAAGCATCGGTAAACCTGCCGGTAATTCTCTCAAAACGAAATAAAAGCCAATTCAATAATCCACTATCAAATGCTTCAAAAGTGCTTCCGTGTAATCCATGCACAACTACCGGCACTCCAGCGATACGAGCAGCAATTCTTCCCAAAATACCTGCTTTTGTCGTATGAGTATGAACAATATCATAATGATTTTTTCTCATCAAATTAATTAATCTAATTAAAACTATCGGGTCATATAAGAAATTCAGTTTCCATTTTAATCCTCTTACTTGAATTATATTAAAATTATTATTTTTCACCTTATCAAAAACACTCTCATCAACCTCTTCTCCGGTTATCAAATCAACTTCATACTTATTTTTGTCTAAACCTTCCATCGTAAATAAAGTATTTTCGTCCGCGCCACCGGTAATCATACGGGCAATAATGTGTGCAACTTTTATCTTTCTATCCAATTTCCAGTTTCTCTCCTTCTCAAAAAATAAAACTTGATATTTTAATAAAAATCCCAATTTTTTATTTAAAATATACCTACTCCGATACACTAACACATGATGCTCCAACAGTTCATCAGTATAGTTTAAAGATTTTACTCCCTTTAATCTCTCCGATGCAATCAACATTTTTAAGATTTGTATTTTTTATTACACAATTAATAATATCTTCCTGTATGCAATTCCTATGAATACTTCCCTCTTTCACCTCGAAAGGAGGATTTATTTGAAGATATATTTCACTTGTTTTCATTTTTCTTAATAATTTTACGAATTGATCATATCTTTCTTTTTTTTCTAAAAGATAATGAGATAAGTTTAACATAAGTATAATATCGAAATGAAGGTTATCTTTAAAATCATAGATAGATTGTTGATTAATAATTTTAAAATTCATGTTCCCTGCCCGCTTTAATTTCCTCAGAAAATAGCAATTTTCTGAATTCTCTTCCAACGCGGTACAATAATATCCCATTTCCTCAAACTTATGACAAAAGTAACCCCAATGCGCCCCTATGTCAAGAAGATTTCCACTTTCTATATTCATATTTTTTTTAATAATTTCAAACCTTTCATTACCCCAAACAGAAGGTATATCGCCAAAATCCGAGTGAAGTAATGGTTCAAGCGCTCTTCCGTTCATTTCTTTTTTTACATAATAAAAAAGTTTTTTTCGAAATTTCATCCATTTTTTATGTCTTCGGCAAATCTTAACAGGTACTTGGTTCAAATTAAGTATTTTGGCAATGGCTAAACGATTTTGGCCATCATAATGTATCAAATTCCCATCTCGACCTATTGCAACACCTATTTCATCCCTCACCTCTCTTATGCCTCTATGTTTTAGCTTTTCTCCATTGCCTAACATTTTTTGAGTTTTAAGGCCATTGTTTTTTATATCTTTATATAATTCATCTAATTGTCCGCATCTTTCTATAAATTCTTCCTCAGAAGAGCATCCCCATTTAAACATGCCGCTTTCCATTTGATGTAAAACTAATTGATAAAATTTCGTTTCCGACCATTTTTTACCTTCAATAAAATGTTGATAATACCCTTTGTAAGATTGTCTTTCTTCAAATTTTATAAGGTTTCCGGGCAAATCCCAATTATGGACATTTTTCTTATCATTATCTGCGCAAGTAGAATTTTTTGGTAAATAATGCCAATTTTCATCTAAACTATATTCTATTTTTTTAGGATTAATCCAATATACCTTATCAAGATCAATCGATTGTATAATACTTTTTACTTTTAATGAAAATTTCCAACTTAATAGCCAAAGCCTCTTTGCAATTTCCCTAAAAAACGGGATTTTATCTGAATAAGGTTTAATATAGAGTAAATAAAAAAATAATATCCTGTATTTATTATTGATATTTTTCCGATTCATTTTATTTTGTTTAGTCATTATCTCTCACCGGGTTTTTAGCAAATCCTTGCGGAATCAAAAAAATAGATCCTTAGCCACACTTTTCCAACCATTTGAAAAACAATTGTAACGACCATTTAATATTTCTTTAAATACCCAATACCAACGCTGCCAATATTGTACTTCATGAATCATCTGTCGAATGTTTAAATGGTGTATCTTTGATTGAATAAGCAATTCTGTATTTGCATTCAATTTATCCATTAAGATTAATCGACTTACAACATCTTCAAATGATTTTGATAATTGCTTATAATAATCTAATTTTGTATGATAAGTTTTGTCTAATTGTCTATTAAAAGTTAATCTTTTAGTTCCAATAAGCTGATTAGAATGCTGCCTATATTTAATGAGAGTCTCCTCAATGAAAGTACCTTTAATGTTTGCGGCGCTTAATAATAGAGCAATCCAGGCATCATGAACCCATTGCTCCGGAATTGGCAGAATCAATTTTCTCAATTCTGCTCTAAAAGCTATTGTTGCACCTGTCACAATATTATGCTTCAGTAAGACTTTCAGCTGTTGACCCTGTTTATAATCCTTTCTTTGCCTGAAATCAAAAGAAATCCTTTCCCATATGGTAAAACTGCTATTCTGTAATTTTTCGTCCACAATTATGGCATTAGAAAAAATATAACTGGTTTTCGGTTGATTCTTAAATGCTCTAATCATTTTTTCCAACTTATTTGGAAACCAAAAATCATCCTGGTCCGATAACACAATTATATTTTCATTACACAGGGAAATGGCCTTTTCGAAATTCTTGGTAGAACCTAACTTTGAGGAATTCAAATAAATCTTCATATGAAATGGAAATTTATTCTGAAAATCCTGAACAATTTTCAAAGTCCCATCGGTAGACTGGTCATCACAGATAATTAACTCATCCGGTAAAAAAGTTTGTTTGGCAATACTTTCAAGTTGTTCAAAAAGAAATAATTCGCCATTACAGGTACACATTGCAACCGAAATGCCTGAGTTATTTTTTGCTTTTTTATCTTCCTTAAAATAGTCAATATCGGATATCATTTTATTCCTTTGTTTCCTTTACCAGGGAATCTTTACTATTCTTTTTATCTGTAAGTCCTCTCAAAACTGTCAAGGTTTCATCCGTATAGTGTTCAATATTAAATTTCTCCAGAGCCCATTGCTTACCATTTTCACCCATTTGTCTTGCTTCATCAGGATGTTGGTAAAGGTATTTCACTTTTTCTGCCAGCTCATGATAATCTCCAAAGGTATATAAAAAACCGTTATAACCATCTCTAATCAATTCCTTTGTTCCCCCGCTACCTGCACCGATAACTGGTTTTCCCGCTTTCATTCCTTCAACTGTAACTCTACCGAAAGCTTCCTTTCTCGAACATATCAGTAAAATATCAGCTTGCTGCATTACAGGGAAAGGATTGTCGATATACCCAAGAAATTGAACATGATTTTCCAGGTCATCTATAATAATCAAGCTCTCCAGATATTGCTTATACTTTAATTTGCCCTCCCCAACAATGTACAACCGTACATCTATTTCCTCATCTATTAATTTTCCAATAGCCCTGATAGCGTCTTCCTGATATTTTCCTTTATGCAATGAACCGACAATCATACATTTTGTTCCGGATGCCTCCTGTAATTGTCTTTTAATTTTTAATATTTTACAAGAACTCTCATTCGTAACACAAACTGCATAATAGATTAATTTTATTTTTCGATCAGGAAAGAATTCCTTATATTTTTCCCTCACTGCCTTTGAACTAACAATGCAAACATCAGATAATTGATTCATGATTCCCATTGCTATTTTTTCCCCTAAGTCAAAACATAGACGGTGATCTTCATAACCAAATTCATGAATATGCCAGATATGAGGCAAGTGTAGTAATTTAGCTGCAAAGGCACCGACACAGATGGTAATCGTATTAGAATAAACAACATCGACTTTCCATTTTTTCACCTGTTTCACCACAGGAACTGTCTTTATCAGGTTTAAAATCAACCTACCTATCCGTTTCCAGAGTGGAGAACCTTCTTCTCTCATCCACCATTTATATTTAATCACCTTTAAAGGGACATTGCTTTTCTTCAGCTCGTTAATAAGTGGACCATCTGACGGTAAAATAGCAAAACATTGAATTCCCTTTTTCTCCAATCCTTCAATTAGTTCAAGGTTGACTCTTTCAGCTCCGCCCTTGCCTGAAGAATGCAAAATAAAACATATTCTCATTCCTGAACTCCGGTACTATTTCTATTAATTCGTAACAAAATAACTGTTATTCCTTTCTATATGAATTAGCTGATCAAGGATGCTCAATTTATTCCCGGTTTCATCTGTTCACTAAAGATTGATATAAAAATCTTACTTCTCCCAATAAATCATAAGCAGGATAATATTTTTTCAAGATAAATAGTACTCCCAAATAGACCAAAATACTCATCAATACAATAATTGCAAATCCCGATATAGCCGTAATCAATGATTGCCCTAAGGGATTCCAATATAATTTCATAATATAGATACTCCCTGCCATCAATAGCGAGCCAAGCAAAGGGGGCCAAAAGGTATCAAGATATTGACGACCGGATAACCCGGTGATTCTTTGAGATAACGGATACCAGACCACTACCATTCCAATGATACTGATAATCACACCTATGGCTGCTCCGGAAATCCCCATCATTGCAATCAGAGGATAAATAACCACAATGATAACAAGCCCTCTAACCAGTTGCATATAAAATTCATAATTCGGATAACCACTTCCTTTAAATAAAGGGCTTCCTGTGGAAACAACCGATTTTATTAATCCGGCTATCGCCAGTAACTGCATGACCGGAACCATGGGTATCCATTTTTGCCCTAAAAATATCCCGGTAAATTCAGGTGCTAATAATACAATCCCTGCAGCGATAGGAATGGAAATGGCAGCCGTCAATTTTACAATTTTAAAATAAGCCTTCTGCAAACTGGTCTTTTTATCTTGAATTTTAGCATATCCGGGGAAGGTGACACTTGATATGACCTGGGTAATTTCAGTTTCCAGCATATTAGAAATTCTATAACCCATTTGGTAAAAACCCAAAGCTGTGGCACTAAGCACTTTTCCTACAAAAATATCATCTATATGTTCACCGATAAATACCAATGCACTTGAACCGAGAATCCATTTCCCAAAACCAAAAAGTTCCTTTGCTTTTTCAATATCACCACTTAATCGGGGTCTGTAGGGATGAATAAAATAACTGATGAACAGACTGACTATCTTTTCCGCAAATAAGCCAAGTACCAGTGCCCACACACTCCTTAAGATGATAGCAGCAATGACAGCAACGAAAAAATTAGTAAAAGTACCAAAAAAATGATAGATAAATACTTTGTTAAATTCTAATTCTTTATGAAAAAAAATAATTCCTATATTTGAAAATGCCTGAAGGAAAGTTATCAATCCCAATACCTGAATAATTGGTTTAACTTCCGGTGTATGAAAAAAGAAGGCTATATAGGGAGCAGCAAAATAT
>Ga0255378_1056_pt1 | contig 11263 bp, 5 predicted proteins | sample ANMaggSSYBR01E11_FD_182109 | JGI IMG/M metagenome (GOLD analysis project Ga0255378, IMG submission 182109) | Sediment cell enrichment communities from methane seep in Santa Monica Basin, California, United Staets - ANME aggregate JGI... | ecosystem: Environmental > Aquatic > Marine > Cold seeps >...
CATATACGGTGTTTTTTCAGCTATCAATGGTTGCAACCAGCTGCTTGTTGCAACACTGCAAGGTCGGCTGATATCCGCTGGACGTCGAGGGCGAGTTTTGGTTTTGAGTGTGACAAGCGGCAGTGTGTTCGCAATCATTGCAGCACTTGTTGCACTCGGACCATGGCTTCAAGATTCTCACGGATTCGTGAAAATTTTTGCGGCAACAAGCCTCTTCTTTTTTCTCGCTGCTACTGTTCCATTATTTTTTAGAGAACCAGAAAATATTTTGACAGAGGAGTGTGATAAGACATCAGTCTCTGCTCGCCAGTATTCATTTTGGAGTTTACTTTCCCATGACAATGCGCTCGGTCGGCTTTCGGTCGTGGCAGCATCATTTTCGGCAGCCATTATTCTTTTTCCACATTACCAGGCCTTTGCACGAGAGCGGTTTGGAGTGGCCAGTCACTCACTGCTAACGTGGATTATAGCGCAAAACATTGCGACTGGTCTTGCTAGTCTCGTGGTTGGACCACTTGCTGATCATCGGGGAAATCGTGTTGTTCTTATTGGACTACTCGGCTGCTGTGCAGGAACACCACTTTTCGTAGCTGGCTTGTCAATGTGTTCACAGCCGGCTGGAACCCAGTGGTTTTGGTTGGCGTACGTACCACTCGGATTAAACCCAATCATGCTTCGCATCATCAGTAATTATGCGCTTGAACTTGCTCCAACAGTCGCGATCCAACCGCGATACGTTAGCCTTGTAGGAGGTGCATTGGCGATACCATTTGTTTTCTCTCCGTTCATTGGATGGGGTATTGATGTCATCGGAGGTGTCCCGTTTTTTATTGCTGGTGCGGTCTTGATTGCCTTTGGCACACTGATTGCCGTTGGGCTCCCGGAGCCTAGGAAAATCCGGCTCGATATTGAGAAATCAGAAAATTGATCTGTAACGCAAGCGAGTTACCTGAAATACTCCTGACTCGACTTTGACAAAGCTACTACAAGATATTTCTATGCGAGTTTTCCTTTCTGCTGGTGAACCCTCCGGTGATCATCACGCAGCACTACTTTGTAAATCTATCAAGGATCAGTGTCCTGAGGCTGTGTGTGTCGGACTCGGTGGCCCAAAGATGGAGAGTGCAGGCTGTGAACTTATTGCTGACATGACGCACCTAGCCGTGATGTGGTTTTTTCGGGTACTAGCGAAAGTGCATTGTTTTGTAGATCTAGCGCGTAGAGCAGAGAGAAGCTTTCTTGATGACCGACCAGATGTTTGTGTTCTTGTCGACTTTCCTGGATTTCATTGGTGGTTAGCATGGCGTGCGAAACGACACGGCATTCCCGTTGTTTTTTATTGTCCACCTCAAATTTGGGCATGGGCAAGTTGGCGAATTCACAAAATGCGTCGCCTTATCGATCACGTTTTATCAGCACTACCTTTTGAACATAAATGGTTTGTATCTCAGGGAGTATCGAGCACGTACGTTGGCCATCCTTTTTTTGACGTCCGCCACACCCCTGAAAAAAGAGTAAAGCAGATAGGAGAAAATCCTTTTGTACTGCTGTTACCTGGTTCCCGTGGGCAGGAAATAGAAGCAAATCTAAAGAGTCTTCTGCTTGCGGCGAAGAATATCGAACAGGAGATTCCACAGGCAAAGTTTGTGATTGCTGCACTTCACCAGCGGCATGAAAAGTACATTAGAGAGCAAATGAATGGTCCCTTGGAAGGATGTTATCCAAAACAACTGGTTGTTGAGGCAGGTAAAACCAGCGAAATAATTCCTCAGGCGACGGTTGCTCTTTGCGTGAGTGGTTCAGTTTCACTGGAATTACTCGCTGCACGAATCCCATCGGTAATGGTCTTTTCACTTTCAGGATGTGCCTATGTCGTTCAGAGTTGGGCCAGACACTGTAAGTCTTTTACGCTTGTCAATCTTTTAGCGATGGCTGAGCCGATTGGATCAATTGAGCCAGTGTTTTGGCCACCGCGACAACCACCTCGCGCGGATCCCAAAATGCTATACCCGGAGTATCTTACCGTCGCAGATCCCTCCACCCTACTTGCTGACCATGTGAAAGAGTGGCTTGCAGATTCAAGTTTATACGAACAGAAAGTGGCAGCATTGGAACAACTTGCGAGTAAAGTGGCACAGCCTGGATCAGCATCACGAGCCACGAAAGTCATACTCGAGATTGCAACACGTGGTTTGTCTCAATCGAATAACGGCACAATTATTTCTGGCCAGCAAGCGGAGCAGGCGGCATAATAAGCACATGATACTCTCTGAGCCACAAGAAACACCCGCTGACCTTCACTTCCGTATTGGTCAAATTCCAGTTCGAGTAACGGGTTGGTTTTGGCCAGCGGTAGCTCTTTTTGGTTGGGGTACATCTCAATCACTTGCTGGTGACAATACTCGAATGCTATTAATCTATTTAGCTGTGTGGGTTGTTGTTGTTTTTTGCTCTATTCTCGTGCATGAACTTGGGCATGCCCTGGCATTTGCTGTTTGTGGTCAATCATCACGCATTGTTCTTTACCACTTTGGTGGTCTGGCAGTGCCGACTGGTATGCCTGCACAGGCACTGAAGAATCCATCACGTCGACTGATAGTATCAGCTGCTGGTCCAGTGGCTCAGCTTTGTCTCGCTATTGTTGTCATTACAGGATTCACCTTCTGTGGATACAGGGTGCCAGATGCAGGATTCTTAAGATCGGTTCCAATTATTGGTGATTTTCTAGAGGAATCTTCGTCGGTTGGCCAACCTATTCCGACTTTGCTTGGACGGCTTGTGGTGTATCACCTTCTGTTTGTGAATATTGGTTGGGCACTCCTTAATCTATTACCAGTCCAACCGCTTGATGGTGGGCATGTGGTTTTGGAAAGTTTGAATGTATGTGGCGTTGCTGCTGCTGAACAAATTTCAAATCTCTTTGGTCTTCTCATCGCTGGCACATTGGTACTCTGGGCATATCAACATCAGGAAACATACCTGATGTTTCTATTTGGGTTTCTCTGTGTTGGGTGCTACCAACGATTGGTTGCGAATCGTGCGAGACTATGGTGAAAAGGTAAGTTGTGCAAAGTCGTTCAATATCTTCTGCACGCGCTCAACCACGGGCTCTCATCGTAGCGTTGGGAGCCAGTAATCTTTCAAGAGGATTGTCACGGCTTGTCACGATCTGCCGTCGCTGTACTGCAAATCCCATTGATCTCTTTGCTGGGGCCGGACATGGTCGTTCGTATGGTGCAAATAGCCGTATTTGGAATCGTAGATTGCCATCAATTCTTGGAAGTGGTCTTTGGAGATCACTGGATCGGAAGTCCGGCAGCGATGCTTTAAATAGCACGACACGATTAGCAGTCATTACAGATATCGGGAATGATTTGCTGTATGGATTTTCAGTTGAACAGATAGCAGCATGGATAGAGGAAGTTGTCCTTCGTCTTCAGCATCGCGGATTTCAAATTGTCATTACACAATTACCAATTGAGAGTATTCAGGCTGTAGGACCGCTACGATTTCATATTTTAAAGTCAATTTTTGTGCCCGGATGTCAGCAGTCACTGGAAGCAATCAAAGATCAATCACTTCAGATAAACAATAAAATTGTTTCTTTATCAAAGGAACATCATGTCACAATCCTGCGTCAGCCACGATCTTGGTATGGAATAGATGCGATTCATGTAAAACGTTCTTGTCTTAATAAACTTTGGCATCGCGTTGTCGATTGCTGGCCAGGAATCTCCCGAGAACAACATGCGATGCGAGGAGTTGATAGATTTGGTGGCTGGCAAGAATGGTCACGTCTTGGTGCTGCGTCTGCTGAGGTACGATCTCTGAGTGGTCTCATGCTTTTTACACCGCAACCAGCCCTTCAGTTGGCTGACACCACACGCATCTATCTATATTAAAAACAGAGTGTGTTTTGATTCTGGAAGAGTCTTTCCATGCAGGAAAGTGAGACTCATTGAGTCTAGTGTCAATGTGACTCAACTAGTTTGCAGTATTAGATGCTTCAGGGATTGCGTGAATTGTCAAATAAGCTCTTTCAAGAAATGGCTCACCTGTTCGGTCACGTGTTTCGATTTCAAGTAGTAATTGGTCACAAGGGTGTATGTCTGGGATTGTAAGATGGACTGTCTGTGAATCTTTGAGAAAAGCATCAGCAACGGACACAATATCGCGGCCCTTTTGGCCTGGTTGAAATACTGAAAATTGATCAGAACCGTATTTTTTGGACCAGAGATAATCCCACATTTCAGCATGCCAGTTATTCGCAAAGGTAGTACTCGCTGGATCGACATCGAAATTGAAATGAAGCTCAATTCCTTTGGGTACAACAGTTACTGAATCAAGAAGCCGGCACGTTTCACCGGTATATCGGAGTCGTTGAAAACAACCATCTTTTCCGCCTGCAGGACCCTGCCATCCGGACAGGCCTGTGCCATAAAGCTGTCCATCAGCAGGATTCACGCGGAGCCGCATGACACCAGCATCCCACTGATGTGGCAATGGGATAATTGCCGCCTGTGTCTGGTCTTTGATGTCTTGAAGTGAGAGGTAGTAAAGCCAGCCTTTACCAAACGATGAATGCAGAAGCCTGCCGGAAAGAGGGCCAAATCGTGGATCATCGACCCAAACCTGACCACCGCAAGAACTGTCAAGTTCCTGCGGCATCCAAATAAATGGTTTATCAAAATCTGTTGGTAGTTCACCGTTATATTTTTCTCGTAGCCATTGATCCTGATCAGCATTGATGGGCATGTTTCCATAAAAACCACCGGGTTCAATAGCTGATATTTTTCCGGCTGGCATCCATGGTCCTTGGTTATCCGAGACAGTGAATCGGCCGTCAGCCAGCCGACCCATGCCGTTTGGTGTACGGATGCCCCATGCCACAACATCTGCTTCTTTGCCTTGAGGAGGCACTTTCATAATGGTTCCTGGCCGGTGATGATTTGTATGTTGACCAGCCTTCGCGAGATAAAAATTTCCTGCGTCGTCAACCTGTAGGTTGAAGTTGTAGCCATGGAAAACACACGAGACATCATCATCGTTCCAAAATGATTCAATGAAGTCTGCCTCACCATCATTGTTATAGTCATGGAGTCGTTTGAGTCCGTCACGACACGTCACGTATATTTTCTCATTTACAATTTTGACTCCAAAAGGTTCGAAAAGACCTGCTGCAAATCGATTCCATCGAACGGTATTGAGAGTGTTGTCAATTCCGGAAACAATAAAGACGTCACCACCATGTGTTGTGATAACAGCTCGTCCATCTGGAAAAAAATCAAGAGCACTTGTCCGCATCCATGTGTTCCATGGATTGTGGAATGGAATAGGAATTGTGTCGAGCGCATACCCGTTGACATCTGCACCCAAGCGGCCGTGAAGTTGAATAGTTTCAAGCCACCGCCGAGAGTTTCCTTTTAGTTTGGTTGTGAGATCATCAATGAGTTGACTGCCTGCTTGAGTAATCTCCTGAAATAGTTTTTGACGAGTATTTTTTGCAGAGAGAACGGCAATTTGAATTGTTCTACTTTCCTCGCCCGCAGGAATTTCGAGGACAAGCCGTCCTTGGTCCTGTACTTTCCAGACGAGGTTCTCAGTGTCACCTGTAACATGTGCGGCCACACTGGTTATAGGTGCACTGGGCGGATCATTTTTCAGTCGAATTGCAGCATTCCATTCAAAAAAAGGTGCCTGCGTATGAAGTTGCTTCGTGCTTGCCAGTGTGGACAGTTCGTCGATAGACGCAGCCCCTTTGAAGATTCGAACCCAATCGATATCGCCTTGGAAATCCCCTCCAAAATCACTCGCAGTGGAACCAATTTTGAGGACGTGTCCATTTACGTGAGGCCGATTGAATTCCTGACGTGTTCCAAGAAGTTTTCCATCAATAAATAGCTTTGTTTGTGCTTCAGTAATGACCACCGCTGCGACATGCCACTTTCCGTCACGAATATCAGCTTTTCCGCTGATAGCACCTACCCAGCCAATATCAAAAACAACCTCGTCACCTCGCAGGAATAACGTTTTACCATTTGGTTTCCATCTGCCATGTGAAGGAGCAGAAGATATCAGGGTTCCTGCTTCAGTTGTTCGAAATCGAACCATAACAGTTCTCTTTGGTGTACCTAAATCAAGCACACCTGCTCGTTCTGATTCAACGAAGTATTCCGTTTGTGTTGAGGCATCTGTAATAATTGCCGCGCATTCGGAAGCTTTACCCCGCAAGCTTTTTTGAGATGTTCCGTCGAACGTGTAGATTCCGGAATCTAAACCCATTGTCTGAAACTGAGCTACGGATAATTCAAGTTGTTGAGTGCCAGGCTCAATATGAAGAGTGTGCGTAATGCAGGGACCACAATCTGTAGAAGTCTTCTGCAGTGATTCGAGGATAGCTCTTTCTTCGATCAGGTATCGCAGGATTACATCATTGTCATAGAGCGAGTACCCATCATAGCGCATGAATTTTTTGTCAATTGGTCCGCGAGGAGGTTTAATTTCATCAGTGTTGTCAAAAGACCCAGCATATGCCCACTGCCAGCCGTCAAGACCCGGCAGCAGTATTCCCTCTATCTTGGGCATTTGTTCACCACGCTGACGATAGTGATGCGTTTCACGTAAGTCGAGAAAACCATCTTCCCAGATTCCTACAAGTTTCATGCGATGTAGATCGTAGCTCGCCGTTGTTGTGTCATCGAGTTTCATGGTTAGAGCGTTATTGACTCGTGTTCCTATTTGAGAACCGAGAGCAGGGCCAAAGTCACGAGGTTTGTAGTCAGCATGATCACCAAGGCTTGTACCTTTTGGTAATTCCGCCAAATAGGCGGTATCAAGAGCGTGGTACTGTGGATTACTAGGTTTCATCAGGGCCTCACGTATGTAATGAACAACCTGATATCGTTCTTTTGGTGAAAGATATTGCACTGCCGCCATGAGCCCGCGCCCCTCGGTGAGTGTCATAAACATGCTGTAAGGATCAGAACCGTTTTTTAGAGATTCGGTTCCGAAGGCTCGTGCAAGAGGCATTGTTGGTTCATTACCGTTTGCCCCGTGGCAGTTTTGACAGTGGCTTAGATATATTCGTTTGCCAGATTTAAAGTCTCGGGAGCCAAGGCGTTGAAGAATGCCTGCGTGATCAATTCCTATAGAGTCGTCTTCAATCACCAGTTCCTCTGGTGATGGCCGGAGTTCTAAAGCGCGAGGTGGGCCGCCGTGCACAACCTCGAATACGTACCGCATGAGGTCATAAAATTCACCCTCATTTCGAAGGCTATCGACGAGGCCTTCTGGCATCATCGACACTGGCAGTTTTTCAATGACATCAATGTCATGTTGCGAAATCACTGTGGGATGGAGGAGGTCTATTAATTCACGGAGAACGATCTGCGTATCATTTTGTGATGCCACGATTCCCGTTTTTACTTTTCCATCTGTGGTGACAATTGAAACAGTCTCATAGCCTTTCCGAATGGCTTTCGATGGATTCAGGATAGATTCAATGAGATACGTGTCTTGGGCTGAGGAATTAATGTCAGTGAGTTTTGGTCCTAGGGGTGAGGGCACTTGTCCATCAGAGTGACACTTGATACAGCCCGCACTTGATGTGTGAAATAGAAGGGCACCACGCATTGGGTCACCCCGCATTCTTACCTGGGCAGCAAGGGTTTCATTCGTCTGGTCCAGAAGACGCGTCGTGAGGTTTTGGGATGAGGCGTTTTGGGCCCCAGGAACACTACCGAGGATCACGATGCAGACGAAAAGAATAAGTCTTTGGGTAGAAGTTTGTATCATGGCACTATGATTTACCGTGGAGCGGTGTATTTCCAAGATATGGTTTAAAGGACACATATCGTTTCGAGGTGTGTTCGCGTTCGATATACATGGTTTTTGGGTGAATCTGCTTTTGACGAGGCTTCAAGACTACTATTTTACGAATTGCGTTGCCTTATGACAGGCGACCAAATAACTTTGCGTGGTATCTCAATGAAAGATACTGGTGACATGGTTGTTTCTTGAAGAAATCAGGAATCCAGTATTTCTTCGTTATGAGAGACATGTGCGATGTCTGAAAACCAAGAGAAGATTGTATGTGTGTAAAATTTTGGAGGCTAAGAGGAACAAAATACCGATAGAGTTCGTATACAAAGGTTCGGTGCCATAGTCTGTATGTGTTTTGGAAAGTTATCAAAAATGCCAGTTATCAATCTCAAAACTGAAATACCTGGGCCTCGTTCACGGGAGCTTTCGAAAGTAAGGCACGAACATGTTTCCCCAGGGCCGTTTCACACAACTCCCATGATAGCTGCTCATGCTGAGGGATCTGTGGTTACCGATGTTGATGGCAATACCTTCTTAGATTTTTCTAGTGGTATTGGTGTGACAAACCTTGGTCATCGTGACCCAACCGTCATGCAAGCGGTTGGACTGGTAATAGATTAAGGAGTGCCCAACCAATATTCACAAACAGAAGGTGATACACCACAAGCCGTCCAAGCAAAGTCGGAATAGGTTGGCCAACCGACGAAGATTCCTCTAGAAAATCACCAATAATTGGAACCGATCTTAAGAATCCTGCATCTGGCACCCTGTATCCACAGAAGGTGAATCCTGTAATGACAACAATAGCGAGACAAAGCTGAGCCACTGGACCAGCAGCTGATACTATCAGTCGACGTGATGGATTCTTCAGTGCCTGTGCAGGCATACCAGTCGGCACTGCCAGACCACCAAAGTGGTAAAGAACAATGCGTGATGATTGACCACAAACAGCAAATGCCAGGGCATGCCCAAGTTCATGCACGAGAATAGAGCAAAAAACAACAACAACCCACACAGCTAAATAGATTAATAGCATTCGAGTATTGTCACCAGCAAGTGATTGAGATGTACCCCAACCAAAAAGAGCTACCGCTGGCCAAAACCAACCCGTTACTCGAACTGGAATTTGACCAATACGGAAGTGAAGGTCAGCGGGTGTTTCTTGTGGCTCAGAGAGTATCATGTGCTTATTATGCCGCCTGCTCCGCTTGCTGGCCAGAAATAATTGTGCCGTTATTCGATTGAGACAAACCACGTGTTGCAATCTCGAGTATGACTTTCGTGGCTCGTGATGCTGATCCAGGCTGTGCCACTTTACTCGCAAGTTGTTCCAATGCTGCCACTTTCTGTTCGTATAAACTTGAATCTGCAAGCCACTCTTTCACATGGTCAGCAAGTAGGGTGGAGGGATCTGCGACGGTAAGATACTCCGGGTATAGCATTTTGGGATCCGCGCGAGGTGGTTGTCGCGGTGGCCAAAACACTGGCTCAATTGATCCAATCGGCTCAGCCATCGCTAAAAGATTGACAAGCGTAAAAGACTTACAGTGTCTGGCCCAACTCTGAACGACATAGGCACATCCTGAAAGTGAAAAGACCATTACCGATGGGATTCGTGCAGCGAGTAATTCCAGTGAAACTGAACCACTCACGCAAAGAGCAACCGTCGCCTGAGGAATTATTTCGCTGGTTTTACCTGCCTCAACAACCAGTTGTTTTGGATAACATCCTTCCAAGGGACCATTCATTTGCTCTCTAATGTACTTTTCATGCCGCTGGTGAAGTGCAGCAATCACAAACTTTGCCTGTGGAATCTCCTGTTCGATATTCTTCGCCGCAAGCAGAAGACTCTTTAGATTTGCTTCTATTTCCTGCCCACGGGAACCAGGTAACAGCAGTACAAAAGGATTTTCTCCTATCTGCTTTACTCTTTTTTCAGGGGTGTGGCGGACGTCAAAAAAAGGATGGCCAACGTACGTGCTCGATACTCCCTGAGATACAAACCATTTATGTTCAAAAGGTAGTGCTGATAAAACGTGATCGATAAGGCGACGCATTTTGTGAATTCGCCAACTTGCCCATGCCCAAATTTGAGGTGGACAATAAAAAACAACGGGAATGCCGTGTCGTTTCGCACGCCATGCTAACCACCAATGAAATCCAGGAAAGTCGACAAGAACACAAACATCTGGTCGGTCATCAAGAAAGCTTCTCTCTGCTCTACGCGCTAGATCTACAAAACAATGCACTTTCGCTAGTACCCGAAAAAACCACATCACGGCTAGGTGCGTCATGTCAGCAATAAGTTCACAGCCTGCACTCTCCATCTTTGGGCCACCGAGTCCGACACACACAGCCTCAGGACACTGATCCTTGATAGATTTACAAAGTAGTGCTGCGTGATGATCACCGGAGGGTTCACCAGCAGAAAGGAAAACTCGCATAGAAATATCTTGTAGTAGCTTTGTCAAAGTCGAGTCAGGAGTATTTCAGGTAACTCGCTTGCGTTACAGATCAATTTTCTGATTTCTCAATATCGAGCCGGATTTTCCTAGGCTCCGGGAGCCCAACGGCAATCAGTGTGCCAAAGGCAATCAAGACCGCACCAGCAATAAAAAACGGGACACCTCCGATGACATCAATACCCCATCCAATGAACGGAGAGAAAACAAATGGTATCGCCAATGCACCTCCTACAAGGCTAACGTATCGCGGTTGGATCGCGACTGTTGGAGCAAGTTCAAGCGCATAATTACTGATGATGCGAAGCATGATTGGGTTTAATCCGAGTGGTACGTACGCCAACCAAAACCACTGGGTTCCAGCCGGCTGTGAACACATTGACAAGCCAGCTACGAAAAGTGGTGTTCCTGCACAGCAGCCGAGTAGTCCAATAAGAACAACACGATTTCCCCGATGATCAGCAAGTGGTCCAACCACGAGACTAGCAAGACCAGTCGCAATGTTTTGCGCTATAATCCACGTTAGCAGTGAGTGACTGGCCACTCCAAACCGCTCTCGTGCAAAGGCCTGGTAATGTGGAAAAAGAATAATGGCTGCCGAAAATGATGCTGCCACGACCGAAAGCCGACCGAGCGCATTGTCATGGGAAAGTAAACTCCAAAATGAATACTGGCGAGCAGAGACTGATGTCTTATCACACTCCTCTGTCAAAATATTTTCTGGTTCTCTAAAAAATAATGGAACAGTAGCAGCGAGAAAAAAGAAGAGGCTTGTTGCCGCAAAAATTTTCACGAATCCGTGAGAATCTTGAAGCCATGGTCCGAGTGCAACAAGTGCTGCAATGATTGCGAACACACTGCCGCTTGTCACACTCAAAACCAAAACTCGCCCTCGACGTCCAGCGGATATCAGCCGACCTTGCAGTGTTGCAACAAGCAGCTGGTTGCAACCATTGATAGCTGAAAAAACACCGTATATG
>Ga0255378_1057_pt1 | contig 11241 bp, 15 predicted proteins | sample ANMaggSSYBR01E11_FD_182109 | JGI IMG/M metagenome (GOLD analysis project Ga0255378, IMG submission 182109) | Sediment cell enrichment communities from methane seep in Santa Monica Basin, California, United Staets - ANME aggregate JGI... | ecosystem: Environmental > Aquatic > Marine > Cold seeps >...
CCTCCTTCATAATCTGATGGATCTGATAATTGAATAGTCAAAGATAATTTTCTAATAGCCTTATTAAAACAACTATCTATATGAGCTCCGTAATGTCCTGATGGAGCTATATAATTTGTAAATTGTAACCCTTCATTAAAACCTGTTAAATCAAATTTAAAATATTGACTATTTAAAGCAGTTATACTATCTACTAATTTTCTAAAAAGCCAATTGGTATCATCGTCAGGATAAATCCATGAAACATTGCTTTCTCTTACAGAGCTTTTACCAAGTTGTTTATTTCCAATGAAGACGGTTGCATCTTTTAAAGATTGTTTTTTACCTGTTTTAATTAAATATTCGCATTCTTCTTTTGTTAAAAAATTTTCTACAAAAGCATATGTATGCACATGATCTAACTTAAAACTCCAACTTGTGTTGGGAACATTCATTTTATTAATAACTTTCTTTTTTATTTTTTAATAATTATATTAGGGAATCCCAACTTGAATTAGATTCATTCCAAACAAAATCAAAACTAAATTCTTCTTGAACGTGAGATCCTAACCATCTTATATTATCATTATCAAATTTTATTTGCCAAAATTTTTCATCTCCATTTTCATCAGTGTAAGACTGTATTGATGGAAAAGGTATTGGGGGATCCCAAAGACCTTGATCATTGGGTCCAACATAGTTTGAAAAAGGTTTTATACCAACAAAAATATCTTTTACAGGATCATAAGATCCTCCTAAACATGCATGATTCGCTCTAAATGCTTTTGATTGATCACCTTCTGTGCCATCAGCATTGTAATATTTTCCACTTCTAGTGTTGTATGAAGTTTGAAGCCATTTTGCGTTAGGTTCATTATATAAATTTTTTAAAAATTCAATACCTAATGATTCTTGTTCAGCTCCATTTTCATCTGTGATAACATTATTATGTACACTAACAACTTGTACCACTGCATTATTTTCATCTATTTTTGCAAAAGTAGCCATTATGCTGTGTAACTCCCTGTGCCTGTAAATGCCATTATTGTATCTGAACCAGATGTTGTAACTGTTGGTGAACCTGTAGTTGTACCTGAATAATTTTCAGTAGCCACTCTTAAAATTACTACGCCTTTTCCACCAGAACCTCCGTTTGCACCTGAACTTCCAGGTGGAACTCCAGAATTAGCGCCGGCTCCGCCGCCACCGCCACCAGTATTAGCTATTCCACTAGTTCCTACTTCATCTGTTGTGCCGGCTCCACCGCCACCGTCACCTGCGGGTCCTGGACTGGCTGGAGTACCACCTCCGCCGCCGCCTCCTCTAATAACTTCTGAACCTGTTATAAAAGAAGCTAAGCCATCTCCACCATATGCTTGACCATCTGTATTTCCTGCTTCTTCGGCTCCTCCGCCGCCTCCAGCTTGTCCACTAGGGCCACTTCCTGAAGAAGGTCCTCCAGCAAAACCTTGATTAGCAGTTCCAGCTCCTCCTGAGCCACTTCCTTGATTTCTTGCTCCGCCACCTGATCCTCCGGAAGCTCCGGTATCTGAACCAGCTGCTGTGGCTCCACCCATTCCACCTCCAACTGAGGTAATTGTGGTAAGACCTGCACCTGCTATTGATGAATCATCTCCATTTGCGCCACCAATAACTTGACCAGAACCTTGACCAGTAGCGCCAGCACCTCCGTCTCCGACTGTAATAGTATAAGTTCTGTTTGGAGTTATTTGTAATGGAGTTTCTGTTGAACCACCACCACCAGAAGTCTCTGATGCATATGAATTTCTATATCCTCCGGCTCCTCCGCCGCCTCCTCCAAGCATGAAAGAACTTCCTCCACTTCCTCCTCCGCCACCAGCGACGACTAAGTAAGAAGCTGCATAAGGTTTTGGTTGACCAGAAGTAATACCAAATCCCTTGGCTGCTCCTGCTGCTCTAGTTCCTAATAAAGGCATTTATATCTCCTTATGCAAACTGTGTTAGTGCTGCTAAGGCTGTAAATGCAGCATCTCCAGTTTTAATAATTGTGTATGAATAAACATCTAATGAGTTAGCATTACCTTCAGTTGGCGCTGTCCCACCTTGCCATTCTGGAGTAACACTTGATCCATCAATTGTAACAGCTGAATTTCTATATTCTGAACTACCTACTTTAACAATATGAGCTATCGTAATAGATTCTCCAGCATCCATAATTGAGTTTAATGTATTTGATCCATCACCTCTAATGTTTATTGTCCAATCTCCAGCTGCATTAGTAGTGTAGTTTAACACTGCTTGAGTAAGCACATCATAGTTGATTGTACCCGTAGCTGCTGTAGCTGTTGTAGTAACTTTTTCTGCAACACTTTGAATTTTACCTTGACCATTGAAAGTCGCTCTACCGATTCCTTTTGGTGTAATATTTAAATCAATGTTAGTGTCTCCACCAGTTGCTGAAATATTTGGTGCATTACCTGTAGCTGCATTGGCTACTGTAAATTCATTAACTGCAGATCCAGTTGTAGTAAATGTAATTTGTTCGTTACCGCTTTCATCAATAATACCTGTTGCAGTGTCAATAGCAATATTTTTACCATTTGCATCTAAGTTAGCTGAAAGTTGTGGTGAGTAGTCAGATGATAAATCTGTAAATAATGTATCAACAACATTAGTTCCATCTGAGTAAATCATTTTAGTGCCTTTGTCAGCAGCAGCCCAAGTTACTCCAGTTCCTGAAGTAGTTTTAAAAGTTACTGCGTGAGCACCAGTAGTAGCGTTACGAACTATAAAAGTTTTTTCAATAGAATTAGGAATAACAACGTTAACTGCTCCTCCAATTGTACCTGTTAATTTTAATACTGCGTTTTTACCATTAGAAATAGCACCGTTTGAAAAAGTTAAAGTTGCACCTGATGTAATACCAACTGCTTCATAACCACCGATTGCTTGTTCTACGATTAATAAGTTTGTGTTTGTAATTTGTCCCCAAGTTCCTGAGTTTTCTCCAGTTGCTTGTACTGTAAGTTTTAGACTAGCTGATGTAGAGTTTGCCATAATATTTTTTCTCCAATGTTCTTAATTTATTAAAATTTTATTCAAGTGTCAAACACTTATTTATGCAGCGTTAGTATCAACCGGTTTCCATCCTGGAGGGTCAATTGGTGCTGTGCCTGGATCTACTCCGTTCCAAATCAGTACATTTGTACTGGTTCCTAGACCCATTGTCAACAAGTTTCCTGTAGGAATTACTTTACCTGTACCTGTTGCAGTTAATGTTCCAACGTTAGTAAATAGGTTAGTTAGACCTGTAATAGTAGGTATAGTATTTGCGTCTAATACAGCTGTTCCTAAATTAGCCGTTAAACTAAATGTAACATCTGGTACTGCTAAGAATGTTCCATTACCCCATTTAGATTCACCCCAAGTAGCATCACTCCAACCCATAGCTGTTAAAACTCGAGTAGTAGCATCACCAGTAATATTAAAATTACTTATTGGTGATAAAGTCATAGCCATTGCTTGACCAGTAGCTTCTGCATCTGGTTCAGGGTCAACACCAGAGAAATTTTCTAACATTGACATAGTCAATGTATTTATTTGTTGATTTCCATATACTCCAAATCCCCAAGAAGATTTAAGACCCCATGTTGAAGCTGATTTAGCAGATATTTCTGCAATAGTAATATTGTCTCCAATTGCTGTACCTAAAGCAATTGTCATTGGTAAACTTCCAGTATTTATAACTTCAGGGTCATATGACAATGTCATTGTCATTGGAAGACCAGTAGGTTCTGCAAAAAAAGCAGCAAATGCAGTTACTGTAGAAGGAGAAGATACTGTCATTTGTCTACCAGTAACATCTACATTTGAATCTCCATCGAATGATAAACCTGCACTACCTTCAAATGCAGTCATAGTTTGACCAGTTACACTAACTACTTGAATAGATGCACCCCAGCCTTCAACTCCCCATCCGTCTGAACCCCATCCTGTATTAATTTCATTATCAATAACTACGTCATTCAATGACATGGTCACTGGAAAATTATTTGCAAGTGCTTGTCCTCTTATACCCCAAGCATTTATATTCCAGCCAAGTCGTCCCCAACCAGCATTTATTTCTGTTTCAATTAAAGTTTGTGTACCAACAGCCATTGTGGCTGAAACACCAGAAGGAATTACTGTACCATAACCATTCCACACACTTGTTCCCCAAGTGAGTCTTCCCCAACCTGTACTTGATGATTGTTCTACTTGTCCAAGATTTGCAGATAAACCAAAACCAGTTACTATTTGATTTCCTGTACCAACTGATCCCCATTCACCTTCACTCCAAGATTCACCGCCCCATCCTTTACTAGGAAAGGCTACTGAATTACCTAATGAAAAAGTTGCACCTATCCCAGTTACAGAAATATTATTTACTTCTGTATTCCAAGAATTGTCGCCCCACGATGCTTGACCCCAAGTGGTTGCCATAGGAGATTACCTCCTAAGATTAACCAGAGATCCTTAGAATCGCTGCTGTTGATGTTGGCGCTGGAAACTGAATTGTGAAAGTTCCTGATGTAGCTGTTTTATCTGCTCCAAAATCTAAAACACAAACTGATGCATTAGTTGTATCAGAAGATGTGTTGTAAATTAAAGCACCTCTAGCAGTTAACGTCACTCCAGTAAAAGATCTGTCTGCGAAATCACATCTTGCTACACCAGCAGTCATAGAAGTTCCTGAGTTAACAAGAGCTCCGCCACCAGCTGTATACTGACCACTGTTGCTAACTTCAGATGAAGTTGTGTAAGCAGTAGTAGCAGAGTTTAGAGTTGCTGTTGAAGAGTAAAGAGCTAATTTAAACTTATCACCACCAGTTTGTTTGAAATTCATGTCAGCTTCTAAAAGCTGTTTTTTAAATGAATTACAAATTGCTTGTGTTATTGCCATAGTTTATCTCCTTATTTTCCTATTCGAGGAACACCACTTTGGTATTCATCCCGTCTTCTTCTTCCCATTTGTTCAATTGAGAAGCCTTCAACCACTTGTTTATACTTTTGTTCGTATAATTGCAAGAGGTCTTGTGGGCCTTTTAAAAATCCATAAGCCTCAACTAGGCATGCATACAAAAGTCCATTGGGAAAATTCAAACTTAAATATGTTGTTGTATTTGTACTCGATAATCCAGCATCTTTCAAGATATAATTTAACTGAATTGTGTAAGTCGCATCTGGAGTTGGAGCAAATACTAGATGGTTTTTGTCCCACCAACTATAGTATTTTGGAACTCCTGTAGTTTCTAAATTATTAAACTCTGACATGAAGCTAGTATCTCTCCATTGTAAAAAATCTCTATTGTTAGCTGAAGATGTTCCATCAGAATCTACAATTTGAGCAGATCTAATGACCAATGCATTATCTGGAGTTTGAATAAATCTTGTATTTACAACTAAGTTTGCTGTTGCATATCTTCTATTATTGTCTGAGTCTACATCTCTAAATATTCTAAACTCAGCATCTTCAATAATACCATTTAAAATAGTATCAGATAATACTGAAGATCCAACTTCTGTATAGTCTCTAATCTTTTGTAATAATTCTGTGTATGTCATCCTTGTTTAGTATCCAATGGTCCAGCTAAGACTTGAATACCTCCTCCTGTTTCTGTACTCGAAGCATTTGAAACCAAGTTAAACGTATAACTATTTTCTAAAGTTATTGTAGAAGGTTGCCCTGCTTGTTGTTCAGTTGTTTGTACCATAGTTATTGAATAACCGCCAACAATAATTGCACCTGAATTATGAGCGCTAGCAGTTGTGTTTTTAGGTAAGACCCCTCTAAACTGTGAGTTAGTTCCTCTTACACATCCTGTTAAATCATTACTTGATTTACCCGTATATTGAATAACCTCATTATTAAAATAAGAATCTCCATCATCAGATACATCTACTTTTTCAATCATAAAAAAACCTGACGTAGGAAACGCTGAAGCATCTGTTAAAGAAATAGTTGTGTCAGTTGCAGTTATGTTTGAAGCTAATGTTGTAGTTAGTTCTAATGTAGATTTTGCTACACCACCAACAGTCTGAGATTTAACTGCTTGAAATCTTACAATGTCATTATTTACTCTTGCGCTGTTAGGTTCAGATACAGTTACTAAAGTTGAACTTGAAGCTGTTGTAAAAGGATTAAGAGGTAAAAAATCTGTAGTTCCAAATTCTGTTCTTGCAGGTCTTGCTTTTTCTAATCCTTGTGGATCAGATACAAAAGGACTTGGTTCTAACTGTGGTTGTTTACGTTCATATTCTGAATAATGTACAAACGCACCATTCCATTCTGTTACCATTTCTCTCCACGGAAAAGCTAATCCGCTTCGATCAGAGATTGCTAAAGCGTGTTTCCCTTTTGCAAACTTTGCCATTAGATCTCCGGATAATAAGTTTTAGGTGATATGTAAACACTAGCAGATGAACCATCTTCAGCTAAAGCTCTTTGTAATTCATCTTCATAAAGTAATTTCATTTCTTGTGTTCGTTGAGGAGCTTTCTTTTGTGATACGTAGTAAGCTAAACCTGCACACATACAAGGTACAAATCTATTAACTACATCTGCTTCGTTAGTATATTTACCTGCATCTTGTAATCTTTGTAAGTAATAAAAGAAAACAAAATCTCCAACTTGAGAAGTACCTGGAGTTAAATATAAAGTTACTGTCACTCTATCTATAAATCTTTGTACCCAATATTGAGAAGGTTGACCTGTAGCAGTTTTATTTGAAAAAGCTGAATATTGTGACCTGTTTACTTTCGACAAAGGAGAATCTACATTAGCTGAAGTTCTATAACTAGATTCTAAAAGATCAGAAGCCATATTTACAAAATTATTTACAGAATCATTTTGTGCATGAACAGCAGCTGTTGTATTATCAATTCCTCTGTCAGCTGTTGAGGCAACAATTAAATTATTTCCTGAAACAGAACTATATTGAATTATTTCATTATTAATTTTTATTTTACCAGAAGCAGGCATCTGGGCAACAGAAGCAACAGGGATAGTTAAAGTAGTTGCAATAATACCAGATGTTAAAGTAGTTGTAATTCCGTCTGATGTACCATCGCTTGGTGATCTATAAATTACATATTCATTTTGACCATTGACTAAACTAAATGCATGTTCTCTTACTTGCCAAAAATGGATACCTCTATTGTCCCATTCTTGCAGCATTATGTTTAATGATCTTCTAGCTGAACGCAGGTCATTACCTGAGTAATCAAAGAAACCTAATCTTTCAAAAGCTTCAGTTATAATATCGTCGATCGAGAATGTTTTCTCGAATGTAGTTGTCCCTGAGAAAGCCAAGTTGCCTCCTACGAGTTACTTCCGCCGCTATGCATTACAGTTACACTGTGAATATGTTCAGTGGTAAATGCAGAGTAAACATCAGTTTTAAATAAAATAGGGCCTGGAAAATTAATCACGATGGGATCAGCTTTTGCAGGTGTTCTAACTTTATATTTTATAGTACCTGAAGCTCCTCCATCACGAAGAATTAAATTTCCAGCAGTTGCTAAACTATCTATATAAACTCCGTGCACTCTTGTTCTTCCAACTTGAACAGTTGTACCTTCAGTATTCACAAATGATGCTTGTAAATCTTGCGATGATCCAAATGTTGACATAATTTTTATCTCCTTAAAATTTATATGTGGGGCCGAAGCCCCACACTAATTATTTATTACGTATCGCTAAATGGTGTAACAATAGTTCCTGATCCTAAAATCAAAGTATTGTGCACCAAGTATTGAGCAGTTTCTAACGCTGTAACTTGAATTACAGATCCAACAATTCCACCTTTAGTTGTTCCATTCATAGAAAGAACATCATTAGATGCGCCAGGGAAGAAAGCTTTTTTACTTCCATCATTTACTGCGATCATAGCTGCACCTGTAAATTTATCTACACCATCAGTTATGATTTGTAGATCAGTTGCTAATGTATCTACATAAAAGTAGAAACTTGCACCGATGTTGTTTAGATTGTTAAAGTCATTATCACCTGCTGATGCACCATTTGCATTTACATTGATTGAAGGTAATGCATAGATACCATCTGCGTCTTGTGAAATTAAAATTCTTCCAGCATGGTTGTTAACAGTTAAAGCTAAACCGCTAGCACCTAAGCCAGTAGAATTAATTGTTTTTGTTGCTCCAGGGCCTGTAGTTATAAAGCCATTTTTAGAAATGACCGGTCCTGAAAAGGTTGTATTTGCCATAGTATTATTCTCCTAGTTTCCGTTCACATAGTCTCTAGGCCGTCGACTGTACGCGTCTATGTAAACTAATTAAATTATACAGTAAGTTTTTTATACACTAGTTTTTAGTAGAGTGCAAGAGAGCCTGTAGTGTGGAGTGAATTTTTCCAACGATGTAGCTTTTTGTTTAAGTAGCTACGGAAACTTGCGGAGCAGAGTCTTCAATTTTATTACGCATGTGTTCTCTTTGCGCTTCTGCCATCTTAATATGACTTAAAACATCTCTAACTTTTCGATCTATTTTAACCATATTGAGAGTATATCTACCCTCTTTAAGATGCTCTTGCTCCCACTGTAAGTCTAGACCCCTCTTTTGTTGGTAAAGGTCCTGTAAGTGTTGCATCATTTTTTCCATCGATAACTTCCTCATAAGTTATTCTGTTAATCTTGTTATCATAAGATATTCCAAGATTTTCCCAAACTATACTTTTTTCTCCCAACTTGTCAAGTACAGCATTTTCTAGAGAAATTGGATCATCTTCACATTCAACAGTGAATTTAGCGTGATGATAATAAGCCCAGATATTTACGAGAAATTTTGTCATTATACCTTTCTAGTTACTAATTGTGGCGAGACTATGTCCCGCCACAAAAAATTACGATTAACTTGCTCCAGCAGTACCGAAAATACCTCTGTAGTCAGATACACCAAATCTGTATCTTTCTCTAGCTTTGTATCTTACGTTACCAGTGTCGAAATCACCTTCCATTGCTGTTCTAATAGGTGTTCTTTCAAAATACTTCATACCGTTAGGCACGTCAGTGATTAAGAAGAACGCATTAGGATCAGTTAAGAAATTGTTCACTCTGTAACCTTGAGGAACCATTCCCATAGAAACGATTGCGTTGATATCGTTATCAGCTGTGCTTGTTCTACCTTGAGACTTCATAAGTCTTTCAGCTGTAAATTGAAGCTCAGAAGGAATAATTAATTTCATTCCTCTTGCAGCAATTTTTAGACCTCTTTCATCAGTCATTTGAGCAATGTCAATTAAAGACTGCTCTAATGAAGTTTCATTAAGGTCAGAAGCTGTAGCCAAAGTATTTGACACAGTTCCAGCGATCGTTGGGTGAGCTGTACTAAATAATTGTACACCATCTCCAGAAGTGAAACCACCTCCGAAACCATTGATCAGTGGATTTACTGATTTGATTTGTTTAGTATTCGCCATAGATCTAGCTAATGCTTTTGTATATCTAGACGCAAGTCTATCATACAAGTTGTCCTCAATCGCTTCTTCAGTGATTGCGAACGCTAAAGCAACAGTTTCCATAGTGTATCTAGCTGTGTAAGTCTCTTGAGCATTGTCAAAAGTTACGCCAGAACCTTCTGGTTTAACTGCAGCATTTGCAAAACCAGATAACATAACTTCTTCTTCAAACGCTCTGTCTGAAGATTCTGTTACGTATATCTCAGCATGCTGATTCTCATAACGTTTATATTCCAGTCCGAATAGTGCATTCAGGCCTGGTTCTAGTTCTTTAACTAGTTGTCCTCGTGATATAGCCATGTTTTATCTCCTATTCTAACTATTATATTCCTGCCGTAGCAGAGTTGTATATATGTTCGTTAATCATCACAACCCAATTAACATAACCAGAGCCAACTTCGTTGTTGTCTATGTTAGTTGATGGACCTATGATTTTTAACTGACCACTTGTTGTTGATAGCGTAGCATCGTCTAACATTGAGTTAGATACAAAGTTCGCTACAACCCCAGCTGAAACAACGATATCCGCATTCATGAATACATCAGTCTGCGCTGAAGCAGATGATATATCAGTTTGGATTTCGAATCTTTCATATGGGTCATCACTTACGAATGCTACTATATCAGATGCTGCAACTTGAGCATAGTGATTAGCAAACGTAGGCTTACTTGTATTTGGGTCTGTGTAGAAAACACCATTAAGTGATCCAAGCAATCTGTCTCCCGCTGCGGCTTGTTCGATAACTCCGCCAGCAACTGGTTTTACAGCGTCTTGAAAATAAATAGTAGTCGCATAGTTATTTGCAATACTATATTCACTTAAACCTTGGTTGTCTCTATTTTGACCAACTTTTCCGATCGCTCTTAGACCGAAAGGTTCGTTTTTATTTGCCATAGAGGCCTCCTTATAAATGTACCTGCCCTTGCGGGCCTCCAGTACGGGTTAAATGAACTTTAATGGTAAAAAAATTTTTTAAGATTTCTTTGAGCCACCAAAAGTTACACGAGTCTGTCTATCAATATCGATAGGCATACTTGGGTGCTCTTCCTTCATCAGATCGTTATCCATAGCTTTGACTTTTTCGTTATGTTGTGACGAATAATAGTCTTGTCTTTGTTTAACTAACTCTTCAGGTATCCTAGCGAGCAGTAGGCCGCCAACTCCGATCACTCCTGAGTATTTCCCGTCTTCAATGACTGGAAATGTTGAATCAGGGTATTCATCTCCACGAACTAATTCATATCCTTCTCTTAACGTAGCGGATATATTTTTCGTATCTTGATACCCCATTGATTCTGCTCTAATCCATCTATGTTTAAAACCTGATGGAGCAGGTGGTGAATCTAAAGGTGATGGTGGAGTCCAAACTTTTTTTTGAGCTGTTTTTTCTCTTGTTTGACTCGCACGTGAGGTTCTTTTATCGTTATTATTTTCCATATGCTTATCCCTCCTTCGTGATATTTAATTGTTTCGCATACTCTTCGAGTGGCACACCTAATTTTTTGGCGATTGTAACCTGTGATGGTGTGAGCCTCACAGTTTTGCGACCAGATTTGGTACTTCGCTTCGCCGAAGCTACTGTTTGTACCGGAGCAGGTCGTGTATTTTCTCCCGAACTATTAGTATTACCAAATTTGTGCGGAAATTCAAGTCTTATTCTTTTATCTATTTCAGAATAATACTCGTCACTCGATGGGTCAAAACCTTCTTGTTCAGTTAGCTTTTTATGAAGATCAAAAGCTGTATAAGTCATAGCTGTATCTTG
>Ga0255378_1059_pt1 | contig 11149 bp, 9 predicted proteins | sample ANMaggSSYBR01E11_FD_182109 | JGI IMG/M metagenome (GOLD analysis project Ga0255378, IMG submission 182109) | Sediment cell enrichment communities from methane seep in Santa Monica Basin, California, United Staets - ANME aggregate JGI... | ecosystem: Environmental > Aquatic > Marine > Cold seeps >...
GCACACGGGGAGATACACTGGGCAGTAAACGGTATAGCTTTTTCCGGTGATTATCTCTCAGCCGCGTCTTTCTTAGGTATTTGTGGTATGATCGCAACTGTAGGTTATGATGGATTTCTTTACTCTATTGGCTATCTGGCCGGATGGGTGGTTGCGCTTTTTGTTGTAGCCGAACCCATGAAGCGTTTGGGAAAATTCACCTTCGCCGATGTACTTGATTCAAAGTTTAACTCAAAGACTATCCGTCTTACTGCAGGAATAAGTACATTGATTATCTCAATTTTTTATCTTATCCCTCAGATGGTAGGTGCCGGTGTTCTAGTAACACCACTTTTTGGACTCCCTCATTACGCAGGTGTTATTATGGTAGGTTTGATAGTTATTACTATAGTAGCGACTGCGGGGATGGCATCTACGACCTATGTTCAATTTCTTAAAGGATCACTTTTAATAATTTTTTCCACAGTCTTATGTATTTTTATATTTATCCAAGGCTTAAACACTGAACCTGATCAAGGTGGAAGAGTCCCATTTTATAAATATTCAACTATTCAAGCACAATTTCAGGAAAATGAAATTGTACCAATGGATACCTCTTATCTTAAAAAAGGTGAAGTTACCAATCAAGAGCTTACCTTTTTAAAGCTTTCCAAAGATGGTATTCAAGCTTGGTGGTTAAAGGATATTGATTCTAAAGGAAATATTATTTTGAAAGAAACACAGTCTGAAGTTAGATCATCAAATGGTGAGCTTTTTATTAATGGTAGGCCTGCCTCCAAAGATAATCAGCTTCGTCAAGTTGGAAATTTGGAAAAGATAGCTGGTAAAAGCGGCGAGGAAGCAAAGACCGGAAGAATCACCCCTTTTGAGTTTTTGTCATATTTTACCGACAAAAACACAGTAGTAAAGCGCTGGGAAAAAGCTTCATTTAAAGATGGAGAGGATAAAGTAACTGTCTATTATTCGATTGAGACACCCGGTAACAAAATAATGCGGCCCGGTTTAAAATTTAAAGTAGAGGGTTCGTCGTTTGAGAGGCTTGATTTTATTTCTCTAATGCTTGCTTTATTTTTTGGCACAGCGGCATTACCGCATATTCTTATTCGTTACTATACGGTAAAAACACCTGCTTGTGCCAGAAAATCTACTATTGTAGCAATCGCTTCAATCGGTTTTTTCTACGTGCTTACTTTGTTTATGGGTTTGGGAGCAATGTCCAGTGGAGTGCTTAATCTGACATCAAGTAATATGTCAGCCCCGCTTCTTGCTAAATCATTCGGTGTTCTTTTGTTTTCCGTGATATCGGCCATTGCTTTTGCAACGGTTCTAGGCACAGTAAGTGGTCTTCTTGTGGCAGCATCAGGTGCTGTTGCCCATGATTTGATTGGCTCTTTTAGGGAGGTATCAATGACAGACAGGCAGAAGGTTGTTGCCGGTAAAATTACTGCATTTAGTGTAGGTATTATCGCAATAATTCTTGGGATTCTTTTTAAAGGAATGAATGTCTCGTTTCTGGTTGGGTGGGCATTTGCTGTTGCTGCATCAGCTAATTTACCAGCTATTATGATGGTTTTATTCTGGAAAAAGACTACCGCAAAGGGCATCGTGGCTTCGATTATTGTTGGTACTTTTACAGCTTTAGGAATCATTCTTCTATCACCGAGTATGTATGTGCGTTACGGCCTTAACCCGGACACAGCGCCGATACCTTTTAGCAATCCAGGAATTATTTCAATACCGCTAAGTTTCCTAACAATAGTAGTAGCGTCTCTTTTAACCCAAAAAAAAGATAAAATTTTAACCGAGATAACCTAGGGGAGGTTTGTTAAGATTTTTCCCAATGGTTCTTTGATTCACGATTTCTATAAAATTATTGTGGGGAAGACGAATCTTTTTAAATATTTTTTAGAAATTTAAAAATCAATACAAATCTATGTCTAAAATCAATTATTTGGGGAATAATATAAGCAGAGATAAGAAATTTGAAAAAAGAATAATTTATCAATAAAAAGTTGATAAAGGCAAACTATCCGAAAGGATGGGACGCAAAGTCATGGGTTTAAGGCAAGGAATTGCTATGACCGCCAGACCGCCGGCTTTTTTTGTGTTTGGTATAAAAACTTATAAGGAATAATTTGATTTTTTGGTTAATTTTCAGCAAAATTATAATCATTTTTAATATTAAAAAGGAGGAAAGGGGAATGAAAAAATATTTTAAATTAGTATTATTGTTAGGGATTAGTCTTATTTTTCTTACAGGGTGTATTGTTGATTTAGTGGTTCCGGAAAATGATTCATCTTCACCAACCCAAGAAGATGGGGTAATACCGGAAAAAGGAACTCTTAAAATTTATCTTACCGATGCCCCGGGGAATTATCTGGAAGTAAATATAATGATTTCTAGAATAGAGGGACATATCGCCGGAGATGGAGAGGAAGAAGAAGATAAAGGGTCTTGGAAAGATTTAAAGGCATGGAATGGAGGCTTGCAGGTTAACCTTATAGAATTAGAGAATGTGTCCATGTTGTTAGCATCTTTGGAACTTGAGCCCAATAAATACACTCAACTTAGAATTTTTCTGAAGGAAGAAGCTACACTGGTTATAAAAGGGGAAGAAGAACCGGTGCCTCTTGAAATTCCTAGTGTTTATCAAACTGGAATAAAATTAAATCGTCCTTTTGAAATTGTTGCTGGTAGTATTACTAAATTAACCATAGATTTTGATGCCAAAAAATCAGTGATAGAGACAGGCAACGGAAAATACAAAATGAAACCGGTTATTAGTGTTTCATCAGAAACTTATTCGGAAGAAGATATTGATACGGGAACAGTTTCTGGGATAGTGCTAGAAAATTCAGAAACTAAACCGCCAATTATTGGGGCAACTGTAAGTGCTACTTTATCTGGTAGTTCATATATCTTTAACAGCTTCGCCGTAACTGATGTTAATGGTGAATTTGTTTTTGAACAGCTTCCTATTGGAACCTATGACCTTACGGCGTCAGCAACAAATTACGATAACAATACTGAATATGGAATTATAGTAACAGAAGGTGCACTAAATGATATAGTCGAAATCGAGTTAACGCTAACCGATCCTTTGCCTAATTGAGTCAAGACTTTATTCATAAATAGACGAGAGAACAAGAAAATAATTTTAAATAATAAATACCAGGCCTGAAAATGTTATTAGCTTATATTTATTCTAAAATAACATAATCAGGTCTGGTTTTTTATTTATGTAATCATCCCCAAATTTATTTTATTTTTTATGTAGAACATAAAGTTATTTGACTATCTTAATGTTTCAGATTATTCTATAGTTACAGAATGTAATTATGAAATACTTTTTTTAGTTATAGGCCCCTTATATTTTCCAAAGGACACCTATTAGGAAGAGAGAAAAGAGAAGGGAATAAGGAGGAATATATGTCTGTAAAAAATCTTGAAAATATTCAAAGAAAATTGGAGTCAATAACTCGAAAATGGTGGTTTTTCCTAATCTTTATTTTAATACAATTTATTCCGCCTTATGCCTCAAAGGGGTTAGAGGTAGCAGAAACTGGAAAGTTCATAGGAGAAGTTCTTAGCCATTCCTTGGTATATAACTTACCTTCCTTTTATCTTATTTTTAAAATTCTTCCTTTTGTATTGATTATCTGTATAATCTTATTTGGAAACAAAGTCACTCGCATTTTTAATATCTATGTAGTTTCAGCATATTTTCTTTTTGCCTTTCTACAAAATATTGCCTTTACCGAAAAATATGGTTTAGCAATTATCACTATAAATATGGTTATGTTTCTTCTGGTCGCTCTTTTTTGGATCTGGGAAGCAGTAATACAAAAAAATGATTTTAGCTCACCGATAAAATTATCAAAGAAGTATTGGATTATTCCTCTCGCCTTTTTTGCTTTTTGGTACCCTATAAATCCGGAGACTATGGGGCCAGACTTTAATATCCTTTACCTATTTACCAATGAAGCTGGTCTGACTTTTTGTATGATGACCCCTATATATATTTCCCTGCTTATTCTATATTATCCCAGAATTAATGTAGTTACATTGAGGATAACCAGTCTGGTAGGAGTAATTGTAGGTTTTTATAATATTTTAACCAATTTTATTATGTTTCCCAGTCTTTTATGGTGGAATGGAATATTGCATCTGCCTTTAATATCAATATCTGTATATGGGATAATGATTTCTCTTAAAAAGAGGATGATAAAATAGGCAAAGGGAGATTAAAAATAGAGAAAAACCTCATTTACATAGAAATATATGAGGGAAATTTAGGCAATTTCATAGATTTTAAGAATAAAAATGGAATGTCCCTAAATTAAAAAAATTATTTATCAAAAACTTTCCTAAAAAATTGATCTTTAAAAATGTTGTAGTATATTAAATATAATATTTTTAAAAGCTTATGTTTATGATTAATTAGAAAAAATAAAAAGAGTGTAATATTATTTGTACAATTAAATCTATGTTAGGCAATCTATAGCCCTTATACAAAAGGTTCGCAAAATAGATAGGTAGCCGAAACCACTATAAACAAGGAGGAATATTCTATGAACGAACCGGTAATACAAGTTAAGGAATTTCGTAAAATATACGGTGATCTTGTTGCTGTGGATGGTATCAGCTTTGAGGTACATCGTGGCGAAATCTTTGGCCTCTTGGGACCTAACGGAGCGGGGAAAACCAGCACACTGGAGAGCCTGGAAGGATTACGCACCCCAGATAGCGGATCATTACGGGTAATGGACGTCGACCCTGCCCGCCAGTCGCGTAAATTACACAAATTGATCGGTGTGCAGCTACAGACCTCCGGCTTACCAGATAGCATTAACCTCGATGAAGCGATGAAGTTCTTTTGCGCCTACCACGGTGTAATCCCACGCTATGACTTGCTGGACCGTTTTGGCCTGAAAGAGAAGAGGAGAACACAGTATTATAAGCTATCTGCCGGCCAACAGCGCCGACTGGGGTTGGCCCTGACGGTCGCCCACAATCCTCCCGTGCTCTTTCTGGATGAGCCTACTGCCGGCCTTGATGTTGCCTCACGTATTGAACTACACAATCTGATGCGCGAACTACAAAAAACGGGTACTACCATCATCCTTGCCACACACGATATGGCGGAAGCAAATGATATGGCTGGCCGCCTGGCGATTTTACTGCAGGGTAAGATCGCGGCTACCGGCACCCCGCTTGAACTAACCGCAGCCGGTGCGGGTTTTACCAAAGTATCCGTTCTCACAAAAAGCTCAAGCCTGTCTGACCCTGAACTCAACTTCCCGGCTGTTAGCAGGCGCATAGTAAAAGATGAGTACATCATCTACTACAGTACCGATATCGGCCCAACAGTTTCTGCCATTATCGCCCATGTTGAAGCCCAAAAGGACACTCTGGTAGATTTGCGTGTAGAGCGGCCTTCTTTAGAGGATCGTTTTTTGGAAATCACAACCCCAGGAGGTGTCCAATGAACGCTTTTATAAATCACTTCTCATTCGAGTTTCGTACCGGTATCCGTAATAAGACATTACTTTTAATGAACTACCTGTTTCCTTTAGGTTTTTACGCTATGATGGGGCTGCTTATGACCGGAATCAATCCCGCTTTTCCTGAGACAATGATCCCAGCGATGACTATCTTCGCCATCCTGGCAGCTACAATGCTGGGATTGCCCGATGGTTTGGTGACGGCCCGTGAAGCCGGTATTTTTCGCAGCTATAAGATTAATGGCGTGCCGGCCTTCTCAATACTGGTCATTCCGGCACTAACTACCATCTTGCATACAGCAGTGGTAGCTATCATCATTACCACTACAGCCCCCCTGCTTTTCGATGCAACACTACCTGTCAATTGGCTTGGCTTTGTCGTAACATTACTTCTGATGGCCTTTGCCTGTGCCGGGTTCAGTGTGCTGATCGGCGTGGTTTCGCCCAGTTCCCGAATGACGGTACTATGGTCGCAGTTGATTTTTCTACCCTCGATGCTTTTGAGCGGAATGATGGTGCCCTATAGTATGTTACCTGAGGTAATGAGTAAAATTGCTCAGCTATTGCCAGCCACCCATGCTATGAATGCCTTTAGGGGGTTAGCTCAGAATTTGACTGCCGATTTTATTCCGATAGGGTCACTCATCATCCTGCTGGCGAGCGGAGTATTGGCCTTTGGACTGGCGATTTATCTCTTTAATTGGGATAGTCGTAACATGACACGGCGTGGGCATCCCCTGATGGCATTACTGGTTTTACTACCATATATCATCGGCATGTTCCTGCTATCATAACCAGACAACAGGAAAAGCAGATAAACGATACTGTTTGAACTATAAAACCCTTTGGTATTTTGCTGAAGGGTTTTATAGTTCAAAAAGAAGTATCCCCTAAACTTAAAAATAAGGAGAGGCATCTATTTTCTTTGACTCCCCTTGTGCGAAGACATATAATCTATATAGGCCAAAAATAGCACGAGTCGTTGTTGTGGAACACCCGCACCATGTAATATCAATCAAAGAGGGAATTATCGGTAAAAGCTATTTGTTGATGATAACGACCGAAGAAAATATCTTTTACTTCTAAAAGATGCTTTTAAGTTAAAGCCGAAAAGGAGTCAAAGTATGAATAAAATTAAATTTAGGCTGCGGTGGATTGCTCGAGTCTGGAGCATTGTAATTATCGTATTTACCCTGATTATACTTACCGGTTACGCGGTAAATTGGGTACAAACCGGTACAGCGGACCCGCATGCCATGAAGGACTATCCTCCTATAGAAAACCTGATTCCCCTCACTTTAATCTTAAGTGTTCTGGGTTTGGGTATCGCCTGGCGTTGGGAGGGTTTGGGTGGAGCGATCAATATTGGCTTCTACCTGGTAAATTTGGCGGTGCACTTCTGTATGATCTCTCCTCGACCTTACCCTTACATAATAGCCATAGCAGTCCCCACTCCTGGGATATTGTTCCTGGTGTGTTGGTGGATATCGAGAAAAGCCCAAATGGATAAATAGGTGTTGATATATAGGCGTCTATCTCTTATTTGTTTAAGATCGAAAAATAAAAAAGTAATGATAAGTTATCCATCAGATGTTTGAATTAACTCGGTTTTTATTTATTCGGAGAAAAAATCGGGAATTGTGACATAAAATGGTACTTTAATTCACAAATGCTATTTTTAAGAGAATGTATATTGGTAAATTTGATAAAAAAGTAAAACAGGGTAAGATAAAGAAATTAAATTTCTTTCTCTTACCCTGTTTTTGTTAAGAATAAGAATATGAACCTATGAGTTTTTCTCAAAAACATTAAATTCAACTTTAAATAATGATAGAATAATATTTCTGAATATGATATGATATGGTTTAATTTAAGATACTTAAAACAATTAATACTCGAGCAATAAACTTTAGCATCAGAGTTTTTAGATAGACAGTCTGGCAATAAATTTGCGATAATAAAAAAGGAGAACTTAAAATGCGTTTTGAATACCAGTTTCCCAACATACCTGAACTGAAAAAACTGTCAATCATAGTAGAAAATAAAGGTGATATTATTAGGACAACAATCTCAGGAACGAATTCTTTGTGGGTCAGATTCCTCATCAAATTTTACTTTGGTTTTCATAATAAAATTGGTACTTTGGCTCGTCTGGACGGAAGTAATGTTTACTCCATGTACCTCCCACCCTTTCCCGGTTTAGCCCATGCCCGCATGTTTGAGGTGTTCTTATTGTCAGTTCTCTTCAAAAGGAAGATTCCTATGGCGGTAACTATCGGGGTCACTACAGGATGTCAGTACAGTTGTGTCCATTGCAGCGCTAAAGGCAGATCAAAATCACGACCTGATCTGTCTTTCGATGTACTTCGACGTACAGTTCAGCAGTGTCTCGACTTAGGGGTGACGAATATTACTTTTACAGGTGGAGAACCTCTTCTTCGAGATGACCTCGAAAAGCTTATCTCATCGGTTTCTCCTGATCAAGCAATAAGCCAGGTTTTCACTAATGGTCTCGCACTTACTCCCGAGCGGGCGAAATCCCTAAAGGATGCCGGAGTCTTTGGGGTTCAGATTAGCCTTGATTCTGCCGACCCTGCCGAACATGACCGTCTCCGTGGTTTTGACGGTGCTTTCCGTGCGGTAGAAGAAGGTGTACGAAATGCTCTGAATGCCGGTTTATTGGTAGGCATAAGCACCTACGCTACCAGACAAAATGCCCTAAGCCATAATATTATATCAATAGCGGATTTATGCGCCCAATGGGGCGTGCATGAAATCTCTATCTTTGATGCCATCAAAACCGGAGGACTAAGCGATCAGGAAGATGTCACTCTTGATCGAATATCCCGTAAGGTTCTCCATAAAGATAGTATTCTGGTGAATAAAAAATACCAGAAAATTCCACGAGTTATTACGCAGAGCTGGACCAATAGCGGGTCAGGGTTTTCACGATTTATCGGATGTCTGGCAGCCAATCGGCAATTCCATATAACCGCCCAAGGAGACTTTACCCCCTGTGATTTTACACCCCTTTCTTTTGGAAATGTACAGACTGAATCAGTTAAGAGTTTATGGGAAAAATTGATTAGGCATCCCGCCTATTGTCAGCACCAATTATCCTGCCGTATGCAAGACCTGTTTTTTCGGAAAAAATATATTGATAAAATTCCGGAAAATGCGGACTTACCCTACGCGATTTCGGATTTATAAGACCGTCAGGGGGACCCCATTTTTAATACTCAGTAATTAGGTAACTTATTTGGTATAATTATACCACCAAAGGATGTACTTAATTATGAAAATTATTCAACAGATCTTCGTAAAAAAATGGAGGCCTATTCCGGAAGAATACGAAAAGATCCAGAATAAGGTTATCCCCCGTCCCTTTCGCTTTGTTAAAGACTTATGTTCTGCTCATCATATCTCAAATAAAGAACTAAGACGTTAGTATCGTAAATGGCAGGAAGGGAAGAAACAGGATGATTCCCTGCTCCCTGTACAAAGAGGGGTTCGTCCGGGATTCCGGAAGTTGTGAAGCCTGCCCCCAAACCCTACAGGTAAGTATAGAATTAAACAAGAATAAGGAGAAGATAAATTTAAAAAAAATAACCTATACAAGATTACTAAACAGAACATTGGAAATATATATGAAAGGTGATTGCCTGGAAGCCTATAATTTCATAACAGAGAATTATAAAGGTATAAAAGGTAATCTTGCTCAAATATATAATTTTCGATATTCAATCGCCAATGAGGCAGGACTTGAAGAATTAGCACTACAGATAATGAGAGAGGCGATAGTAGAAAAAGGATTTTGGTATAAATACAAATACTTAATTGAAGATGAAGATTTAAAGTCACTTAATAAATATAAAGAATTTGATGAATTGGTTGATATATGTAAAAAAAGGGAGTCAGAAGCCAAAAGAAACGAGAAACCTAATTTAAAAATAATTGTGCCAGATAAGATGAATGAACAATATAAGCATCCCTTGATTATTGCCTTACATGGTGATCAAGAAAATATTGAGATAACCGAAGATTATTGGAGTTCTTGCATCCACGAAAACCACCTATTAGCCTTACCACAGTCTTCTCAAATTCAGTTTTCGGAAGGTTATGAGTGGAAGGATATTAAAAAAGGTTCACGAGAGCTGAAGGAACATTATGAAAGTATTTTAGAAAAACATAATATCGATTCTGATAATATTATTATTGGTGGATTTTCCGCAGGAGGGAGAGTTGCCTTATATTCAATCCTAAAAGATATAATTCAGGTAAAAGGATTTCTACTTGTTGCTCCATGGTTACCTGAAATTGATGAATGGGCGTCTTTATTGGACAAAATAAGGGAGAAGGGGATAAAAGGTTGTGTTGTTTGTGGCGATAAAGATGATGATTGTTATGAATGTACCAGAAGATTTACCGATTTATTAAGTAGTAAAAAAATATCCTATGAATTAAAAATCCTTAAAGGCTTAGACCATGATTATCCGGATAATTTTAATGAGATATTGCAAAAGGCAATTGATTTTATTTCTAAGAGTTAAATAATGATTAAAAATAACAAAATAAACGACAAGGGACGAAGAAGTGTCTAAATGTGTTCTCATATGAAGATAACCAAGAAGCAAGCACGACAATTTATGCTTGCCCATCAAAAAATTATGCCTGCACAAAAACTTCAGGGAAAAGAAGGTATACTTGAATACATACGACATGTGGGCTGTATTCAATTTGATCCACTTAATGTGGTTGGATACAATCCCTACCTTGTCCTTCAGTCCCGAATTGAAAATTTTAAATCAGAATATTTGCAAGAACTTTTATATTCTGATAGAAAATTATTGGATGGATGGGATAAAAATATGTCTATCTATGCACTTGAGGATTGGCCATATTTTAGTAGATACCGTGAAAAAGCATATCGACGGCATGGGGGCGAATCTAATTCTATCAGTAAAATATTGCCAGAAGTAAGAGATGCCCTTGAGCAGAATGGACCTTTATCATCTATAGACTTAAAATTTGAGCCACAACTGCATTTTTCTTTGCTTATAGTTATTATGTCATTAAGTTCGTATCTTATTATTGGTTGTGATTTTTTATGTAGGTCAGTAACTAAGAGTTTATTACATGGCTCACCGTCTTTTGTTGGCAATCCCCTATCATCAAGGAGTTCAAAAAAAACCATATCCTCGTTAATATGCAGATTACCGTGACTACAAGTTAGAGCATAATATCCTTCGCTACCCTGGTAGACTTCATGAACCTCGCACTTGAAATTGTTTTCTAAATATTTTTTAACATTCGGATAAAGAACTTCAGCATAAGAGTATAGTAATTTTGGGCTTATTTTTAGTCTTCTTTTTTGCAGTTCTGTTGCCAATAATTTCAACATGCTTGGCGGTGCAGACACAATGTTTGGATTTAGTTTTTCAAGCTGTTCTATGGTTTTTTCCATGGGCTGCAGCTGGTTTATATAAGTCAGTTTATTTCCTGATTGATTGTAATCAAATGCCGGTGTACTTATTCTTAAAATAAATGCACAATTTATTTTTTCTCTTTTTGGCAAAACTAATCTTGAAACATACATTGCTTTGATGTAATTCTCTTCTTCTTTTGTGGTTATCACAATACCTTT
>Ga0255378_1060_pt1 | contig 11127 bp, 10 predicted proteins | sample ANMaggSSYBR01E11_FD_182109 | JGI IMG/M metagenome (GOLD analysis project Ga0255378, IMG submission 182109) | Sediment cell enrichment communities from methane seep in Santa Monica Basin, California, United Staets - ANME aggregate JGI... | ecosystem: Environmental > Aquatic > Marine > Cold seeps >...
GATGGCAGCAACTGGGTAGAGATCGGGACTGGCTCGGCCTCCGGCGGAGGCATCAGCAACAACACCGGCAACTCGGAAGATCCATCGCTGGCGATAGCACCCCATAGCGCGCCTTACGTCGCCTGGGAAGGCACGAGTGGCGGAGGCATCCAGCAAATCTATGTGCGGCGGCGGGGCGCCGGTGCCGCTATCTCTGGTCAGGTGCGCGTCGGGTTTGACGACCACCCTGTGCCGGGCGCGCGGGTCACACTGCGGCGGGGTGGGACGACCGTCCTGACAGACACAACGGACACTAGCGGCCGTTACTGCTTCACCAAGGCGATCACGGGCACCAACCTGTCCGTTCGCGTTACCCTGCAAGACAGCGCCGAGGTCACGCCGACCTTCAGCATCTGTTATGGCTTGAACAACGATCTGGGTGCACGGCCGGTGGTTTACGCCGAGACAAGCCCGTTCACGCTGACGATCAGCAGCCCTTTTACTGTTACGACCATCAACTTTGGGATCACGCCTACTCTCACGACGGACCCTGGTATCCCTAAGCGTCGCCTGCCCGATCTGGCGCTCATTTACTACCACACCTGGCAGGCCGCTCAACTGGCCGCCAGGCACGCGATTACGCTGGATCACGACCTGCCCGTGGACGTCTACGCCTACGCAACTCGGGACGGCGGCAATCCCGTGGAGAACAAATGCTACTGGGGTACAAGCGCTGGTGTCGGTCCCTACATTGTCCTTGGGGCAAATGAGAGTGATCACAGCCAGAATGACTGCCCCGGCAACCGCGAGTGGCACGAGTTCGGCCACCATGTCATGATCGACGCATTCGGCAATCATAGGCCGGACTATCCGCCTGGCACTACTAACCACGGCGGGTACTACAGCAACACGACGACCGTGGATAGTTGGGTAGAGGGTTGGGCCGAGTTCTGGTCTCTGATGGTAGCCGACGAGATTTCTGGGACAGCCAGGCCGGAGATCTATCCCATAGGTGCTTCCAGAATCAACATGGAGGAGAACCGAAAAGCCTGGCAACTCTGGGGAGGGAACGCTTATGAAGAACTGGCCGTCGCCAGCATGCTGTGGGACCTGTACGATAGCGTGAGTATCACGGACACGGCCATCGTAACCCCGGCCGTCGGCATAACCTTGATCTTGACCGACAACATAGACCTGACCACCGATCAGGTTTTGGACATCCTTATCAGTGACGCCTACACGGCCTTCAACCCGATTACGTACACCAATAATGGCTACCCGTTCGACGTCCTGGCGGTTTACAGTGCCACGGTCAGCAGCACAGTGAAATACGGATACACCATCACCGACGTGAACAATATCTTCATCGCTCACGGTCTGTACAACGATGTCAATAATAGTAGGAATTGGGAATACGGAGAGCGAGTGGGGCAAACCACCAACGGGGGCCGCCCCAACCGCCGGAACCTGCCTCTGGTCGAAGGCTCATACGTAGCGTACACGGCCTTTGAGATGGGTACAGGTGCGCCGCTGACGGTGACCGACTTCCTGGTGTCTGTGGACTATGCACCACCGTTCGAGGATTACAGTTACACGTTTGCCACGCACACAGACCATTACATACCGGGCCTGTTGTATTCGGTGGCACCATCGCCAGAATACGCGGCGACCGTGGTCATCAGGCCGCTCCTGTCTTCGTATCAGTCCCTAGATCCACTGACCTACACGACTGGATTCTACTGGGCGCAGATGGATCTCCTGCCAACGGTGTCGTTCATCGAGCACACCTTCGTGTTGGAGCGTGTTCACCACCCAGTGTACCTGCCATTGGTGCTGCGCAACTATACGCCCCCTCCGACCTTCTTCGATGACTTCAGCGACCCCAACAGCGGCTGGCCGGTAGAGGACTGGCCCGAGGTCGAAACGGACTACAACAATGGCAACTACCGCATCCAGATCAAACAAGACGACTTGTTTGTCTGGGTTTCGCCGTCAGATCTTACCTACCCCGACGGCACGTTTGAGGTTGAGGCCTGGCGTAGTACTGGCGGTAATAGCACCTACGGCATCGTGTTTGGCCTCGATGGCAGCGCCGGTGAGTTCTATGCTTTCATCATCCAGCCCTATCTACAGCAGTATGCTCTTAGTCGCCGTGACAGTGGTGGATGGGTAACGCTCATTCCATACACCGATTCCTCCCACATCAACTTCGACGAGGCCCACAATCAGCTCAAGGTGACGCGCGATGGTTCGCAGATCACGCTCTACGTCAACGACCACTATCTGGACAGTTACAGCGACAGCACCTACATCGGCGGCACGCGCCGTGTGGGGATCTATGCCGGCAGTGGGTCGACGTCACCCGTCTGGCTGCGCTACGATGACTTTACTGTCTGGGGAGGGGAGTATGGGATGACGTCTACCAGCGTGAACGGTGGCGGTGACTTTGGCGTGGTGGTTGCCCCGCCTGATTAGGCAGATAGGCAAGGCGTTTTTTCCCTATTATCAGGCAACCGTTGTCATCGGCGGCGTGATGGTGGTTATAGCAGGCGGAGGGATAAGAGGACAGTTATCTAGACAAAAGCGTGCCAATCTTCTGTAATATCTCACCTATTGTCTCCACTGGCAAGGCGCATATCAACTTGGCATCTCTTGCCTGCCAATCCAGACTCTTCACCTGGTCGGTCAGAATCACCCCTGTCACGGGCATCCCAGCAGGAATCAGAACCTCAAATGGGTACCCCTTGACCTGATTGGTGATGGGGCACAGGATGGCCAGGCCAACCTTGCCATTGTAGGCTTCTGGCGAGAGAACGACAGCGGGGCGACGTCCAGCCTGCTCATGTCCGGCCTGGGGGTTCAGGGTAATCCAGACAACGTCGCCACGTTGAGGAATATACTCCTTCGGCTCTACCACACCTCGCCCCCTACCGCTGTACCTGTGTCAACTTCCCCATGCAAGTTCTCCTCAGTCACCTGCGCCAAGAGAGTCGCAAGGCTCAACTCGGGCTCAACCACAGGTGTTATGACCAACCTTCCGTCCATAAGCGATATCTCAATCGGCGAGCTGTCTTCCAGCCCTACCTCGACAGCAAGGGGCTTGGGAATGCGAAGCGCTAGACTGTTGCCCCATTTCTTCACACGGGTTTCCATATCGGCACCTCCTCTGTGTATCTACAAAGAGGATACCACAACTCCCAACGTTTGTCAAGATCAACCACGAAGACCGGATGAACAACCGGTACACCAACCTGGCGTTGCTTCACGCCCACTGCCACGACCAGATACACGGCCAAGCGTTTTCCTCACCCCATCTGGATGCCTGCTACTCTGCGAACATCTCGGCCAGGGTGGTGAGTACATCCCTTTGCGCTGACTTGCTTATTTGGCCCAGTTTTCGCACTAGCCGGGATTTGTCAACGGTCCGCATCTGATCCAACACGATTTGTCCTTCCTTCCCTTGAAACCTGCACGCCACTCGTGTTGGATAAGGGCGCCCTTTTGTAGTCATCGGAGCCACGATTGCGGTGGCAATCCAGCGGTTCATTTCGTCTGGGGAAATGACGAGATAAGGACGAGTTTTCCTAATCTCGCTACCAACCGTGGGATCAAGACTGACTAGATACACATCGAAGCGTTCGACTACCATTCCCACTCTTCCTCGTCCGAAACGGTAGGCCAAACGGTAGGGATAGGAACATCACCATCAAGCAGCCTGTCATCGCCTCGTTCAGCCATTGCCTTGAACTGATCTTCCCAATTGTGACGTGCGCGATACGCTGACCGAACAACAATCTGATCTTGTTGCAGTTCCAACTCGACTTCCTTTCCCAGGCTCGTCTGATCGAGCAGTATCTTGGGAATGCGAATACCCTGCGAGTTTCCGATCTTGATGATACGAGTCTTCACTACGGTAGACATAGTGGCACCTCCTTGCTGATTACGAGATTGTCGGAGTGTATACATTGTAATTACAAACGGTGATTTTGTCAAGAATGTGTTAAGAGTGAGGCGGTGGATCGAGTTACGGGCTAATTGCACAGGTCGAAATCTTGTGAGATAATGCTGTAAGGAGGACTTGACGATGAGTGAGGGAACAGGTTTCACAACTATGGCTGGGACCAAGGCCAAGAGTATATCTCCAGAGGTCGGCGTTGGTATGCTGGGATATGCCTTTATGGGCAAGGCGCATACCAACGCTTACAAAACGATCCCCTATATGATGTACCCGCCACCAGCGATTCCGGCACTGGTCGCTATCTGCGGACGTAATGAAGAGGCGGTGGCCGAGGCAGCGCGGCGCTACGGGTACGAGGGGTACTACACCGACTGGCGCCAGATGCTGGAGGATGACCGTGTTCAACTCTTTGATAACGGTGGTCCCAATAATCTACACGCCGAACCGTGCATCGCCGCCGCCCAGGCAGGCAAGCACATCCTATGCGAAAAGCCGCTAGCCCGCACTGCTGAAGAGGCCAAACCGATGCTCGACGCTGTGAAGAAGGCTGGTGTCAAGCACATGGTAGCCTTCAACTACCGCTTTGTGCCCGCCATCTGCCAGGCACGCGATCTGATCACAAGCGGCGCGCTAGGGCAGATCTACCACTTCCGGGCGACGTACCCGCAGGAGTGGATTATGCCCCATTACAACATGCCGATGATCTGGCGCTTGGAAAAAAAGATCGCCGGCAGTGGTGCGCTGGGCGATCTGGGTGCGCACATTGTTGATCTCGGCCGTTTCTTGGTGGGTGAGATGAAGAGCGTGAGCGCTATGACGCGTACCTTCATCACCGAGCGTCCTTGGGCCGACGGCAGTGGTATGGGGATAGTTGACGTAGATGATGCCTTTGCGGCCGTAGTCGAGTTTGAGAACGGCGCTATCGGCACGCTGGAAGCGACACGCTATGCCGCGGGCTGCAAGAACCGCCAGACGTGGGAGGTCAACGGTGAGAAAGGGAGCCTGCGCTTTAACCTGGAGCGTATGAATGAACTGGAAGTGTACTGGGTGGGTGAGGAGCCCAAAGAGACCCGTGGCTTCCACGACGTGCTGATCACCGAAGGTTACCATCCGTGGTGGGAAAATTGGTGGCCGCATGGGCACATCATCGGTTGGGAGCATACTTTTGTTCACGAATTGACGCACTTTTTGGACTGCATCGTCAATGACAAAGATGTGGCTCCGTATGGCGCGACCTTTGAAGATGGGTATCGCGCAGCCGTCATCTGCGATGCCATTCTCGAAGCGGCCGAAACCAAGAGACAGGTGGACATCAATTATTAGTGTTACTACTTCACGCTCCCCATGGTGCGTCATTCCGAGCGAGCGTAGCAGCCTGTCCTGAGCGTAGTCGAAGGAAGTCGAGGAATCTCTGCTTGCGATGGCAAGTGTGACCCCAACAGGAGATTCCTCGACTCCCTTCAGTCCCTTCGACAGGCTCACCGCCACGAGTACTCGCGGTGGCAGGGCAGGCTGCTGCGCTCCTTTCGGTCGCTCGGAATGACGGTAGTTGAGTAGTAACTTATTAGTACGCATTACCGCGAAGGAGAAAGGAGATTGCCAAGTGTCGAAAAGCCGCAGCGCGGTGGTTGCTGGACATATCTGTCTGGACATTATTCCCCAACTGACTGGCAGTACTCGGGATCAGTTTGAAAGGACTTTTCTACCAGGCCGCTTATTGGAAGTAGGGCCAATGACCTTTTCTACAGGTGGGTCAGTCTCCAATACTGGACTGGCGCTACACAAGTTGGGCATCCAAACTCAGTTGATGGGCAAGGTGGGAGACGATCTGCTGGGGCAGGTCGTCAGGCAACTCGTGGGGTCGCACGGACCTCATCTAGCGGATGGTATGGTGGTGGACAAGATGGTCAATACCTCCTACACGATCATCATCAGTCCACCAGGTGTGGATCGCATGTTTCTACATTACCCGGGAGCCAACGATACCTTTAGCGGCGCCGACGTGCGCTACGAGGTGGTGACCGAGTCAATCTTGTTCCACTTTGGCTACCCCCCGCTGGTGAAGCGGATGTTCGAGGACGACGGCGCTCAGTTAGTGGAGATATTTCAACGCGTCAAGGAATTGGGCGTCACAACGTCACTGGATATGACGCTCCCCGATCCGACCTCTGCGGCTGGGCGTGCTGATTGGGCCGCCATCCTGCGGGCAGTGATGCCATACGTAGATGTCTTTCTGCCCAGCATTGATGAGAGCCTCTATATGCTCCGCCGGGAGATATATGAGGAACTGTCACAGCCGGCAGGCGGTGCTGGTCTCCCATCGCGAATCACAGCGTCGTTGCTTTCAGAGTTGAGCGGCGAGTTGCTGGAGATGGGAGGAAGAATTGTTGGGTTCAAGTTGGGAGATCGGGGACTGTACGTGCACACAACAGGCCAAGCGGTCCTCGAAACGCTGGGGACTGCCCGACCTTCCAATCCGGCGACCTGGGCTGGCAAGGAGTTGTGGGCTCCCTGCTTCGAAGTGGACGTGGTGGGCACCACCGGCGCTGGCGATGCGACGATAGCGGGCTTCCTCAGCGGTCTGTTGCGTGATATGTCACTTGAGGAGACGCTGACGGCAGCCGTGGCTGTGGGGGCCTGCAACGTGGAAGCAGCCGACGCTTTGGGAGGCATCCGTCCTTGGGAGGAGACGTGGCGTCGCGTGGAGAGCGGTTGGGCACGGCACGCGTTGTGCATCAATGGGCCTGGCTGGCACTTTGATGACCGCCATCAGGTCTGGGTGGGAGCGGCTGGTTCGTAGGGGTGTGCTGAGTTGTGGTTCATGCCTTTACGAGTTCTTCAATCTCACGAATAAGCGCCGGCAGGTTAGGGCGTGTAAAGCTCATATTCGGTGCGGGGATACGATTACGCTTGATGTTCGGGTGAAAGCGAAAGTCAACTCGCCTTGCAGCACTGCTACCCGTCTACCGCGTTGAACAACAATCAGTGTCGAACGTTGGATAGAGGGGAAGTGCTGCTTCAGAGTGTAGATGTATTCTTCGTAGTCACGAAGCGACTGGAATGGGTTCACGCTGTACAGCTCTCTCGATTACACTCACCAAAGTCGGTGTTCGTTCTCGCAAGGTTTGGATGGTACGGCGATATTGTTCGCGGCGACGGAGCAAGATTTTGTATGCACCAGCCCAATCAGCCCAGTCGAGTATCCAGGAGTCATCTTCGGGTTCCTCGCCGTTGATGTACGATTCGTAGAATGTCTCTGAAAGAACACCATACTTTCGTTCGTAGGCTTCTATATCCTCGTTGAGAGCGTGAATATCAATGATGATATCCTGCAAAGTCATCTTCTGATGCGCCATAACCGCACCTCCTGACCTAATTGTACTGCTTTATCGCACATGATGCAAGCGGAGATTCCAAGTGCGTCGGTTGAAAGGGATGGGCTGCCCTCTGTGCTAATATGAGTGAGACAACTCATTTGTTTCGCTTGTTGTCGTCTTGCTTCAGCCAGTATCGGATACCCTTGCCTGCTAATGGTTCATCTCTGTAACGAGGAATGACGTGTAAGTGTACGTGAAACACTTCTTGGCCACCCACCTGGCCGCAATTCCATCCGATGTTATACCCGTCGGGCGCGTATTGTTGATCCATCAATGCCTTGATACGATGCAGTAGCGTGAAAGTCTCTTGCCATTCTTCCGTTGTCAAGTCGAAGACGGTTTCCCGGTGCTGTTTGGGAATGATGAGTCCCGAACCAACTAGGACTGGTTCTGGCCGTTGTAGAAATAGGCAGTGAGTGTTTTCTAGAATCACTTGTGCTATGTTGAGAGCGGGAGGGCAGAAAGGACATTGCATAGAAGTTCTCTCCAGGTAATGATTCCAGGCTGACGACCCCCTTCTGTGCTGAGCCGCCCAACGTATAAGGATTCATGCCATCGGTAGTGTCTTGGATGACAAAGTCCGAAGGCACTAAGCAAAGACTGCCACAGGCACAGGGCGCTCTTGAGCAGAACTCTGTTGGTGCAGTTTGATGCGTTCGATCCCGTGGAGTGTCTCGGCAGTCAGGTAACTCTCTCCACAATGTGGGCAACAGTCTAGCGCTTCGCATTCCCAAGCCCCTTGCTGTCGAGGTAGGGCTGGAAGACAGCTCGCCGATTGAGATATCGCTTATGGACGGAAGGTTGGTCATAACACCTGTGGTTGAGCCCGAGTTGAGCCTTGCGACTCTCTTGGCGCAGGTGACTGAGGAGAACTTGCATGGGGAAGTTGACACAGGTACAGCGGTAGGGGGCGAGGTGTGGTAGAGCCGAAGGAGTATATTCCTCAACGTGGCGACGTTGTCTGGATTACCCTGAACCCCCAGGCCGGACATGAGCAGGCTGGACGTCGCCCCGCTGTCGTTCTCTCGCCAGAAGCCTACAATGGCAAGGTTGGCCTGGCCATCCTGTGCCCCATCACCAATCAGGTCAAGGGGTACCCATTTGAGGTTCTGATTCCTGCTGGGATGCCCGTGACAGGGGTGATTCTGACCGACCAGGTGAAGAGTCTGGATTGGCAGGCAAGAGATGCCAAGTTGATATGCGCCTTGCCAGTGGAGACAATAGGTGAGATATTACAGAAGATTGGCACGCTTTTGTCTAGATAACTGTCCTCTTATCCCTCCGCCTGCTATAACCACCATCACGCCGCCGATGACAACGGTTGCCTGATAATAGGGAAAAAACGCCTTGCCTATCTGCCTAATCAGGCGGGGCAACCACCACGCCAAAGTCACCGCCACCGTTCACGCTGGTAGACGTCATCCCATACTCCCCTCCCCAGACAGTAAAGTCATCGTAGCGCAGCCAGACGGGTGACGTCGACCCACTGCCGGCATAGATCCCCACACGGCGCGTGCCGCCGATGTAGGTGCTGTCGCTGTAACTGTCCAGATAGTGGTCGTTGACGTAGAGCGTGATCTGCGAACCATCGCGCGTCACCTTGAGCTGATTGTGGGCCTCGTCGAAGTTGATGTGGGAGGAATCGGTGTATGGAATGAGCGTTACCCATCCACCACTGTCACGGCGACTAAGAGCATACTGCTGTAGATAGGGCTGGATGATGAAAGCATAGAACTCACCGGCGCTGCCATCGAGGCCAAACACGATGCCGTAGGTGCTATTACCGCCAGTACTACGCCAGGCCTCAACCTCAAACGTGCCGTCGGGGTAGGTAAGATCTGACGGCGAAACCCAGACAAACAAGTCGTCTTGTTTGATCTGGATGCGGTAGTTGCCATTGTTGTAGTCCGTTTCGACCTCGGGCCAGTCCTCTACCGGCCAGCCGCTGTTGGGGTCGCTGAAGTCATCGAAGAAGGTCGGAGGGGGCGTATAGTTGCGCAGCACCAATGGCAGGTACACTGGGTGGTGAACACGCTCCAACACGAAGGTGTGCTCGATGAACGACACCGTTGGCAGGAGATCCATCTGCGCCCAGTAGAATCCAGTCGTGTAGGTCAGTGGATCTAGGGACTGATACGAAGACAGGAGCGGCCTGATGACCACGGTCGCCGCGTATTCTGGCGATGGTGCCACCGAATACAACAGGCCCGGTATGTAATGGTCTGTGTGCGTGGCAAACGTGTAACTGTAATCCTCGAACGGTGGTGCATAGTCCACAGACACCAGGAAGTCGGTCACCGTCAGCGGCGCACCTGTACCCATCTCAAAGGCCGTGTACGCTACGTATGAGCCTTCGACCAGAGGCAGGTTCCGGCGGTTGGGGCGGCCCCCGTTGGTGGTTTGCCCCACTCGCTCTCCGTATTCCCAATTCCTACTATTATTGACATCGTTGTACAGACCGTGAGCGATGAAGATATTGTTCACGTCGGTGATGGTGTATCCGTATTTCACTGTGCTGCTGACCGTGGCACTGTAAACCGCCAGGACGTCGAACGGGTAGCCATTATTGGTGTACGTAATCGGGTTGAAGGCCGTGTAGGCGTCACTGATAAGGATGTCCAAAACCTGATCGGTGGTCAGGTCTATGTTGTCGGTCAAGATCAAGGTTATGCCGACGGCCGGGGTTACGATGGCCGTGTCCGTGATACTCACGCTATCGTACAGGTCCCACAGCATGCTGGCGACGGCCAGTTCTTCATAAGCGTTCCCTCCCCAGAGTTGCCAGGCTTTTCGGTTCTCCTCCATGTTGATTCTGGAAGCACCTATGGGATAGATCTCCGGCCTGGCTGTCCCAGAAATCTCGTCGGCTACCATCAGAGACCAGAACTCGGCCCAACCCTCTACCCAACTATCCACGGTCGTCGTGTTGCTGTAGTACCCGCCGTGGTTAGTAGTGCCAGGCGGATAGTCCGGCCTATGATTGCCGAATGCGTCGATCATGACATGGTGGCCGAACTCGTGCCACTCGCGGTTGCCGGGGCAGTCATTCTGGCTGTGATCACTCTCATTTGCCCCAAGGACAATGTAGGGACCGACACCAGCGCTTGTACCCCAGTAGCATTTGTTCTCCACGGGATTGCCGCCGTCCCGAGTTGCGTAGGCGTAGACGTCCACGGGCAGGTCGTGATCCAGCGTAATCGCGTGCCTGGCGGCCAGTTGAGCGGCCTGCCAGGTGTGGTAGTAAATGAGCGCCAGATCGGGCAGGCGACGCTTAGGGATACCAGGGTCCGTCGTGAGAGTAGGCGTGATCCCAAAGTTGATGGTCGTAACAGTAAAAGGGCTGCTGATCGTCAGCGTGAACGGGCTTGTCTCGGCGTAAACCACCGGCCGTGCACCCAGATCGTTGTTCAAGCCATAACAGATGCTGAAGGTCGGCGTGACCTCGGCGCTGTCTTGCAGGGTAACGCGAACGGACAGGTTGGTGCCCGTGATCGCCTTGGTGAAGCAGTAACGGCCGCTAGTGTCCGTTGTGTCTGTCAGGACGGTCGTCCCACCCCGCCGCAGTGTGACCCGCGCGCCCGGCACAGGGTGGTCGTCAAACCCGACGCGCACCTGACCAGAGATAGCGGCACCGGCGCCCCGCCGCCGCACATAGATTTGCTGGATGCCTCCGCCACTCGTGCCTTCCCAGGCGACGTAAGGCGCGCTATGGGGTGCTATCGCCAGCGATGGATCTTCCGAGTTGCCGGTGTTGTTGCTGATGCCTCCGCCGGAGGCCGAGCCAGTCCCGATCTCTACCCAGTTGCTGCCATC
>Ga0255378_1033_pt2 | contig 11118 bp, 8 predicted proteins | sample ANMaggSSYBR01E11_FD_182109 | JGI IMG/M metagenome (GOLD analysis project Ga0255378, IMG submission 182109) | Sediment cell enrichment communities from methane seep in Santa Monica Basin, California, United Staets - ANME aggregate JGI... | ecosystem: Environmental > Aquatic > Marine > Cold seeps >...
ATCTAATAAAAATATTGTTTGTTTATATTTTTGTCTGATATCTAAATAACCTCTTCATCTTTTACATATAAACCATTACGGCAAATCTGGATGATATTAAAATCATTAGCGAAATTAGAAACCCAGGCCTTTGCCACATAGCGGGGATTCAGATTTCCTTGCTGACCTATTTTAAGATCCAAATTAAGTTCTAAAATCTGATTTTGAAATTTCTGCACCTTTATATCTAAAATTGATGGCCTTATATCAATCATTTTAATCCCATTCTTCGTCTGCTTTTCTATAGTGATTTCATCCAAATTTAAAAATCTTTTATTATTTTTCTTTACTTCCTGCTCCAGCTCTTTTAATTCATTTTTTTTATTTTTAGCTGCTGAATCTAATAGCTTTTCCTTTATCTTTAGGGTGATAACGTAAGAAGCCCTATCGATTACCTTTACTAAAGAATCGGCAGAGGAAGGGATTATTTTGGCTTTTAATATTTTTAATCCCTGGGGTAAAATTTGGTTTAAACTTTCTGTTAACTCCTCGATTTTTACCTTCTCTTTTAGCCGAATATCTAAATACTCTGAGGTGCTGCTGATCCCCAAAGGTAAAGGGGGACCGAAAGATATTCTAAACCGGGGATTAAAACCGTCGGATATAATCACAGGGATATCGGCTCTTCTTAGAGCACGGGTAAAAACCTGAGCCAGGTTTAAATGGGAAATATATTTAATCGGTTCGCCCTTACAATACTTTATTCTTACTAATTGTTCCAAATAAAAAACTCTCCTTTTATTTACATTTATCAATTGTGAATTTGTATATCGCCTTTTAGTGCAGGGCATATAAAAAATACTAGTTAGCCACTTACCCGGTTAAACTAGTCGTTAGTGAATAGTGAATAGTCGTTAGTATTAAATGCAAGTTTGCGATTTTTTATGTTTTATGTCATTGAGCTCTGATTTATTAGAGCGTGGCAATCTCAGTTTGTGATTGCTTCCCCTGCTTTCGCTGGGGCAGGCTTGTATTACTCCTCGCAATGACAGAGATTATAATTCCATGCTATTCACTTATGGTATCCTGGATTCTGTTTCTTTCCTTCTTTACTAAATACTATTCACCAACGACTAACGACTAATCAATTGGCTAATTAGCCAATTGATTAGCACGCTCCGCACCTCATACAATTCTCAAAACGGCAATCGGGAGTTGTTTCTCCTCTTAAAGCCTTCTCCTTCTCCTCAAGCAGATATTCTTTTTTAACTCCACAGGAAATATGGTCCCAGGGCAGAATCTCATCTTCCTTCCTCACTCTGTTAGCATAGAATTCCATATCAAGCCCGCAATCATTAAAGGCCTTCTGCCAAGTTTCAAAATTAAACTGTTCTCTCCAGGCATCAAATTTACAGCCCAAATAGTGAGCTTTTTCTAATACCTCACCCAATCTCCTATCCCCTCGGGCAAATACTGCTTCCAGATAAATTCGATTAATATCCGGATAACTGAAAGAAATGTTCCTCCAGTTTAATCTATTCCTTAAACATCTTATTTTTTTAGACAATATCTCCCTCTCTTCCTGGGCTTCCCATTGAAAAGGGGTATGAGGTTTGGGCACAAAAGCAGATACGCTAATATTTATATTGACCTTTCTTCCGGTTATTTCTCTCCCCATGCGGTCAACCTTACTCACCAGCCTTACTATCCCTTCCACATCTTCTTCGGTCTCGGTGGGCAGGCCAACCATAAAATAAAGTTTTATCTTCCTCCATCCTCCCTCAAAAGCTGCTCTTATCGAAGAATACAGGTCCTCTTCCAAGACATTTTTATTTATTACATCCCTTAACCTTTGAGTTCCTACTTCCGGGGCCAGGGTAATACCGGTCTTTCTTACTCTTTGAACCTGCTGGGCTAAAGCGACGGAAAAAGAATCTATCCTTAAAGAAGGCAGAGAAACTCCCACACCTTTTTCTTCAAATCGATCTACCAATTTAGTAATCAAACTCTTTATTTCACTATAATCACTCGAACTTAAAGAAGACAAGGATATCTCCTCATATCCGGTATGCGCAAGAATTTCATCAGCCAATCCAATTAAAGTATCAACCGATTTTTCCCTTACCGGGCGGTAAATCATCCCTGCCTGACAAAAGCGGCATCCCCGGGTACACCCTCGAAAAATTTCCAGAGTAATCCTATCGTGAACTACATCGATATTGGGAACAATGGGAAAAAGAGGATATGCCACTTTATCAAAATCAGAAATAATCCGTTTTTTGATTACTGAATAATGGGTTTCTTTTTTAGGGGTAACTGATTTAACTCTTCCGTCTTTAAAATAAATTATTTCATAGAAATAGGGAACATAAATCCCTTCTACCTGAGCTAATTCTTCTAAAAGTTTAGCCCGGCTCTGTTTTTTATTTTTCCATCTTTTGTAAACTTCAATAATTTCACCGACAATCTCTTCCCCTTCTCCGATTACAAATAGATCGATAAAAGGGGATAAGGGTTCCGGGTTAAAGGCCCCTGGCCCTCCGGCAATAATCAGGGGATCATCTTCTTTTCTTTCTTCCGATCTTAAAGGTATATGCCCAAGCTCGAGAAGATTCAGGATATTGGAATAGCATAATTCATGTTGGATAGTAAATCCAACTATATCAAAAGAATTTAAAGATCTGTAAGTTTCTAAAGAAAAAGCGGGTATCTGTCGTTCTCTCAGTAGTTTTTCCATGTCCACTGCAGGTGAAAAGGCTCGCTCAGCCAGAGCATCGTCTCTCTTATTAATAATCTCATACAAAATTTTAAATCCCAAATAGCTCATCCCGATCTCGTATAAATCAGGAAAGGCTAAGGCTATTTTAACGGTGGATGCATCTTCTTCTTTTACTACCTCATTAAATTCCTTACCGGTATACCTCCCCGGTTTTTCTACCTTATCCAACAACTCTTCAAATAATATTTTTTTAATATCCAATCTCTTCTCTCCTTGATTAATTAGCTGGTTATATAAATGCACATCTTGTGAATTGTGTCTCGCAAATAAATAAAATTCAGAAACCAGAAGCCAGTATTCAGAATATTAAATAGCGGGTAGCGTTTAATCTTGATTTAGGCATGATTCATTGTGCCCCTACATCTAAATTTTAACTCCCGCCTTTTAACTTTTCTTTTCCTTTCTTTCTTCTTTACTATATACTATATACTATATACTAACGACTAAAAAATTGGCCTATAGGCCAATTTTTTTACCACTTTACCTTATGCAATTCCACATTTAGCAATATCCCTATCACTATTAAGTTAGATATCATAAAACTTCCCCCGTAACTTAAAAAAGGCAGGGGCAATCCGGTAGCTGGCAACATCCCCATAGCCATTCCAATATTCACTGTTATATGAAAAAATAAAAAGGATACGGCACCGGCAGCCAGTAAACTTCCTGACAAATCTCTGGCCTCTAAAGCAATCTTTATCCCCCGCCATAAAATAATAGTATATAATCCTAATAATAAGATGGTTCCCACAAAGCCTAACTCTTCTCCCACTACAGAAAATATGAAATCAGTGTGTTGAGCTGGTAAAAAATTTAACTGACTTTGTAGACCGCTAAAAATTCCATTTCCCAAGAAACCTCCTGAACCGATAGCGATCCTAGACTGGATAACATTATAGCCGCCCCCCAAAGGATCCAGATTAGGATTTAAAAATAAAATTAATCTATTTTTCTGATAATCTTTTAAAAAAGTCCACAAAACCGGAACAGAAGATAGGGCTGCTAAAAAAGTAAAAATTAAAAATTTTATCTTAACCCCTGCCACAAATAACATTATTATGAGAATGGCTAAATATACCAAAGAAGTGCCCAAATCTGGCTGCATAAACACCAATAAAATTAATAACCCGGTGTAAGCAAATGGTAGCAAATAATAGAAAAAATTATCCAATTTTGGTTTATTTTTAGATAAAAAATCCGCTAAAAACACTATTAAAGCGATTTTAGCAAACTCGGAGGGCTGAAAGTCAAAAGGTCCTATGGCCAGCCAACGCCTTGCTCCATAAGTTGATCTACCGGCAAATATGACCATTATCAGTAAAACTATAGCCCCAAAATAGATTACCTTAGAATATCTTTCCAAGTTATGATAATCGACAAAAATTATTATAGTTAAAAACATGAATCCTAACAAAGCCCATAATGATTGCCTCTTTACAAAAAAATAAGGATCGCTTCCCCCTGTAGCTGCCAAACGTGTTGAACTGTATAATACTAAAAGCCCGTAAAAACAGAGAAACACTACGGCAAAAAGAAGAGTAAAATCTAAATTTTCAGTTAATCTATCTAATTTTTCCTTCAACTTTCATCCTCCAAAATTAGGATCCTAGCATAAAATTTCATCAAAAGTTTCCCAAAGGTGCCTGGCACCTTTGGGAAACTTTTTTTAATTTTTAATATTAAAATATTTTTCCAGCATTGCACGGGCTATGGGAGCGGCTGCTTCTCCCCCTTCTCCTCCATTTTCTAAAAAAATGGTGATGCAAATTTCCGGGTCTTCATACGGTGCAAACCCGATAAACCAGGCGTGAGTTTCCCCCTGAGGATTTTGAGCGGTCCCGGTTTTCCCGGCTACCGCTAATTCTTCAATATTTGCTCTCCAACCCGTCCCTTTTAATATAGTCTGCCTTAATCCTTCTTTAATGATTTTAAATGTATCTGAAGAAAAGTCTACTTTTTTGTAAATTTCCGGTTTAATTTCTTTTACTGTGTTGCCGTCGGCAGAAATTATCTTTTTTACTAAATGCAACTTGTAAACTTCTCCTTCTGTAGAGATAATAGTAATAATATTATGCACCTGTAGAGGGGTTAATAAAAGATATCCCTGACCGATAGAAAGATTTATAGTATCACCGGGGAACCATATCTCTTTAACCTCTCTCTGCTTCCATTGGGCAGAAGGAATTGTCCCAGTAGCTTCTGCGGGCAGATCAATACCCAACTTTTCTCCCAATCCAAATTTCTGCATATATTCATTAAACCTTTCAATCCCCAGGTCTTTTCCTAAAGTATAAAAATAGATATTACATGAATGAGCAATTCCGTCTACAATACTCAAATTTCCGTGTCCGGTCTCCTTCCAGCAAGTAAAGATCCGATCAGCTAATTCAAAAGTACCCGAACAATAAATTTTTCTTTTTCTATCGGTAATCCCTTCTTCCAGAGCAGCTACCGCTGTAACCACTTTAAATATTGAACCAGGAGAATAAAGGCCCTGAACACTTCGGTTGGTCAAAGGGTAATCGGTATCAGAAGAAAGCCTTTGCCAGTCAGAGCTGGAAATTCCATTAGCAAATAAATTAGGGCTAAAAGAGGGCTTGTTAACTAATGCTAATATTTCACCACTGTTAGGATCACTTACTATAATAGAACCTTTTTTTCCAAAGAGTAAATTTTCTCCGTAGAGCTGCAAGTCTCTATCGATAGTTAAAATCAAATCTTTGCCCGGAACTGGTTTCTGATATAACAAAGTAGCCACCTCCTGACCCAAGGCATCAACTTCGACTTCTTTCCCTCCTTTTTCTCCTCTCAAAATATCATCATAATATTTCTCCAGTCCGTCTTTTCCTATGATGTCTCCTCCTTGAAATTTTGGATTGCCGAATTGCTGCAACTCTTCTTTGTCTATTTCTCCCACATAACCCAGGCTATGAGCTGCAAAATCATGGTAAAGATAATCCCTTCGAGGTTTAACCTCTAAAACTACTCCCTTTAACTCATCTTTTCTCTCTTCAATCTCCACTATTTTATTTGTCTTACAGTCATCCAGGATTTTTACCGGCTTAAAAGGGTTTTCCCGGTAATTCTTTACTATCTGCGAAATTTCTTCCGGAGAAATACCTATTATTCTACTTAGTCTTTCACTTAGTTTTTCTAAATCATCGACCTCTGCCGGGATTATAGAAACTACTACTGCCGGACGATTGGAAACCAACAACTTTTCCTGGCGGTCATAAATCCTGCCCCGCGGAGCATCTTCTACCAGGGCACGAATACAATTCTCTACCGCTCTTTCCTTAAATTCCTCTCCTTTAATCATCTGCAAATACCACAAACTGATAACTAATATTGAAAAACAGATGACCATAAATATCAATAACCAATTTAGCCGTTGTTTTACATCTTCCGGAACTGTAGAAGATTCCCTCATAATTACTCCTCAATTTAATGGCAAAATGTAAAGAAAAGTGCCAGGCACTTTTCTTTACATTTCTTAAATTTTTATTCTTTAATCTTCTGGAAAAGTTTATTTATTCCCAGAAAAATAAAGGGTGATAGCAGGCTGCTATATAAAGCCTCCGGAAGGGCTACTTGTTTTAAGCTCCAGGCCAGATTATATTCAATTCCAAAAGCACGTAGTAGCAAAAATATTAAAATACTTTGTATAAATGATGCAATAAAAGTTATTACCGGAATAAGAAATAATATATGTTCATGAAATATTTTTTCTTTTAAAATTCCACAGGTAAAACCTATCACCGTCTTTGCCAGAGCATTTATTCCCAAGAGGCCGGTAGAAAAGATATCCTGCAAAAGGCCGGAAGCAAATCCGGAGATAGTCCCTTCTTTTTCTCCCTTTAGTAAGGAAAAAACTACTACCACCACCATTATCAAATCAGGCTTTAATCCTAAAATGGTAATCGAATTAATGAGAGTAAGTTGAATTAGTAAGGCAACTACAATTATTGCACCTTTAAGCAAAATTTTCATCAGCTATCTCCTTATTTACTTTATTAATTATAAAAACACGGATATTAATATAAAATAAAGGGTGATGCTTGTCTAAGATATATTAAGGGGGATTTAATTATTTTACCATTCAAGGCTTTAAAACTTTAAAAATGGGGAAATAGAGCGATCGGCAATATTATATCTCTATTATCTATAGCCATTAAGATAATGCATTAATACTAAAATAGTAAATTAATCAATCTTTTATAATTCTATTTTGAACTATTTTAACTAATTATCATTTACTTATTAAACATTATCTATTGTCGATTATTAATCTACTTCTTTTAGAGAATAAACCATTTTCCCTAAAATCACCAACCAGATGAAGTAAAAAAGGGCTAAAGTCCGAAAAGCCCTGTTTGGCTGCTTAATCGATCTATAAATCCATTCCATTCCGTGTCTTTGCATCCACAACGGCGCCCGTGGTATCCTGCCGGAAAGAACATCAAAACTTCCGCCTACCCCCATACAGACCGGGACATCTAATTTATCTAAATTTTTACTGATCCATTTTTCTTGTTTAGGCACACCCATACCCACCAGCAATATATCCGGTCTATTTTCTCTAATCTCGTCAATAATCTCTTCTTCCTCTTTATTCTTATCACTATTACTATTTTTGACATCTTCACAATTTTGAGAATCTTCACAGGCAAAATAACCATGATGAGTTCCAGCTATTCTTATTCCAGGATATTTCCTGGTTAAATTTAAGGCAGCTTCCCCGGCCACGCCGGGATAAGAACCTAATAAATATAGGGAATACCCTTTCTTGGTGGCCAATCGGCATATATTATGTATTATATCGATACCGGTTACCCTTTCAGGTAAAGGATGGTCTAGAGTTATGGTAGCCCATAAAATACCTGCCCCATCAGGAGTAATTAAATCTGCGGATTTTAATATGGCGTGATACTCGGGGTCTTTCCTTGCCCGCAATATCGCTAAAGTATCCGGAGTAACTATCTGATGAGGTTTTTTAGAAATTATAAATTCCTCTATTCTTTGAATAGTTTCTTGATTATCCATCCGGTCAATACCCACCTGAAAAAGTTTTATGCGGTTGTTGAAAATATCCCTTTCGATAATCAATTCCTCTGACTGAACTTTGTTCTTCAATAATTCAAAAACTATCCAGCCAAAAGCAGTCAGAGTTATCAATAGATAAAAATTCTGGTATATGGAAATAATAAAAGCTGCTAAACTTAAGTAGAGAGAGACGCTAATAATAGTTAGATTTGCTCCTTGGGCCGAAAACCCATAAGATTGCAGTTTCTGGCGTAACCTGCTCCTGCTCCCGCTCTCTGAAAATAATGGAGATTTTCCTCCTATGCCCGGGCCCGGGCTTTCCTGACGGGCATAATTAGCCACAATAGAATAAGAGCTGTCTATAATCGGTACACCTAAAATTAAAAAAGGAATCAATAAAGTTAAAGCTGCTGTACTCTTGGATACACCCACGATAGCAATCACCGCTAATATAAACCCAAAAGACATATAGTAGGAAGAAAATTTCCCCCGGGGGATATATTTGATAAAAATAAATGAAATCGCCGCCATAATCAAAGATAACGCTTCTGCCAAAATTAATCCCTGCCTCTGAATAAGGGAGACCACTAAAAAAGTCAGGGAGGCGATAAAGACAATATAGGGGGTAATGTCTCCCAGTTCATCTGCCTGACCGATAGAATTAGTAATGCTTATCAACCAGATTATGGTTAAGGGAATAGATAAATAGCTAAGATAAAGATACCCTCCCGATAAGGAGGAGGACGAAGGAGCCCGTAAAAATTCTATTTTAACTCCAGAATAAATTATAATTAATGAAATTAAAACTTGAAATATTAATTTAACCCCTGTGGGAAGCTTTCTCTTTCTGTCTATCCTCCCCAGGATGACCATCAGAACACTACATATAACAATACCTGTAATTTTAAACACCATTCCGGTTTCAAACATATAAATTTATTTTCCTCAATTATTTCGTTTATTTATTTTCTATCCTTATTTTCGTCTTACTTTTCTATTCTTTCCGTTTTTTCTGTTTTTGATCTTTTTTCTGCTCAATCCAATTATCTTAATACGACAATAACATCTTAAATTCCTTCTTTTTAAGATAAATTTTTAAAATTAATTAATTATTGAATCTTCTCTTTAAACCAGTTAACCGTCTTTTCTAAACCCACTGGAAAGTCAAACTGTGGTTGCCATCTTAAAACCTCACTGATTAAGCGGCAATTCAGAATATTCTTTCTTAAATCCCCTGCTCTGGGGGGTCCGTAATACGCCGGATGAGGGAATTTTATAATCTCCTTTAAAAGGGAAAAGATTTCATTTACCGAAACTCCTCTTCCGGTCCCCAGATTGAAACCATTAAGTTTAATTCCAGGTTTAGTTTCGGTATCAGATTCTTTTTTTTCTTCTTTGATTTTTTCTTTTTCTTCTTCCTGAACAACTTTAGATAATTTTACCATATTTTGAAGAGCGAGTAAATTGGCTTGGGCAATATCTTCTACATAAATATAATCTCTGATATATTCTCCATCACCATTTATAGTGGGAATCTCTCCTTTTAGCATCTTTTCTATAAATATTGCGATAACTCCGGCCTCGCCATAAGGGTCCTGACGGGGTCCATAGACATTTCCATATCTCAATGCTACATACGAGAGATTATAATTTTTCTGATAGAAATCAAGATAATGTTCAACAGCAACTTTACTGATTCCGTAAGGCGATTGAGGTCTGAAAGGGTAATCCTCACTAATGGGAAAATGCTCTGGTTCGCCATAAATAGTCCCTCCGCTGGAGGCAAAGACTATTCCCTTAACCTGCTGGTTCAACAGACAGCATTGCAATAAATTTAAGGTACCCAGGATATTGGTCTGCGCATCAAATAAAGGGTCTCTTACGGAAAAAGAAACACTAATCTGGGCGGCTTCATGGCATATATAATCAGGCTTTTCCTGCTTAAATACTTCTGTTAATTCTTTTTTGTCGGAGATATTTAATTTATAAAACCGGGCTTTTTGGTTGATATTTTCCTCTCTTCCGGAAGATAAATCATCCACTATCACAACTTCATAATTATTCTTGATAAGCAAATCCACAATGTGCGAACCTATAAACCCTGCTCCACCGGTAACTAAAACGGTAATCTTTTTATTTTCACTCACTTCTTCTTTCCCTTCCTTACGCATAGAAAGGTGCCAGGCACCTTTCTATGCATTTTAGATTAGAGCGCTAAAACAAGGGCAATTACGCTGCAGATAGCGCTTATCCCCCATAAGATAAACACGACATTTTTATGCGATATCCCTCGAGCTAAAAGTCGATGGTGGAGATGCTCTTTATCGGCCTGAAATATAGGATGATGCCTCCGGTATCTCCTCCAGATAGCAAACAGGGTATCAAAAATAGGTAGAGCCAGAATAATAATAGGGATAAAAATAAAAAAGGCATTCCCGCTGTTTAATATCCACACTGCCCCTACGGAAGATAACATAAAACCGGCAAAAGTACTGCCGGAATCTCCCAAAAAGATTTTAGCCGGATAAAAATTAAATTTTAAAAAAGCCAACATACTCCCCACCAGGGCGATTGATACAAGATTGAGAGTTTCAAAATTCTGTCTTAATCCTAAAATGAAAAAAGTTATCAAGCTAATCACCGAAACTCCGCAGGCTAGCCCATCTAAACCATCTATCAGGTTAATGGAATTAGTTACTCCTACTATCCAGAAGATTAAAATAGGATAAAGAAGATAAGCTAACAGATCAAAAATTTTTAATTGATTAACTATAAAACTATTTATTAAATCACTGTTATACATAATCACTATTAAGGCAGGAACCATTTGAATGATGAATTTATGCCTGGGAGCAAGGTCTACTATGTCATCTACTACCCCTAATAATAAAATGATTACCCCGCCTATCAAGAGGGCTTTAACCTGTCCTTCTATCTGCACCACAAAGAGCAGGCTGAGTAAAAATCCAAAAAAAATAACTATCCCTCCTAAATTGGGGATAGCTTCCTCGTGTATTTTACGATGACCGGGCAGGTCCATCATATTTTGTTTTTTCCCTACCCGAGCCATATAGGGAGTTAAAATATAAGAAACTATAAAGGCAATAACGCCGACTTCTAAATATTTCAAATAGATATTCTCCTGTTTATTAATTCACCAATTCGCCGATTGACCAATTCTCCAATTCGCCTATCTGTCAATTTTTGAAAATCTTACTTCTCTAATTCTCCATACTAACGACTAATCCATCTCGTATCTTATATATTTTTTTCTTGATTGGTCAACTAATATATTTTAGCCTATACGCTATGCGCTA
>Ga0255378_1061_pt1 | contig 11097 bp, 11 predicted proteins | sample ANMaggSSYBR01E11_FD_182109 | JGI IMG/M metagenome (GOLD analysis project Ga0255378, IMG submission 182109) | Sediment cell enrichment communities from methane seep in Santa Monica Basin, California, United Staets - ANME aggregate JGI... | ecosystem: Environmental > Aquatic > Marine > Cold seeps >...
TTTTTAAGCATAAATATTCTTTTATTCAAAATATTTTTCCCCATAGCGAAATATTATATATTGCAAATAAAATTTCAAATTATTGAATTATATACTTCAAGAGTTTTTTTAGCTATCCTTTGCCAATTAAATTTATTCAAACATCTAATTTCATTTAATTTATACCTCTGAACTTACAATACATGCAGCCATTTCTTCATCTGATAAATACTTAATAATGAGCTTAACTGAACTACTATACCTTTTTGTCTTGTCTTTTGTAAATTCATTTGAAAAATATTGTTCACTTCCTGCAATCAGAAGAACAAATGGTTCTTTAACATCGTTTAAGGCTTCCAATAATATATCTAATCCTTTATTTTCTCTTGTCCCGCTTACCGCCGCTAAAACTGTTATATTATCCCGTATACCTAGAAATTTTCGTGCTTCATTTTTCTCTATAAAAAAATTATCAGTGAAATTTGGATATTCTATTTGTCTTATATTGCTAATACCCAAAGAACAAAATTCATTTTTTATTTGTTCGGTGTGAACCACTCCGATGTCAATTTTACTGAAAATTCGTTTTATCCTTAGCTGTTGCGTATATCCTTTTTTACTTAGATGAAGAGTCATAACTATTCTAAATTTTCTCAGTTTTGACAGGCCAAGCCCAAAAAATCTACATATCAAGTCTCCGTACAAGAAATGTATTACATCTACACCTTTTTTTTCTCCAATTAATTTTATATGGTCTATAAACTTTAAATATTCAATTGGGCTTTTTGAAATGTAATTAATATCTTCAAAAACTATCTGCTCACATTTTAAGTTTTTTTATTTATTTTGTTTTTTTAGTTCATAAAAAAATCATCTCTAAATGCTTACTTCTTTAATTTCATCTAATTATCCATTAATCTACAATTATTAATTAACTTACTAAAAACACTATTTCCAAAAATTTTATCTATAATTATTATACCTCCAGATAATATGTATCTGGCTTTTCTGGGTCAAAAGATTCATTGGCCCACATGATTGTGACCATATCTGAATCACCTAAATTTTCAATGTTATGGGTGTAACCAGTAGGAATATCGACAACCTCCATTTTATTTCCACTAACAAAATATTCTAAAACTTCATCAGAGTCAATCTTTCTAAAGCGAATAACACCTCTACCACTCACTACAAGAAACTTTTCATTCTTAGTATGATGCCAGTGATTTCCCTTAGTAATATCTGGTTTAGAAATATTTACTGATACTTGCCCTCTATCTGGTGTTTTAATAAACTCAGTAAAGGAACCTCTATGGTCAACATTCATCTTAAGTTCATATTTAAACTGATCTTCTGGCAAATAACTTAAATAAGTGCTGTAAAGTTTCTTCGAAAAAGCATCAGCCATATCTGGAACTGTACATTTTTCTCTACTATTTCTATAGGAATAGATTAAGTTCACGATCTCGCCCAGCGTAATGGTATGTACAATTGGAACTTCACAAAATTCATCAACCTTATTCTCTTTATCTTCAAGAGCATTAATCAGCTCTTCTACCACATCATCTATATACACGAGTTTCATAACAACACTTGGGTCATTCACTTTTATTGGCATATCATGTGTAATGTTATTACAGAACGTTGCAACAGCACTATTGTAGTTGGGTCTGCACCATTTTCCAAATACATTTGGGAAGCGATAAACTAATATTTTTGCACCAGTTTCTTTGCTGTAGTTAAATAGTAAATCTTCTCCAGTTTTTTTACTTTCTCCGTAAGGATTTTCAAGTTCAGCTTGGATTGAAGATGATATCATCACAGGGCAAATATTATTATATTTCTTCAGGGTAGCTAACAGTGTTGAGGTAAATCCAAAATTCCCTACCATAAACTCAAACTGATCCTTTGGTCGATTCACCCCAGCAAGATGAAAAACAAAGTCTGCTTCTTTGCAATATTCATCTAACAATGCGGAATCTGTATCCTTATCATACTCAAAGATATCATTATATTTTCGATTTTTAAGTTCAGCTACAAGATTCTTTCCAATAAAACCTTTAGCACCAGTTACTAAGATTTTCATTTCCTAGCCTCCCAGTTTTTTAATTCATCTCTTATCTCTTCTAAGCTTAAAAGTCGTTCTTTTATTTCATCCACTTTAAGAATCTTAGTGTTGTTAGAATTATATTCATCAATTAGGGTGATTTTAGTTGATCCTTGTTCAAGATATTTTTCATAATTTAAATCTCTATTATCAGCAGGTACTCTATAGAAATTCCCCATATCTACTGCTTTTGCAGCTTCTTCTTTAGTTAATAGCACTTCATACATTTTTTCACCATGACGTGTGCCGATAACTTGTATTTCATTATCAACTTTGAAGAGTTCTTTAAGCGCTTGTGCTAAGTCACCTATAAAGCATGATGGCGACTTTTGAATCATAATATCTCCTGATACACTATTTTGAAAGGTGTACAAGACAAGCTCTACTGCTTCATTGAGACTCATAATAAACCTGGTCATTTTAGGATCAGTCACAGTTAAGGGGTGTCCATTTTTAATTTGTTGAATAAATAGAGGAATTACGGATCCCCTTGATGCTATAACATTACCATATCTAGTACCGCAAATTAGAGTTCTATCCGATGTTACCGTCCTAGATTTTGCAATAAATGTCTTTTCCATCAATGCCTTCGAAATGCCCATTGCATTAACAGGATAAACTGCTTTATCAGTAGAAAGGCAAATTACTTTTTTAACTCCTGCATCAATAGCGGCTGTTAACATATTTTCCGTTCCTAATATATTAGTTTTTACTGCTTCAATTGGGAAAAATTCGCACGAAGGAACTTGCTTAAGCGCTGCTGCATGGAAAATATAATCCACATTATACATTGCATTACGCAAACTCCCAATATCTCGAACATCTCCTATAAAAAACTTGATTTTATCATTTTGATAGTGTCTTCGCATATCATCTTGTTTCTTCTCATCTCTAGAAAAAATTCGTATTTCTTTAATCTCTGTGTTTAAAAAACGCTCTACTATAACATTTCCAAATGAACCTGTTCCGCCAGTAATTAATAATGTTTTTCCTCTAAACATCTCATTTCACCTACTTTTTTTATAACCTGTGTACAAGCACAATACCTATTTGCAAGATACTAATATGTTTTTATATAAATCAACATACTTTTGATACTGCTTTGCTTGATCATACATTGTCACAATTTTATTAATATTATTATTCTGATATTTTTCTTTACCATTTTTTACAATATCTTTTATGCATTCAACCACATCATCTAAATTATGTGGTTCCACACAATAATTATCAGTGTTTTTAACTAACTCTGGAGATGCAGTAGAATTATATAAAATTACAGGTGCTCCACAAGCCATTGCCTCAGCTGTGACTAAACCAAAGGTTTCTTCTACTGACGGATTAAAAAAAACATCGCATGCAGAATACCACATAGTTAATTCTTCTCTATTATCAGTTTTATTTATTCCTGAAACCTCATTTTTTTCACACAACTCAATTTGTTCTCGATTAACACCAATCACTACAATTTCATATTTATCAACACTTAAGAACTTTCTTAATTCAAAAAAATCATTTAAGCCTTTTCCTCTAGTCCAACATGCAGCAACACCTAATACTAAAAATCTTTTATCAATACCTCTTTTTTTTTTAATTCCGACACACTATATTTAAATATATTTGTATCTATTCCGTTCTCTATCGTAATTATCGGATATTCCTTAAAGTAGGAGTCTCCAAGTATGTTTTCCATCCATTTCGATACAGATACTATGGTTATATTTCTCATTCCTGTGAAAATATTTTTTTTGAAAAAGAACATTCTTTTTGAATTATCTATTAGTTTACTCTCTGGGTACTTTTCTAATTGTGGGCAGTTATAACAGTATCTTTTCCATTTATAACAATTCGCAACAGAAAAATGTGTGCATTTACCAGTAAAAGCCCAACAATCGTGTTGTGTCCACACAACAGGTATATTGTTTTTCTTAATATATTCAAATAATATATGATAATCAACATACCATCCATGCAAACCATGAATATGAATTAAATCAGGTTTTAGTGAATCTATTATTCTAATAAAAGAACGAGTTCCAAATTTAATAGTTGCATTATCATAACCCGTAATTTGAGATATTCTCTTATTAACATACTTCTCATATCTAGATGTAATATAGAAATGATTCTTGGGTGCTAATTCTTTTACTTCAGGACTGAAAGTATAATAATCCATTGAACATTTTCTAGCTGTTTCCGCAATACCCATCATAACTATTCCACCACCTGCGGACATATTACAATTAATTGCAATAATCTTTTTATTCTCTTTCATTTTTACCAGCCTTACCCTTTCTTTTCTAAATTACTTATAGAATCTTTCTAGCCACCTGTCGAAATCGTAATTAAGAACTATTTCTCTATCAACAGGCTTATATGGGGTATTAATAAATTTATGTAGATTTTCTAAATTATCTTCTCCAAGCACAAATATGTTTTCAGGCATATAAAAGTCATACCCTTTAATTAACTTGTTATTAGTAATTACTTTTTTATTCCAAAATAATGTTTCCATCACCCTCATGGATTGCCCGGAATCATTAATCTCAATATAATCGAATACAGCTCTACTTTTACTTGCCAAAACCAAACTATCCTTATACCTAAGTCTTGAACTATGGTTTCTCCCTTTTTTCCATCTTCTATCTGGTGTTATATGAAAATGAACTTTTAATCCCATCTCCTCAAATATCTTCTTGTATTCCAATAACATCCTAAGACGACCTTTATCTTTACCAATAAAAACAATATCATATATTATATCATTACTGGGAAATTTAATTTCATAAAAATAAGGAGGTGGATTGAATTTCATTCTATATTTATTACAATCTTTACTTGAAAAAGACCATTTTTCACATTTTTCTGATTCTATTAAGCTAGGATTAATAGTATTTTTTACAATATTCCAATACCATATCTTTATATTTGATTCTTCTTTCTTACTACAAAGCCATGAAATGTAATCTGCTGTTATATCTGTTTCAAAAATAATTATATTCTCAACTTTATTTTTTAATATTTTTTTGTTGTACCAAATTGATACAAATGGAAATCCTGAATTAAAATGAATCCTTCTAAGAAAACGACTTAACATATTCCCTTGTCCCACATACGGATCAATAACTTTATAACCTCTATTTCTTATATGCCTCCCGACAAAATCGGTCGAATTACTTCGTAAAATTAAAACATCATTCTTCAAAAGCATACCTCATTTTCCATTTTTCATCTTCTTTTATACGTCTATCTATAACTTCATATTTAATATTTGTAGTTTGTTGTGATGTACAACGAAAAAACATTAAATAAGTAAACACAGGTGAATAATTAAAATTTTCACCGGAAAGTAAAATTATAAATCCAATATATAGTAAAATTTTAGACATTTTACCATTGTTAAGACTATCTACCATGCTTTTCATCTGAAAAACATAATAGATACCAACAAAAGTTCCGTAAATTGCAAATTGAGCAATAATAGTATTTGTAAATGTAAAATCTTGTTTAGCAATTAGTATTAATTCTTTTACGATACTTTGCGGACCTACTCCGAAAATAGGATTCTTAAGCCATAACTTAATCCCTGCATATACAGAAATAAATCTTGAAGGATTCGCCCCCCCCTCAATGATTTTTATAGTAATGACTCTCGAGAATAAATCCCCACCACCCATAACAATCATAACTATAACAACAAAGGCTAAAAATATCATCACCCTTACTGCCCATTTATCAGATGAATGATCTCGATTGTTTAACAGATAAGCGAAAATGAAAAAAGGTAATGCTATATATCCCGTTGTCGAAAGAGTTGTTATTATTGTTACAACGAATAAAACCGATAAAAGTAATTTATTTATTTGACGGGTTTTGCTCACAAACAATACAAAAAATAATGCAACATTTAAAAATGCTTGATAAGCTCCTGGTTCCCAAAAAGGTCCCCAATTACGACCTTGCATATAACTCCATGTTGGAATATTTGTGAATCCCAGAGTAACAAACTCCATATTGTATTTATGTGTATATAGCTTCGGTATAAAGCTAATCGATGTAAATATAGTAGGAAATAAGTATCCAATTAATGATATTATAGAAATTATTACCATTAAATTAATGTAGCAAACAATGAATCTTTCTTTATCGAGTCGTTTCACTATTATATAAGATAATAATAATGTAAATACCTTTAGTAAAAGACGTAAAGATGTATCACTATTTGCAAGTGAAGACAATAATAGAGAGCCAAAAATAAACACTAATACTATAAAATCATATTTAATTTTGAATGAAATACTAACTAAGTGATAAATCAAAAATAAAGTACCAACAAATGGAATTGAAAGCTTGGCATAATACATCAAATTTTGATTACTGTTTAAGCCAAACAACATGCTATCTGTAATATATAACATATATATTACTAGTAAATAATAAAAAATATTTCCATTCTTTTCATTCCTTAATTTTATCATATATCACATCAAATAATAGACAATACTGTTTATTATATTGCCTCCTTATATAATCTTAAAGCAACTTTTATTTTCTCGCTTAATATCCCTTTTCCATCTTTCTTTAAAAGACTATTCATGCATTCCTTAAGCATTTGGTGTTTCTTGATAATTATACTTTTAAAAATATATCTATAGAATAGACAAGATGATTTAATGTCAATAACTTAACAGATAGTTTTTCTCCTACAATTCCTTAAGCTGATGTCCTGGTCCCTGTAGGCGGATAAAGCCTGGACATCAATTGTTTTTCGCTAAGCTCAATCGGCCAAACTATTTCGGCCCTTTTAGCTCGCAGGAGAATTTCTAATACCGTTGTTTTCCCACAACTGCAGACTTGGCCTATTTCTCTCAGCGATAAACCTAATTCGTGTCTTAATCTTAGTATTTCTCTCGTTTTTAGCATATCCATCCTCCTCATTATTTAGTCCCCTTAACTATTGCAATTAAGGAGTACCTATTATTTAATGATTCGACAAGGTATCCGGATGCTTCCGAAATATACACCCATTACTTATTACTCTCGTAATTTCTGACACACTTTAAAAATAAAAGCCCATTTTCTATAGATAAAATTATTCCGTTTTCTACTCCATATACACAAAATATCTTTAAACTCTTCAATTTCAAATAAATCATACAAAGCCTTCATTTGTGCTATATGAAGATCATGATAAAACAGACTTGTTAGTATACTACCATCTATATTGTATAAACTCCAAAAACTATTATTAAACTTATTTTCCACCCTAGATGCATTTTAGCTTACCATTTACATAAGCCTTATTTTTCGCAAAACCAGTCCAGTGGTTGGGGTGCACTATACTTTATTACCGCCATAAACAGAGCTTGCACGACTGCACTACCTGGTAAGTAAAGTACACGTCATTAAATTATACCCAAATCACTCAAAACCTGACTCGTAAATATTTTTCGTCCTTTTAGATTTAGGAAAAATGAATTAAAATACAGATTCGGTTCAGTAAACCGCTCATCATCAAAATAATTTAAGAATAATACTTGATTTATATTTGCTTCTTTAATAAAAGAATAAATATAGTTTTCTCGAAACGTTTCTGAAAATTTAGAACTCAATGCTCTGGTTACAGGTGGAAGAACAACTACTGGTTTCAGATTGCGCTCTAAACAAAAAGATATCACTTCAGAAAGGAGAGAAACATTAGCAATCTTCCTGTCTAAGTTAGATTGCGTAATCGGAGCATCTAAATCATTTATATCAAATTCTTCTTTCCAGTTATTAACCCACCTTTGCGCATCTCGTTCCAAGTCATATTTATCCAATAGTTGAACATCTATTCTCATACGCTTGTCTTCGTGATCATCTTTCAAAAGCGCCCGTAATGCCCTCAATGGATTTGAAAGTAATGGATAAGTTACATGGCGTAATCGAAACCACAGGGAATAATTATCAATTAATGTTTTATCCAGAATGAGGTAATATTTTGAATAATGGCTAGGGGCTGTAATCAGATAATCATCAAAAACACTACTAAAAACTACCAGAGGAATGATAACAGTTCCTCCTTCTTTAATATAGCTGTGATAATACTTCAATATATTAAAGTCGCTCTTCAATGATTGCGAACCTGTGGACCAGTTTCGTCCAATCACATCTTGATAAAAAAAAGCGAATTTTGCTGGATTGCTACCCACATTAACTACTTCATAGTTCCGTTGTAAATCATCTCTATATTCCAATCCGCTTACAAATTTTTTGATATCAATAAACTGGTTTTTGTACCAATTAGTTTTCCTTAGTATTTTATTTATATATATAAAAGAAAAAATAGTTAGTACATATATTACAATTAATATAACTGTAAGCCACAAGGTAATTATCAAGGAGGTTGTTAGAGCAAAAACTCCTAGAGAAAAAAGAAAAGTACTAAATAAAAACACAATTTTAATTTTTTTAATTATTTTAATCACTTCCTTAGTTTTTATATTAAAATCCCGGACAATTTATTGATTCGGGATGGAATTTATAATTTTTATCAAGCGCAAATATTGAATCCATATCGTCTTTTTCTAACGCAAAATCAAACACCTCAATATTATTTTTTAACCGAGTTGGATTAAACGACCTAAATATTGGAATTACCCCTTGCTGAAGATGCCAGCGAATGATGATCTGGGCTATGGATTTTCCGTACTTAGAAGCCAGCAACTTCAAAATCTCATTTTCTCTCACAAAAGGCAACATACGACATAAAGACGAATATGCTTCTACCTGCAGATTCTGTTCTTTGCACAGTTGCATTAGCGATGTAACGGTTCTGAAAGGGTGATATTCAAATTGCACTACCATGGGTTTAATGGAAATCCCGGCATTAAGAAGAGAATTTAAATGCCTCTCTCGGCAATTACAAATACCGATTGCTCGGACCTTTCCTGCTCGATAGACGTCTTCCATATTTTTCCAGTTTTCAATATAAAAATCCGGATATGGCCAATGTAATAACCATAAATCGATATAATCGGTTTTAAGGCTTTTAAGGGAAATATCAATTTGTTCCGAAATATTCTTAAGCCGTTGCTGACTATTTCCAACCTTGGTAGTGATAAAAACTTCTCTCCTTTTAATACCATTTTTTTTCCACAACTTTTCAAATAGACATCCAAGTAAACTTTCATTGTTGTAATCCCGAGCGGTATCAAATCCACGAATACCATAAGTCACAGCAGTAAAACAAGAATTGATTAGCTGGGTTTCCAATTGCCTTTTACCCCCCTTACAATCACATAACGATGTTCCCATCATAATTGACGGAATCTCTATCCCATTACTTAAGATAAATGATTTTTTTAACATTTAAATCCCTCCTCTTTTTAGTTACCCAAAGTATCAATATGCCCAAATGCTGCGTCTGAAATATGCACTCAGATTTTTTACTGAATTCAACCAAAATATTACAAAATAATAATGAATTTTCAACTTTACAATAAATTCATACTATTTTTTACATCGCATGTATAGTAAATTTTGATTATTATTTATCACCGTTAAAATTGCAAGATTATTAAATTATCCACAGATAGTTTGTTTCTAAATCTTACTTTATCAACAGTCTCTTGCTATTTAGCATCTTTTCTTCTTTGATTTTTTATTGTCAATTATCAAATTTCTGGATTATTGTCTTAATTTTTCGAACAACAAAGTTTCTTGTTTTAAGATCAATACCTATAAAATATATCGATGCGGCTACTGTTATCACGCATGTAAACCCTATTACTAAGAAGCGAATGAAACCAGGAACTAAACTAATCGTCAACAAATATGTGATAATCCCAGATATAAGCATAACTAAGAAACTAGGCCATAATACTTCTCTAAAATAAGATCTTATAGAATACGTAATTAATCGTTTCAATAAAAGTAAATCGACCATATGCACCAATATAGAAACAACAATTGTAACAATAAAAACAGACTCCGGAGGTAATCCCATTTTCAAACAAAAATACGAAACTATGATAATTAAGTAAAAAAGACTACCGCATACTAAGTTAGGCACTTTAATTTTTCCCACTGCATGAAATGATGTTACTATTGGACCCCTCATAGCCCAAATCAAATTATTGATTAATACAAGACGGCAAAATGACGCAGTATAATCCGGTGTTGTTTTTAGCCAAAGATCTAAAACAAAACGAGTTTCAAGCAGTAAAGGAAGTGAAAGAAAAAACGTTAAGAAAAAAGAGTATTTGGATGATGCAAAAACTAATTTCATCATCTGTGTAACCTTATTCTCTGCATAAAGCTTAACAATTTGAGGTTTAACTGCTAACATAAAATTGTTTCCAAAACCAGCAATTGTTCCTTGCAATTGATAAGCTATTCCTCGTGCAGTATTCACAGTAGGACCAAAATATATGTTCAGAAGCATATTCACTCCTTGTCCCATACCCATTAAAGCAAAACCTCCATATAATTCCCAAATGGAAAAAGAAAAAAGCTTTTTATAGAGACCTTTATCCCATTGGAACGAAAGTGAAGATTCTGCAAACTTTTTTTTGCAATAGAAGCGATAAATGAAGGCAATAGTTAATGAAACTAAGAAAAATAATGTTGCATATAATTTCATTTTATCAAAATTACCTATGGTCAAAATATAAACAATCACTAATTTTAGAATCACATCCAAAACAGAAACATACGCATATACATTCATTTTTTCGTGAGCAATAATCAGTGCATTATATGGAACTTGTGTCAAAGTGATCATGGCAGTTAAGATAGAGAACTGGTAGGTCCAAAGTGCAGCACTCATTCGCTCTTCAGGTATAACTAATTTATTGGTTAAAAACCATAATCCGATAGTTTCAGCAAGTAATAAAACAACTAATGCAATTCCAATATGACTAATTAGTGAAGCATTAAATACCTTTTTTAATTGTTGATAGTCTTTCTTACCTAACTCAAAAATAAGAAAACGGGAAGTTGCCGCTCCCATTGAAGAATTAAGGAACGAA
>Ga0255378_1064_pt1 | contig 10681 bp, 9 predicted proteins | sample ANMaggSSYBR01E11_FD_182109 | JGI IMG/M metagenome (GOLD analysis project Ga0255378, IMG submission 182109) | Sediment cell enrichment communities from methane seep in Santa Monica Basin, California, United Staets - ANME aggregate JGI... | ecosystem: Environmental > Aquatic > Marine > Cold seeps >...
TTTGGCTACTGCACTTTCCGTGCCAAAATTACAATGAGGTACAAATAAGGCATCGATATCCTTTTCTATAAAATATTTATATACTTTTTCTACATCCTTTATGTCATAAAGCATACCATCCTCGTTAAGCCAATCGATATCTACCAAATCTATCTTCCAGGAAAGAAGTTTACCTCTAATCAGATTTTTATGTTTCTCTGCTTCTTTTTCGTCAAAAACAAGTCTGCGAGTAGGAACAAAACCTAATTTTATAGAAAAATTCTTCATCTTTTCCTCTCCTATTTTTTAAAAATATGATTTTATATTCCTCTAAAATTATAACATTTATTTTTTTATATCTCATCCTTTCGAATAACTTACTACAATATTCATTTTTAATTATTGGACTCAAACAAGGACTTGACAAAAAATAAAAAATACCTTATTATTATATTGGTATAATAAGTAATCGATTACGTCAACATTTACTATATCAATATCACATTTAAAAAAAAATGTCAATACCTTGTTTGAGTCCAATACATTTGTACTATAGCACAAACTAAAACTCTATATTTATAATAAATTTAAATTTCTAGTGAAAACCCACACGGACATACCCGTGGCACCTTTCCACATTTCGAGCCGAGCTCGACACCCTTAGGGTGAATTCACATTCATTCACGGTAAACCCGTATTATTCTGCTCTTCGTGTTGATAAAATACTGAAGAAAAATGGAGGTGAAATATTTAACAAAATTTCCTTAAAATTCAAACTTAAGATACTGTCAAAAATAATATGAAAAAAAAGGAGAAAAAAATGAAAAAGATGTTAGTGATTTTGTTAGTTATGGGGTTGGTTTTTTGTCTTGCTTCAATGAGTATATTAGCAGAACAAGCTGATTACACTGGGAAAATTGGTATTTCTCTTCCAACTGCGACTCACGGCTACCTGGGTAGAGTCAACTGGTGGGTGCAGAAAGCTGTTAAAGACTGGGAAGAAAAATGCCCCGCTCTTGAATTTCTTGTTTTAACAGCTGATAATGTTACGAAACAAGCAGCCGATATTGAAGACTTAATGATTAAAGAAATTGATTCACTTATTGTATTTCCATTCGATGCTTCATTGACTTCTATTATAGAGGTGGCTTACAAGAAAGGAATATATACGGTAGTTATTAGTAGGGGTACAACAAAACCTGTTTATAATGTTTATATTTCAAATGATGATGAAGGTTATACTCGTGAAGGAACTGAATGGATTGCAAAGGAACTGGATTACAAGGGTAAAATGGTTATCATCGAAGGCATCCCATGCCCCATCAATACAACTAGAATTGACACAATCAAGGCAACTGCAGCCAAATATCCAGGACTTGAAATACTTGATTCACAGCCAGGGGACTGGAACCAACAAAAATCTCTTACTGTAATGGAAAACTACCTGCAGAAATACCCCCAAATTGATGCTGTCTATACAGCTGATGATGATATGATGAAAGGTGCTCTTCAGGCTTATAAAGAATCAGGAAGAAGTGATATCAAAATATTCCTTGGCGGCGGTGCATCACAAGAAATGCTCAAGAGGATAATTGATGGCGACAAGCTTGTAAGAGCAAATGTCACTTTCCCACCGGATGTTATGGCAACAGCAATCAGTCTGGGTGTTCTCGGTTATAACAAACAGGCATTTGAAGGCTTCTATCAAAAGGCACTTCCCATAAGAATTATTCTTGCAGCTGAACTTATAACAGCTGAGAACGTAGATAGTTATTATAATCCAGATGAAATGAAAGAAATAAAATAAAACTTTATTGTAATTGCTTATTATTTCTGCAATTGAATGAAAAAAGGAGCTGCTATGTAGCAGCTCCTTTTTTCATTTCAGATCAAAAAGATTTTACAAAATGACTTTTATCCATTTTTCCGATGACTTGTTGCTTTCTAAAATTGCCTCTACAAAAGCAATCCCCGTTATCCCTTCTTCTATGCTGGGAAAATCCCAACCACTTATTCCTCCGGAACATGGAAACTTGTTGTTTTTAACGCAGCGCATGGCTCTAAAAGCAGCAGAGTATATGTTCGAAAACGCGCAAATCAAACCTTCTGGATGACCGGGAGGAAGGTTTGAGGCTTTTTGTGCTTCTCTACACAAGGCCGGAATCCCTTTTTTAAATATTGTACTTGTACCGTCAGGGTTCATCATTTCAAGAACTTCGGGGGATTCTTGATCCCAGGAAAGGCCTGCCTTATCTCCGTATATCCTTATCCGTAGAGCGTTTCCTTCCCCGGTTGAAACCTGTGAAGCATGAAGAAGACCGTTTACCATGCCACCAAATTTTATCAAAACACTACCATTATCATCAAGCTGGTTTCCGGGGATGGCTGTGTTAAGGTCTGCACAAACTTTTTCAGGTTTTAAACCAGTTATTGTCTGGGTTAGATTCAGCGCATGAATTCCAACATCTATCATTGTACAGGACGGACCTGAAACAGCAGGATTAAGATGCCATGTCTTAAATATTTCCGGATCATTTATAAGCGGGGAAAGCCATCCTTGAGTATATCCAACTAAAATACTGATTACATTTCCAATCCTGCCGGACCTGACCAAGTCCCTTGCCTGTTTAACCATCGGATAGCCTGTATAACCATGTGTCAGCGCAAATATCATTCCTGTTTTTTCCGCTGTTTTTTTTATTTCAAGCGCTTCAGAAAGAGAAACTGCCATGGGTTTGTCCGAGACAACATGAAATCCTCCCTCAAGAAATGCTTTCGTCATACTGCTGTGTGAAGCATTTGGAGTGGCTATTATAACAAAATCAATTCTTGTCCCTTCAGAAAGACTGTTTTCTTTTTCTATCATCTCGGCGTAATTACTGTATATTCTGCTTTTTTCAATTCCTAATTCTGCTCCGCGCTCTGCAGATCTTACAGGGTCACTTGAAAAAATACCAGCGGTAATTTCTGCTTCTCCGTGAAAAGAGGCAGAAGCTCTGTGAATTAACCCGATAAACGAGTTTTTACCTGCCCCAATTATTCCTCCAAACAGCTTCTTCATTGTATTCCTCCATTAGATATAAAAGACTATTCAAGTCCAAGAATTTTTCTATTTCTTTTTTCATCTGTTGCAATTGCTGCGAAATCATCAAAACTTTTCTTTAGAGTTTTAATTAAATGTGATTCTATAAACGGAGCCCCTTCCTTTGCTCCCTGTTCAGCGTCTTTTATACAACATTCCCATTCGAGAACAGCCCATGATGAGTATCTGATCTCAGTAAGAGCTGCAAATACTTTTTTAAAATCAATATCGCCATCACCAAGACTTCTGAATCTGCCGGGCCGTTCTTTCCAGTTCTGATATCCTCCATAAACACCGGACCTTCCTGATAACCTCAACTCTGCATCTTTTACGTGAAATGCTTTTATGAATTCTCCATAAATATGTATAAAATCAATATAATCAAGACATTGAAGTACAAAATGGGAAGGATCATAAAGTATCTTCACACTTTTATGACTGCCGGTAGCTTCAAGAAATTTTTCAAAAGTCACACCGTCATGAAGGTCTTCTCCCGGATGAATTTCATAAGCAAGATCTATCCCGTAATCTAATGCTGTATTCAAAACAGGTTCCCAGAGAGAAGCGAGAACCTTAAAACCCTCCTCAACAATTCCTTTAGGCCTCTGCGGCCATGGATACATTAGGTGCCATAATAGTGCGCCAGAAAAAGTCGGTACTGTTTTTAGTCCCAGATTGGCTGATGCTTTTATAACTGCTATCATTTTTTTAACTGCCCATTTCTGTCGAACTTTTGGGTTATTTCTTAAGGACGGTTCTGTAAAAGCGTCAAAAATTTCGTCATACGCAGGATGAACAGCTATAAGTTGACCAAAAAGATGGGAATCAAATTCAGTAATTTCAACACTGCTGCATTTCTCCTTTATTTCTTCGCAGTATGACTTAGAAGATGCTGCTTTATCAATATCAATAAGCCTTTTATCCCATGCCGGTATCTGTATTCCCCTATAGCCTAAAGATTTTGCCCACGATGAAATACTTTCGAGGTTGTTGAAAGGCAGTTTGTCATCAGTAAACTGGGCAAGAAATATTGCTGGTCCTTTTATTCCACTCATAATAATCCTCCCGATATAGGTATTTATTGCCGGTTTCGTCAGCAGATATCCGGTTCAGATGATATCTGATCAAAAACGGTTCCCATTGAGAATTACAGTTTTATTTTGCCGGTTTACTTATCAAGTTTTTAACCGTTTCTCTCATTGTAATCCGCATACGCAGCGAAGGGGTGGGTAGTCCGCGAAGTATTAAAAAAACTATAATAGCCATTTCGCCTATCCTGGTAAAAGCCTAGTGTATTCCCTCCTGCCCTGTGAGATGATAGTAGAATATTTTCATTTCCGTTTCTTGTGTTTCTGTCTTCCCTGGCAATTCCCCGTCCCAGATCAATCGCAAATCCCAGAGCTATTTCTGTTACAGCCAGAGCATAGGCTTCTCCATAGTTCAGAACATATATACCGTTATTAAAATAGCAGTCACAATCAATATTCTGATAAAGATTGCCTTCAACGTTGAAAATAGCTCTCTCAACCCAGGCGCAAGTTTCAGTTTGGATTCAAACATCTCCATCTGGCCGATTACAGCGGCAGCGTCAGACAGGTGTTCATCTATTTCATCACCGGTTGTTTTTTTATCGCCAAGGTAGACAAAATCGGCAAGAGCGCTAATCATACAAATTTTTTCTTCTGAAAATAATCTGTTTAATTTCTGAGGATACGCCGCTGCTTTGCCATAATTTTTCCTTAAATTATTCATTAGTACCACTTGGGGTTGTATTACTGTTTCTGCCTTTGAATGTACACAGCCCCGAGTATCATAATACCTTTCACTGTGCCTTGAAGATAAGGGGATACTCCAACCATATTCAACATATTATTTATGACCCCGAGCATAACTGCGCCGCATACGGTACCCCACACTGAACCGCGACCGCCTGTCAATGCTGTACCACCCACAATTACTGCCGCGATTGCGTCAAGTTCAAACCCCAACCCCATGTTTGAAGTACTCACCGCGTTAAACCTTGAAGCAAGAAGTATTGAGGATACCGCAACCAGGATCCCGATAAGAGTGTAGGAAAAAAACCTGACAAAACTCACGTTAATAGCTGAAAACATAGCTACATTCTGGTTTGATCCAACAGCGCATATGTATCGTCCATATCTTGTATTGTTTAACACCAGGTTAAGAACAGCCGCCAGAATAAGCATTACCCATACCGGTACAGGAATAAGCATAAAAGACTCTGTTCCGAATTCGCCATAAATCATGTTGGAAGACTGTATTTCCCCTGCTTTACCTATATAAAGGGTCAAAGACCTGAAGATAGCCATACTGCCGAGAGTGACAATAAAAGGGGCTATTTTCCCCTTGGTTATCATAAATCCGTTGAAAGCGCCGAACAGAGCTCCGGCCATAATCCCGGTAGCCATACCGATAATTATAACTATAACCTCATTTTCTATGACAGTACCCAGGAAGTTCATAAAAAGGACCACAATGGCCCCGATAAAAGCTGCCATGGAACCAACAGAAAGGTCTATACCTCCGCCTATAATGACAAATGTCATACCAAGTGCTATTATCCCTATATAGGAAACTTGCCGTAAAATATTCATAAGGTTCTGAAATTTAAGAAAATAGGGACTTAAAAATGATGAAACCAGTATAAGAACAAGCAAAGCAACAAACGAACCATATTTCTGCCAGTCTATTTTTTTCAGCAAAGTAATGCGATTAAAAATTGTCAGTTTCCTCCTTCTCTAATTCCTGTTGCATAAAACATTATTTCTTCTTCGTTGATATCCTTATCTTCAAGAATATCTGTTACTCTTCCATCTTGCATTACAACAACCCTGTTACACATTCCGATAAGTTCTTCCATTTCCGATGAAATAAAAATGCATGAAATCCCTTCTTTTACAAGAGAATTTACGAAATGATATATTTCCTGCTTGGCAGAGACATCTATGCCCTTGGTTGGTTCGTCAAGTATAAGAACATCAGGTTTTGTATCAAGAGTTTTTGCCATCGATACTTTCTGTTGATTCCCCCCGCTTAAAAACTCAAGACGCGTCTCCAGACTCGGCGCTTTAAGATTAAAAATCTTCTGATATTTTTTACTGGCTTTCAGTTCAGCTTTTTGATCTATCCAACTAACTGTATTGTTACTGTAGGAAGGGAGTGAAACAAGAGTGATATTATGAATCACTGAAAAGCTGGTAATTATACCACTGCCCTGCCTGTCTTCCGAAAGGTACCCAATTTCAGCCTTTATGGCATCAGCAGGCTTCTTTATGGAAATCAGCTTGTTTTTAACCATAATTTCGCCCCTGGAAACCGGACGTAGGCCCATTATCGCTTCTGACACCTCTGTCCGTCCTGCTCCTACAAGTCCGCCAAGCCCCAGAACTTCTCCTTTTCTTAAAGCGAACGAAACATTTTCTATGACGCCTGGAACAGTTAACCCTTTTATCTCAAAAATAATCTCATCAGACGGCTTGTTTTTACTGGGAAAAACCTGCGACAGCTCACGCCCAACCATGCTTTCAGCCATCTGCTCCAGGGTTATTTCATCTATCTTTTTTTCTGTAACAAAATACCCATCCCTGAGAATCATAACTCTATCGCAAATTTCCTTTACTTCTTTCAGTTTATGGGAAATATATATTATGGTAAGTCCTTCTTTCTGCAGCTTTTTCATCAGCCTAAAAAGTATTTTTATTTCATTTATGGTAAGAACTGATGTAGGCTCATCCATTATCAGTATCTTTGATTTGAACGCAAGAGCCTTGCTTATTTCAACCATCTGCTTTTCAGCCCCGCTCAGGTTCTCAATTTTTTCATCAGGCGAAATATCAACCTCAAGCACTTTTAACATTTCTTTTGTTTTTTTCTTCATCAGCTCCTTGTCAAGAAGCCGGTTTTTTCTGAGTTCTGACCCAAGAAAAATGTTGTCACAAACCGTAAGGTCTTTTATAAGGTTGAATTCCTGAGGAATAATGCTTATGCCTATTTTTTTCGCGTCTATCGGTTTTTTTAAATCAATTTTCTGTTCTTCGAAGATAATATCTCCTGAACTCTTAAGATAAATCCCGGTGAGTATCTTCATCATGGTTGATTTCCCTGCTCCGTTTTCGCCAATTATTCCCAGTATTTCACCGTACCTGACGTTAAAACTGAGACTGTGTAGAACCTCTACCGTTGAAAAACTTTTAGAGATATTTTCAACTTTTAATATGACGTTTCCCATATTGAGCAAGTCTCCAAACGTTCTAATATAACTTCTTTTTACAAATGCTAATTGGCTAAAATTATAACACTTGAAAATTTAGAAGTCAATATTCGTTTTTCAAATATTCCTCTTCTTTGTCTTTAATAAAAAGATAAAAATTCCTATAATCAGAACGAACTGTCCTACCGGAGAATTTAAATCTATGATATTCCCCAAAGCAATATATTTAGGAACCGGGAGCAATATTAAATCCTCGTCCATTTCTTCAGCACTAAAATTTTTTCTCAGTTTGGTTAAAACGAAAGTCTCATCTATTAGACCCTGCAAAATAGGGTATTCCTTTAACTGGTCAGGAGTAACAATGGCATTATATTCTTCTGCGGCTCCGGGGAAAGTTACTCTTTCATCGGAAAAGGCATAGATTAATACTTCGGTCCCCCAGGAGGGTACACTTAGAGTACTAATTTTTAAAGGATAAATCATTTCATCGGAAAAGAACATTATCCCTATAGGTTGAATAGCACCGCTATAATTCTCAGAACTATTCATTGTTCCTTCATGTTGAATTTTCATAGCTACAAAAAACCAACTTTGTTGTACATAATAATCCAGTACCTCTTGACCTTCTGCAGGGAAGGCATAACCATTATCATTTAACCATACCACTAAACTATTCGGGTCAGTGGCAGACAAAGTGGTGGTATGATAAATTCCTACCTGGTTCTCTTCCCAAACATGTACTCCCTCATCTTCCAAGTCAGGGGTTTGTACACCTGCTCCCCATCCACAACCAAAACTCGAAGGAGGGGGAGGTTGAGTTAATTTATGTAATTCATAAAATATATCCTCTTCGACGGAGAACAATTTAGGATAACCGGGCACCGGAACAACCCAGGCAAAATCTTCCGCATCACCCTCATAGTCTATCTGAAAAATTATCTTCTCCACCATATCATCAAATACAATCATGGCTAATTGATTGGGTTCATATATATCTCTATATAACTGGGTGAACAAACCACCATCAGCTAAAGAAATTGGGGTTAAATAGAAAGTTACCATTATAAAAATTAAAATCAAATAGAATATTCTTTTCATAAATCTTCACCCCTCTCATCATATTTAAATATTTAAAAACCAATTTTTAAAATCTGAGAACCTCTGAATCATAACCTACCCGGGCTCTGCAAAATTAAATGCAAAGCCCGGGTCAAACGAAACTTAATCACCATTCTGCCCTTTCGCAATATAATTGTACTTATCTAATCTAATTAATCTTTAACTGTTATATTGGTTGAAGGTTTATCCGATTGTTAATTCACAAAAATCGTTGTTTTCCTCATTAGATTCTATTACTTCATTATCTGAATCTACAGTTATACATACATTACAATCAGGATCGAAGCAACTAGAACCTGGCAGAGTGACTGTAAGAGTAGTTGAAGAACTCTTTGCAAGGCTAACAACGTTTACAGTCTCCTGTTGTGATAACTCCGGGTCAGCACTAACCAGAACCTTAAATGGACCAGCATCTACAGATCCATAGTTAGCAATAGTAAATATTATCGTAGTATTGACAACACCATAGCTCACACTAATAGAGTCAAAACTTATTACCATTAAATCTGCCTTTGGATATGATAATTTCCAAAGATCGTTGTTTCCCTCATTAGATTCAATTACTTCATTATCTGAATCTACAGTTATAAGTACACTTAAATCAGGATTATGGGGATCTGAAATTGCAAATCCATCTGAAGCTGTTATTTTAACTATTGTTTTCTTATAACTGGTATCACCAACTGCCAGACCGCTATAACTTGCACCCCCTATAGCTATATACGGGTCAGGATCGTTATCGGATATATCCTGAATAATATTAGGTGGAGCAATGGCTATAACCGGATTTGGATCAGGAACATCACCGGCCATAATCTGTGCATTAAACGGACCAGCATCGGCTGTCCCGATATTCGCAATAGTAAACCCCACTTCAATTTCCCACATATAAACTTGATACCAGGGCGAATATTCAGCATACGTTTCAATAGAGTCAATGCTTAGTACTATCAAGTCTGCCTTGGTAATTTGGGAAATGGGAACTTGGGAAATGGGAGCACAACCGATCACTAATACAATGAAAGAAATAATCAACCCTAACAATAAAAATCTTTTTATCATTTTTTTTTCTCCTATTAACAATTTTTCAGCTCTTATAAACAATCTATATCTCTCTTGAGTTATATATCCACTCATCTTTTTAAATCTATCCTAATTCTTCGCACATAATCTACTAAAACCCATTATTTATCTTACTTACCATAAAACTATAAAGAATTCCTTTATTTTTTAAAAATTTTTCAGCTCTTTTTGTTTTTAGAAGCCAATTTTTGATTCAGAATAATTTAGAGAACTATCCCTTTGACAAAATATTGTCAACTTCTAAATCAAATGTACCTTGAACTCCGTTAACATCGACGGTGTAAGTGCCGGCTGATAACCCATAAACCTCAAGAGAAATTATTTCTTCGAAAGGAGCAATCACTTGTATACAAAGGCCGGGGAGACGATAAGTTTTAATAGTAATAAAAAAGGTATTGCCTTCTTTTTCCTGAAGGACTTCGGAAATTTCAGTGCAGGGGTCAGGCAAGTTTCCTCTGGCGATAACATTTATCTGAACAGGGAATGACTCTAATATTAAAATATCTATCTCATCAACTGGTGCAAGACCTATGATAGGCAAACTAGAAAAACAACCGGTAGTAAAAATAGTAATCAACATAATTAGTCCCAACAATAGAATCTTTTTACTCATTTTTATCAACCCCTTCCTAATTACTATATTTTTTAAAACCTACAGGAAGTCCGCCAAATGATTGTCTCCTGACAGATTTTTGCTTTACTGTAATAAATCAATTACTTCCGGAAAATTTTTCTTTTTAGCTATATCCAGGGCAGTCCTACCCTGATTATCTTTTAAGTCAAGATCAGCTCCATGCTCCAAAAATAATTTCACTAACCGTATATCTGCTTTAAAAACAGCTTGTATTAAAGGGGTGGTACCTGCTGTCTTGTGGGCAATATTGGGATCCGCGCCATGAGAGAGAAACATTTCTACAATTTGATATTCTTCTTCACTTTTATTGTTCAAAGTCAGACTGATAATCTTACTTAAGGCAGTGGAATTTTTCTGTGCAGTCCTACCTGCACCTGCTTTAGAATTAGGGTCTGCCCCGGCTTCCAGTAAAAGTGGAATCATTTCTTTATAATGCCACATATTATCAATAGCAAGATTCAGAGCATTATTACCGTATTGATCCTGGTAATCTATATTTGGATTATAAGTTAACAATAATTTTACCATCTCGCTATTACTATAACTGCAAGCT
>Ga0255378_1063_pt2 | contig 10508 bp, 11 predicted proteins | sample ANMaggSSYBR01E11_FD_182109 | JGI IMG/M metagenome (GOLD analysis project Ga0255378, IMG submission 182109) | Sediment cell enrichment communities from methane seep in Santa Monica Basin, California, United Staets - ANME aggregate JGI... | ecosystem: Environmental > Aquatic > Marine > Cold seeps >...
AAGTTTTTCAATTTAATTCACATCAATAAAAGGCTAAAATATTTATTAAGAAAATTTGAAATTATTTTAATAATAATACCTCGGTGCAATTACTTTCCCAGTTTTAGATATTTTTATTCCTTCAAACTCAAGCAAGGCTCGTTTCATTTCCACGCCTCCTTGATATCCTCCCAGCGTCCGATCGGATCTAATTGCTCGATGACAGGGAATGATAATAGGAAAGGGATTACCTGCCAGGGCATTGCCAACAGCTCGTGCCCCCCTGTTAATCCCGATATATTTTCCTATTCTGCCGTATGTGCTAACCCACCCTCTGGGTATGCTGATTTCAGCAAGAAGAACGCGTTGTTGGAAGTTAGAAAATGCCTCAAAAGCGAATAGGTTGAGATCGAATTCTACCAATTTACCTGATAGAAAACTTTGCATAAGACTCACTAAATGAAGGATGGTCGAATTCGATGATTGACAGGCAATAGAAAAAGTATTTTGAATTAATTTCAAAGCCGAATCCTGATTTTTAGAGAGAATAATTCTGAATATCTTGGATTTTCCTCCGGATTCCCGCCACAGTATGCTGAATGCTCCAAAAACCGAAGGAATGATTAGATAATAATAAGAAGCAGCCATGGATAATTTCCTTTCTCATGGTAAATAATTTGTATGTCAAGGGGACGTTTCGTTTGTCATATTTTAACCGCTCTTTCTATAATACTTCTTCCTATCCCTAATCCCCTACTTAGATCTCTGATGCTCGCACCAGTTTCATGATATATATCTCTAATTAACTTAGCTCTTTCGGTTAAAGGCATTTTATAAAACTCATCCATGCTTTTTTTTTCTTAAATAGTTCTAATAATTCATCATCGGAATATTTGTTTATATTTTCATAGTCCATATAATTTTCTTTACTTATTTCCTTATGAAATTCAGTAAAACTTTTTTTACTGTTAAAATATGCTTTCATTATTTCTCCATAAATGAGGTAGTCCTTAGAATCATACATTTTAAGATACTCGTTATAACTAGACCAAATGTATTTTGATGCTTCTTTTACCATCCCTGCTTTTATAGGATTTTGATGGATATAGTGCAGTACCGCCATAAGATATCTCTCGTCTTCAATGGGTTCACTTTTATATCTGTTTTGAAATAAATGACCTACTCTATTATATTTCCGGTTAAACCATTGTACATAGCTTACCGTAATCCTTTTTATACTTACTCCAATTTCTTCACTTTCCTGAAGCAGTAAATGAACATGAGTATTAATTAGACAATAGCCAATAACTTTAAAACTGCTTTTTTCTCTGGCTCTATACATTGAATTCAAAAAAAATGCTTTATCTTGATCGCTTCCAAAGATGTTGCTTCTGTTAATTCCTCTAAGCATAATATGGTGATATCCTGTACTGCTTCTTAACCTTGAGCTTCTTGGCATAAAACCACCCCTATTTATTGTAAGAAATTTAACTGAGTATGTTAAACGAAACGTCCTCTTGTCTTACCTTGTCTTACTTGTCTTATTGTGTAATTTCTTTTTCATTCTTATCATTTTGCTTAATCTTTTATTTTTCTCTTTTCTCATATTTATTAGCTTTTTTTTGGCCAATTTGGTTTTTTCTGAAAGTTTGTTTAACTCTCCCTTTTGCTTAAAATAACTTTCTAACCTTTTAGGTTCAAGGCCTCCTTCCTCTATAGCTTCTTTTACGGCACAACCGGGCTCTTTGGTATGGCTGCAATTATTAAATCTACAACTTTGTGAAAGATCTTCGATATCTGCAAAGGTTTTCTCGACAATATCTTCATTTGCCCATAGCTGTATTTCGCGCATACCCGGATTGTCAATTACCATACTTCTCCTATCCGGTATCATGAATAATTCTCTATATGAGGTGGTATGCCTTCCTTTGTCATTATCCCTTAAAAAATTTGTAGCTTGTTTCGGGGCGTCAAGTAAGCAATTAATAATTGTAGATTTACCAGTACCGGAAGATCCCAAAAATACCACAGTTTTTCCTTCCTTCAGGTAACTATAAATTTGTCCTATACCAGATTTTTTTAAGGCGCTCATACAGAGGATAGGTATGCCAGGGGAAATCGATTCAACCTCTCTTATAAATGTCTCAATATCAGTACATAAATCAGCCTTGTTAAGGATAATAACTGGATTTGCCCCACTGTCCCAGATAAGAGATAGATAACGTTCAATTCTTCTTAGATTAAAATCTCTATCGAACGTAGTGACAAGGAAAGAAGTATCTATATTAGCGCAAATAACTTGTTCTTCTGTTTTAATTCCCGGAGTTTTTCGAGATAAACTCGTCTTTCTGGGGATAACAAAATGAATTATAGCTCCGTCTTCTTTTTCTTTTCGGGTAATTCCAACCCAATCACCAACTACCGGATATTTTTCTGTTGATTGGACTTTATATAGAAATTTTCCAGTTATTTTTCCCTTCAATTCACCATATTCACATAAGACACTATAAATATGTCTTTGAGCAGATATTATTCTGGCAGGTATATATGTTGTGTTCTGTTGGTTATATTTTATAAAGTGGTTCTCAAAAAAAGAATTCCACCCTAATTCTTTCAGATCTATCATTTAATTCCTCCATAAATATTAAATTTTCTTTAAATTTAAATTGGGTTGTCTTTACTTCCAAAATGGTTTACAGAGGGATTAAATCTGATTTTATTGATTTGCTTAATAAGCAGGAGTACCTCTGTGAAATAAAACCCATTCCTGAAGTAGTAAATTAGTTTTTTCTAAATTGTATCTCATAAACACTACCTCCTATCAAATGAATTTCTCTTCACAGAGATGTTTTATAATACCTAAATTAAAACAATTTGTCAAAAAAAATCGCAGTGACCCAATCCCTTCCATTCCTGACATATTCTTAATCTTTTTTTGAATTCTAAAACAACTTATAAATTTTTTAAAGAATAATAGGGAAAACTTAAGTTCAAGTTGCCTCTATTATTATGGAAGCAAAATGTAGGGAAGCCCGGAGCGAAACGGAGCATATATTCGCTGTTATATGCAGGCGGGCAGTATCCATAATGTGTTTCATCTTTCCAATTCAATATTTCTGTATGTTAGAATCTTACTTCTAAAATCCAAGACTTCTCCATCGTTTGTAAAAAATAATCCTGTAATATGTTCGCTCAATTCTTTCTCACCGAGGAATTTGTTTTCATCATATTCATCGAGATATATACGGTTGCCCCTTTTGTAGATATTTATTTTTGGTGTCTTATAGCCAAAAAATCTTGCTACATCTGCATACCACATGAATTCAAAACCTCCCTTGAAAACAAAACGATATGTTCCGATATACTTATCCCAATCTTCTCTGTATGTTGATATTCCAATCTCTAATACATTTGGGACATCCTTATTCTCTCTTTGTAATTGTCTTGGGAATGTTTTTAATGGATGAAAACCTTGGGTAAGGGTAGTATCTCGTGAAGCATATCCACGATTTATGTAATTGTTTAGAATCTTTGAAACAATTCCGTAAGGAGAGCATTCACCATTTGTTAAAATTACAGACCCGATTTTATACTCAGGATACCATTTCATGCATGCTCTAAAACCAAAACCACCTCCTTGATGAAAAAAACTATAAGTTGTTTTTTCCTGAGTAATTCCGATTCCAAGTGCGTAGTCTTCTATTATGATGGGTGTGTACATTTCATAGAGATATTTTTTCTCTATGAATGGTTTATCTTTCACTTTTCCAAAATTCAGATGAAACTGAACAAATTTTACCAAGTCAATTACATTCGTATAAACACCACCGGCTCCTATCATTGGAATAGCAATTGGAAGTTTCTTAAACCCGATTACTTTCCCTTCAGTTCGGTTGTTACTTTTTAGTACAGTATTAATATCAACTGTGGTGGATGTCATTGATAAGGGTCCAAATATTTGTCTTTTCATATAATTCTGGAAGGTCATACCACTCATTTTTTCGATGATTTGAGCCGCAAGATCAAACCCAAGATTTGAATATGAATACTTTTTGCCAACCGGAAATTTTAGCCATGTGTCATAAATGCTTATATAATGCTGCTCATAGGAATTGAATGAAGCATCATAATTATTACCAATCGGGGCTTCGTGTGTAAATCCGACAGCATTACCCAACATCAATCTTAATGTTATTTTGTTTTCAGGGTTTTCCTCATAACAACTATGAATCGAAAATTGAGGCAAGTATTTTGTAATTGGAGTATCTAAATCGATTAAACCATCTTGGACTGTTTTCATGATGGCTGTTGCGATAAATGTTTTCGACATCGATTGAATACTAAAAATTGTTTCAGTGTCTATTAATTGCTTTTTATCTGGGTTTGAATGGCCAAAACCTTCACTCCATATTATTCTTTCATTATCAAATAATGCAACTGCTAATCCCTTTATTTTACTATCTTTTTGAAATTGTTTTATTAAAACGCGCTGTTCGTCAATGAAAGCAGTTGTATCGGCACTGCCACTTCCGAATACGTTTAAAGTAATAGTATGAACGAGGAGAAAGGTAATTAATAACCTCCAAAGGTAGATCTTCAAATTCATAGTATGCATACCCTCCTGGAAATAAATTTGAAAAGTTATAGGGGAAATAATAAGGACAAACACCTATTTATCAACTTTCTTCTTAAGCCTTCCTTTCGGCTTTAACTTAAAAAGTCTCTTAAGCTGCCCCCCAGTTCCCTTTTTCCAAAGTTATTACTATATTTCCCGTTTTTTGCCCTCTTTCGACATACCTGTGAGCCTCGGCAGTCTGTTCCAAGGGATAACGTCTATCTATGACCGATTTTATCTTCCCCGCCTCAATAAGCTCTTTGAGGAAAATTAAATCTTCAGTCTTTGGGCTTGCTGCCCCAAATATTACTTTCTTGCTGCTTGTCATTGAAGTCCATCGACCTCGAACCATTTGTGACAGCCCGGGGTTAGCTAAAAGATAGAATCCTTTTTTCTTTAGCGATCTTATACAACCTGAAAACGAACTCTTGCCTACTACGTCAAAGATAACATCATAGGTCTCACCGCTTTTAGTGAAATCTTCTTGGGTATAATCGATGACCTGGTCTGCACCAATCGAGCGCAGCATGTCCAATTTCCCCGTGCTGTCCACGCCAGTCACTCCTCCAGCCCCAAAATACTTGGCAAGCTGTACCGCAAAAGTACCTATACTTCCACCAGCACCATTAATCAAAACCTTTTGTCCGCTCTGGATATTTCCTTTTCTAAGAAAATGCAATGCTTCAAGTCCCCCAAAAGGAACGGCGGCGGCTTCCTCATAGGTCATATTGGCCGGTTTTATTGCCAGCACCCCTTCCATCTCTTTAGATTCTTCAGGCAGACATTTGTACCCAGCATAAGTACCCATACCAAAACCGGTAGTTCCAAAAACTTGATCATCTATCTTAAATAGTTTTACATCTTTGCCTGCTGATTCAATTTCCCCGGCTAACTCCTGACCTAGTATAGTTATTCTCTTTGGTTTTCTGAGACCCATATATATTCGCATGGGGAGCGACAAAAAAAGAGGAAATTTGAGACTTCGAAGTTCACAATCCCCTTTTGTTACTGTTGTCGCATGAATTTTTACCAGTACTTCATTATCCTTGGGAGTAGGTTTGGCTACCTCTTTAAGCTGAAGAACATCCGGTGATCCGTATTTTGTCCATACAATTGCTTTCATCTGTTCTCTCCGAGATTGTTTTGATTTGATTATTCTCAATATAGTTCACTAAAACAAAGTTCGTGAAACCTAACATCTTGTTTCACTTCTTTTACAGGTTCTGCTTCAGGTTCTGAGCAAACTCTTCCGCATGTTTGAGGTCTTCAGTATTAGGTCTACCCTTATTCATTCCCCCAAAAAATTTAATGAAACTATTTGTATTAAAACCTTTACAACTGAATTCATCAACAATCATGTAACCTTTGGATTGCAGTTTTTCCCTAAGCAATGAGTGATCTTGGGCGACTTTTGCTTTTCCCATAATTGCACTGGTTGAGAAAATGAATGCTTTCTTGTTAGTGACTTGTGGTAGTTTATCGGCAAGGTCAAGCAGGGATATATGGTGTTTTTCACTATATATCCCTGAGCCAAATCCTATTAGACTATACCCTTGAAGCTCTTCAGGGCTTATTTGTCGTGGCGTTTTTATCTGTGCATCAAGAACTTTTGCGAAGACATTAGCGATTTTCTCAGTATTATTGTGATGATATGAATACAAAACCAAAAGAGATTTCATTACTACATTTTCCATTTTTTTCACCTTTTCTTTTTATTATTTAAATTTTCCTGGGTAGTTCCCTTGTTAAGTTTTGTTGTTATGTTCCACAGTTATGACTACATTTCCCTTTTTGTGTCCTTTGTCGACATACCTGTGAGCCTTGGTAATCTGTTCCAAGGGATAGCGTCTATCAATGACCGATTTTATCTTTCCCGCCTCAATAAGCTCTTTGAGGAAAATTAAATCTTCTTTTGTTTCGTTTGCTCCCCCAACTATTACTTTTATTGAAGACCAAAGGCCTCGAACAACATGTGACAGCTTCATGACTGCTTCAAGATAAAAGCCATTTTTCTTTAGCGATCTTTTACAACCTGAAAACGAACTCTTGCCTACCGTGTCAAAAATAATATCATAGGTCTGACCGCTTTTGGTAAAATTCTCTTTAGTGTAATCAATTACCTTATCTGCTCCTAGAGATTTCACCATTTCCAAATTCGAAGTACTGCATACCCCGGTCACTTCTGCTCCAAAGTACTTGGCAAGCTGTACCGCAAAAGTACCTACACTTCCCGAAGCTCCATAGACAAGAACTTTTTGTTCGCTCTGGATATCTCCTTTTCTAAGAAAATGCAGTGCTGTAAGCCCCCCAATAGGCACGGCGGCGGCTTCCTCATAGGTCATATTGGTCGGTTTTAGTGCTACCGCGTTAGCTCCAAACATACCTGTGGATAAAGGTTTCTCAGGCAAACAAATGTACTTGGCATAAGAACCAGAACTCAACCCAGTGGTAGTTCCAAAAACCTGGTCACCTTTCTTAAATAGTTTTACATCTTTGCCTACTGATTCAATTTCTCCGGATAGCTCCATCCCTAGTATAGTTTTTTTTGGTTTTCTGAGACCAAACATTATTCGCGCGGGGAGCCAGAACAAGGGAGGGAATGTGGCACTTCGAAGTCTTACGTCCCCTGCTGTTACTGTTGCTGCATATATTCTTATGAGTACTTCATTGTCCTTGGGGGCAGGCTTTTCTACTTCTTTGAGTTGAAGAACATCCGGTGGTCCGTATTCTGTGTATACAATCGCTTTCATTTTAATTTCCTCCCATCTTTATTTTCTTGAAATTATGGAAGTTATCACCAGACCCAGGCCTATTCCTAAGAGTATACACGCAACAAAGGCAAGGGGAGATTCCTTTAGGAAAAAAAATCCAGCACCAACACCCATAAGAACACCTCCACCGATAGCCCATGTGCTCTTATCGTCTTTTTTGTTTGTCCTATCCATTTTATTTACCTCCTTTTTTTTATTATTTAAATTGTTCTGTACAGTTACATTGTTAGGTTTTGTCATTATGTTCCAAAGTTATTACTACTTTTCCTCGGGCGTATCCTTCTTCAAGATACCGAAGAGCTTTAGGGACCTCACTTAAGGGGTAACATCTATCTATAACAGGTACTACTTTGCCGGCTTCAAAAAGCTCTTTCAGAAAAACCAAATCTTCTTTTTTGTTTGGTTTCCACATCACGATACCCATTTTCTTACTCCCGGTCATTGAAATCAATGGACCCAGGAATAGAGCTTGGAAAATTGCAGCCGTGGAACCTCCCACAAAAACATAAATTCCCTTGGGACTTAAAGCACGCTTGTAATCGAAAATCGAACGATATGCCACAACATCAAGAATCAGGTCATAACACTGCCCATTTTGGGTGAAATCTTCTTGAGTATAATCAATGACCTGGTCTGCACCAATCGAGCGTATCATGTCCAATTTCCTGGTGCTGTCCACGCCAGTCACCTCAGCCCCAAAGTACTTGGCAATCTGCACCGCAAACGTACCCACACCACCACCCGCACCATTGATCAAAACCTTTTGTCCTGGCTCAATCGGTCTTTTCTCACGAAGATTCTGCAGGGCGAGGACTGCTGCTTGAGGATAGGCTGCTGCTTCCTCGAATGTCATACTGGCCGGTTTCAGCCTCAATGCGTTTTCAGGAACAGATACATACTCAGCAAAAGCACCCCAACCATAGGCGGATAAATCCCCCCATATCTCATCACCTGGTTGAAACTGTTTTACGTTTCTACCAACCACTTCAACCCGCCCGGCTATGTCAGTTCCGAGTATCTTGTACATTGGTTTTATGGGCGCCACGATACGGACTATAAACACACCTCTCAGGGTTTCCAAGTCAGCTGCATTTAGGGATACCGCATGAATTTTTACCAACGCTTCATTGTCCTTGGGAGTAGGTTTTTCTACCTCTTTGAGCTGAAGAACATCCGGTGGTCCGTATTTTGTGCATACAATCGCTTTCATAAATATTCCTCCAATTTTTCAGGTTTTGTTATTAGGAAAAGATAAGGGGACGTTTCGTTTGTCATATTTTAAGAATATATATTTACTTTATTGAGTCTTCACCAACGGTTAAAAGAATTAGTATTTTCCAATTTTTCTACGTTTTGATACTAATACAACAAAGGTTTTAAAAAATCCTTCTTTTTTAAAAAAGTTGCGAGATGTATCAGAAAGGTTTACCGGGGTCAAATCTTTATTCTTGATAGTTTTAAGGATAGCTATCTTCCTTCAGGGGTGGCCTGGTCATATTGCTAATATAGTATATCCCTCGTTATATTGCAAAAACCCTATACTTCTTTCTATTCATCTATGCAGCCAATTCTGAAGAATCTCCCGTACGGAACGATTCAACTCCTTTGAAAAATCAGCACCAAATTTTCTTAAGAAAAAATGCTGACCTATGTTCTGTGCCCCAGGTAAAAAATTATTAACCTTAAATACTCTCTCTTCTAAATCTTTATGCATATTATTAAACTGCTCTTTGTTTAGCCTTCTATATTTATCTTTAAATACAATAAACTGCTTATCAAATCTACGAGTTTGCCCCCTTTCCCTTTGCTGCTTTGTTGGATAACCAAAACAAAGAAGTACAATTGGAAATACATATTGAGGTAAGTCAAATAATTCCCTATGAATTTCATAGTTTTCCATTATATCGCCTATATAACATGAACCCACACCAAGGGATTCTGCAGCTATTACTGCATTTTGAGCAGCAATAATCACATCGGAACATGCTAAAAACAAATCACCCTCCTGGGGTCTTCTCATTTCAATATTCATTCTTTTGCATAGTTCAGGTACTTCAGAGTTAATAAAATAATCGTACCATCTTTGATAATCTGCTAAAAATAATAATACCAAAGGAGCTTTGGCTATAAAAGGCTGATTGTCACATGTCTTGGCTAAAGTATCTTTTGTTGACTGCTCGGTAACTTCAATGATTGAATATAGCATCATATTTCCAGCAGTAGGAGCTTTCATGGCAGCCTTTATTATTTCATCCTTTATGTCTTCAGGTATATCCCTATTCTCATATGCCCTTATCGATTTTCTTTCATAAATAACCTTTAATATAGAATTCATCTCTATTATCCTTTCTAATTTTTTTAATCACTCTGCTGCACTATAGTATAAAAAAGACAAAAAAGACAAGGGGACGTTTAAAAGACAAGGGGACGTTTCGTTTGTCATATTTTAGAATATATATTTACCTTATTGAATCGCCACCAGCGTTTAAAAGAATCAGTCTTTTTCAATTTTTCTACACTTTAATACTAATACGACAAAGGTTTATAAAATCCTTCTTTTTTTAAAAAATAGTCAAAGTGTATTAGTCGTTCGTGAATAGTATTCAGATGGAAAAGAGAAGATAGATTCCCACTTTCGTGGGAATGACATATGGGGAGGTGGGAATGACATATGGGGAGGTGGAAATGACATAAGAAGTAATGAGATTACCGCGTTTTCTTCGAAAGCAATGGGAAAGATTTGGGGTCAGGCTTCACAAATTCACATTTTCCTATTTTCGTTTTATATTTTGTGAAATTGTGAAGTCTGACCCTATTATCTACTTTTCTCTGTCTTACTTTCTCTTTGTAACAATAAAAAGGTATCACACTATTTTTCTAAACAGTGTGATACCTTTCATCACTTTATCGGTTAACTAAACTGTGCCATTCTAGTAATCTAAATATTTGATTTTAGAAAATCTAAAGCATTTGAAATTGCACGATCAAGAGTAGAAGAATCACCAGAAAAAATATTCAACATGTGATCTGCATCGTCCATGACCACAAGTTCCTCAGAACCTTCATGATATTGAAGAAAAATTTGTCCAGCATATGGTTGAGGATATACGATAGTATCCATCAATCCCACTGTTACTTGAAGA
>Ga0255378_1066_pt1 | contig 10349 bp, 10 predicted proteins | sample ANMaggSSYBR01E11_FD_182109 | JGI IMG/M metagenome (GOLD analysis project Ga0255378, IMG submission 182109) | Sediment cell enrichment communities from methane seep in Santa Monica Basin, California, United Staets - ANME aggregate JGI... | ecosystem: Environmental > Aquatic > Marine > Cold seeps >...
TTAAAGTGGAATCCCTTAATGAGATGTTTGAGGACTGAGAATGGAATGTTTTATTGAGGAAAATTGTAAGAGAAAGATCAATAAGGCATGTAAAAAGAATCCACCATTAAAGGGGATCCTTGAAAGTAGAAGAGTTCATATCCTGAAGAGTTTTGTTCTTACCTATAAACTGGATGATGGTATTGTCTATTTTATTGATTTTGGATATTGACCCTTTAATCTACTGATGTTTTAAGTACTATCAAAACAATATAATCATCGGTGATTAATATGGGAACACGTGGTCCAAAATCAAAATTCACTGATATTGCCTGCCCTAATGTTTTGTGTCCTGACTATGGAATGACTGACATGGGAAATATTACTGGAAATGGAACATACGAAACACAAAATGGAAAAGTAAGGAAATTTATCTGTAGAACATGTGGGAAATCATTCAATAGCCGGAGTGGGACGGTCTTTTACAACCTCAGGACGAAAAAGGATACCTTTATTCTTGCACTAAAAATGGTTCTTAGTGACATCCCTCTTAGAAAAATATCATATATATTGGATGTGAAATTAGATACAGTTAGAGATTGGCTTCTCCGAGCCGCAAATCATAGTGAAAAGGTGAATGATATCTTTCATAAGGATTTAGAAATTTCAAAAGTTGAATTAGACGAACTTTGGACTTTTGTAAAAAAAAACCAATTCCGGGAGTGGCAGATCCAGAGGAAGAAAGGTGGATATGGGTAGGTTTTGCAAAAGAGTCACGATTGCTTCTAAGCATAGTAGTTGGTCCAAGGATGCAAGTGTCAGCAGATGAATTAATCAAGGGAATTGATTCATGTCTCGATAAAGACAATGAGTTGCCTTTATTTGTAAGTGATGGGAATAATCAGTATAGAGTGGCTCTTTTTAATCTCTATAATGAGACAGTAACGCCTCCTAAAACTGGAAAGAGAGGAAGACCTAAAAAACCATACAAGATACCAAGAACGGATCTAAGATATGCTCAGGTAATAAAAGAACGAAAAGGAGGAAAGCTCATTAAAGTACATAAGCAGATCATATTCGGGAATATGGAAAATATATCAGCATCTGATATCACAACTTCTCACATTGAGCGACAAAATTTGACATTCCGTCAAGAAAATGAACGTCTTACAAGGAAAACAATAGGATTTTCAAAGGAAGATTACTGGTTAAATAAGCACATGATATATTACAAGTCATTTTTTAATTTTGTAAGGCCACATTCTGGATTAAAACTAAAAATCAATCAAGGTGATGAAGATATTACGAATCGAAAGTATATCAAGAGAACACCGATGATGGCGACTGGAAAAACAGATCATATCTGGTCAATGGAGGAACTTTTGACTTTTCCTTATTTAAAAACATCAGTAAATTGGCGGGTCAATACCCAATTTCACCATTTTCAAATTCTCAGCAATCAAAGCATTCAGCTGTTCGTCCTCTTTCAACTCCCCCTCAAACCCAGTTTTGGAAACAAATCCAATGGCGTTGGTTTTTTCGACCCATTGTTTTGGTGTAAAGGCATACGGCAAATATTTTTTGCGCTGCCCGCGTCTGCCCTCTATGGTCGCATTTTGCGACTTCAAGTTTAGATTATCATTTGAAGTCACAATCTGTGAGCTCAAGTGATTGAATTCATCATCAGTAATTATCTTCACTTTTCCTCTGTACATTCCACCACTTCCCAATATCCGCCTTTGTCGGGACCGATACGTTTTATTCTACCTTCTTTTTTGAGTTTTGCCATCTGCCATTTTACACCTTTTTTTGAAATTCCCACAATTTCCGCCAGTTCATTTATCGTAATATCTGGGGTTTCATTTAAATTAGACAAAATTTTCTCCCTAGTTTTCTCCGACATTTCAGGTGTATATCTCTTTTTACTGAAAGTTACCCTAAAAGCAATACCAAGCTCGCTCCAATTCAGTTCTATTTCCGGGTATTTTTTCAGCTCATCGGAAATAATTTTTAGTCCGTTTCCCCATTGTTCAATAATGCCCAGCTTTTTAAATGTGGCAGCAATCAATTTATTGCGAATTTCCGACTGTCCGGCTTCCATCAGATCAAAGTCCACCGAAGGCATCAGTTTCCCAGGGCTTGTAACTTCTATCCTATCATCAAAAACAGCTATTTTAATATCTTTACCTGAAAGTGCATAATCTCTATGAACAATGGCATTGCGCACCACTTCACGAATAGCATCGATTGGATATTCCCAGCGATCAATACGATAAACTCCATCATATCCCTCAGTTCCCTGTGAAATATGCCGCATGATAAACTGGAAAGCTATTTCGGCTTGCTGTGCTGTATTTATATCAATAGTTTTTCTATCGATAAAATTGCCTGGTGTTGTCCCTTTAAAACGGGCACATTCTATTTTGGCATAAGGAAATAATTTATATCTTAGCGAATCGTCGGAAAGTAAGATCAGGGCAGAAGTTGGATATTTATCTCCGTTAATCTCCTCACAAAGGTGAAGTTTCGATAAAATCTTAAAGCTTAATTCTTCACCAGTTCTTTCTTCAAAAAAGAGTTTGAAACTTTCAATATCAATTTCATGAAGCGTTTTTTCAAAAATGATTTTACTGTCGAAAGATTTATTTGCACTTTTCCTTTCCAATTCGGCAATAATTTCTTCAGATGCCAGCCGATTGGACGAACCAACTCTTATGTATGTACCGTTTTCTTTCCTTTTTGATTTCAGGAAATAGGGCGGGTTGTTCCCCTTGAAGATGTTGATTCGCAGGATTGCTTTTTTGTCCACTGTTATAATTGTAAATTCAGGTAAAATAACAGGGGCACATTGGTCGAAGATCATACTGCTGATCTGTTCTTCCAGCTGTATTATTGTATCCGGATCCAATCCGACATATTCACTTGGTTCATCTTTTACACCAAGGTATATTTCACCGCCTGCATCGTTAGAAAAGGCAATAACCGTTTTAGCCAGATTAGAGCCAATGGGGAGCTGTTCCTTTAATTCCAGTCTTCTGCCTTCCGGTTGTTTTATAATCTCCTTAATGTTCATCTTTTAAACTCACCCTTGCAAGGTTCTCCAATATCTTCCGATTCAGTTTCTCTTCCTCCACCAACTGTCCCTCAAACTCCGCTTTCAGCCTGGTAAACCGCTCATTAAAATCAAAATCATCCTCTTCCACAGCCAGCCCCACATAACGCCCCGGAGTCAGCACACAATCCAGCTCGCGCACCCGTTCAATAGAAGCAGAATTGCAAAACCCCTTCACATCCTCATAATCCCCATCCGGATTACGCCAGTTGTGATAAGTATCAGCAATCGTCTGTATATCCTCATCTGAAAATTCGAGGGTTCGCCGGTTTATCAGATGCCACATATTACGCGCATCAATGAAAAGAATCTCATCCGTGCGGTTCCTGTATTTTCCATTGGCTTTGTTCCTGCTCAAAAACCATAGGCTGGCTGGGATCTGTGTGTTCAGGAACAACTTTGGCGGAAGATTAACTATGCAGTCAACCAACCTATCTTCAACCAAATTCTTCCTGATCACGCCTTCACCCGAACTCTTGGAAGTGAGTGAACCTTTCGCCAGCACAAATCCGGCAATACCACTTGGAGCAAGGTGATAAATGAAGTGCTGTATCCATGCGTAATTCGCGTTGCCGGACGGCGGAACATCATATTTCCACCTGCCATCCTTACGCAACAGGTCTTGGCTCCAGTCGCTGTCATTGAACGGAGGATTGGCAATAACATAATCAGCTTTCAGGTCTTTGTGAGCATCGTTTAAGAAGGAGCCTTCGTTATTCCATTTCACCTGGGAACTGTCAATGCCCCTGATAGCAAGATTCATTTTACACAAACGCCAGGTGGTCTGGTTGCTCTCCTGCCCGTAAATCGATATGTCATCCAGCTTTCCCTGATGTTTGGCAACGAATTTTTCCGATTGTACAAACATGCCGCCTGAACCGCAACATGGTAGAGTAAAGAAGAGGCCTTACGGCCTCCCCCTCCTCATCAAACCGCTCGTACAGATTTCCCGTAAGCGGCTTTCGTTCGGACTATCCCATTGCAGGAGATGGACTATTTAAGTAATGAACTAAGTGAAACAAGACCCATTCTCTCAAGTTCGGGTTTCGGGAGCGTGTACAGAATGACCTTCCAGGTACGTTTCTTCGCCCGAAAACTCCGTAATCGTGCTCTGACATATCCGTCCAGTTCCTCAAACCGCTTCTTCACAGTACCTTCCTTGAAATAATTCCCCCAACCCCGAATAACCGGGTTAATGGAAGCTATCACCATTTCAAGGTTCTTAGGCTGCTTTCTTCTTGTCCTGTGCTTAATCTCTGCCTTGAACTTCTTCACCGCTTTATCCTTAGGCCGCCTCCAGCGACCATTGAAATGAAAGCCGAGATATTCCACGCCTTTCTTCCGTGCATGCACAACCTTCGTCTTTTCAGGACTGAGCTTGAGTTTCAACTCACCTTCCAGAATCTCCCCTGCACGTTTGAGAGCGTCTTCTGCATCCCATTCGTACTTGCAGAAAATAAGAATATCATCAGCATATCTGATAATCAAGTATCCAAGCTCTCCCATACGTCTATCGAAGTGGTTCAAATAGACATTTGCAAGGAGGGGACTAAGATTTCCACCCTGGGGAGTGCCTTCTGTACTGGCCTCAAATATACCTTCATTCATTATTCCACTGGTAAGGAACGATTCTATTAGGGAAAGAACCCTGCCATCGCTGACCTTTTCACAGACCAGATCCATTAGTAGCTGGTGGTCAACGTGGTCGAAGAACCCCTTGATATCGGCATCCACTACCCAGTGGTAGCCTGCCTCAAGGTATGCTTCCGCTTTCCTGACTGCCTCGTGTGCACCGGTATTGGGTCTGTACCCATGGCTCTGGGCAAGGAATATCTCTTCAAATATCGGTTCAAGGACGTTCTTTAGTGCTTGCTGAACCACTCTGTCCCTTACTGTTGGTATTCCAAGAGGTCTCATTTTCCCGTTATCTTTTGGGATGAGAACTCTCTTCACTGGCTCGGGAACATAGCGTTTCTCTTTGAGCAGTCTCTGTATTTCTGCTAGATTCTGCGGTAGGTTTTGCTGGAATACCGGGATTGTTACCCTGTCGATTCCTGCACTTCCTTTGTTCGCTCTCACACGCTTCCATGCGTTTTCAAGGTTCTTTTCATCCCAGACCTGATTGATCAGGGAATGTTTCTTGAATTTGTCATGGTAACGTTGATTCCACTTTTTCATTACTTTCTCCATCGGTTTTAGGTCTTCAGCAGTTATTCCACCATCTTCATTTCATATATCCAGATAGCGTTTTTGTCTACTTAGTTTTTCGACAAAGTACTTTTCTGGCATTTTTTTTTTTCCGATTGATGTTATCGTGCTGAATCCTTTGACTCTATCCAAAACTAGAACCCCTTCGCTAGGTCAAGTTTTCTCCTCATACCGTCGCCCCCTGCACCCTGCGGCACAGGTTCGGTATATCATCGGCTTGACCATCATTGCTACTATGAGTTCGTCCGACTTCTCATACTGCATTGGTCTGGCTTTCCCATTAGGTTATACCTCGCCTACCTGTTCTCCTTCCCTTGAGTTCATTTATCCTGAAACGTGTAGGATGTAAACCCAATTTCTGGCAGGACAGCATGAGACCTCCCTCGGTTACATAAAAGAGCATTCGCAACCATCCCAACGATAACCACCCCAGCGATTATATTCTGCTCAAGCTTCCATTTATGACTGGAATGTCGCCAATCGCTAAGGCCACCTTGCGTTCGCTTGCGCTTCAGGCTGTGGTTGCCGATACTAAGGAACTCCGCACAGTACTTCGCAGCACCGCACTTCCTATTCTCTTCGTCCAGGAGCAGACCCCGACGGGGGGATTTTAACCCACAGTGGGACATGATTTTTTTTTTATCTCCAATGTCCTGTTTATTTATCTTTCTCTTTTATGCTTCAAGGCACGCAGTCAACGACCCCGGATGTCGCTTCGCTCTGTCCGGGGCATCGGGCTGATGCTCAAGGATTTATTATAAATTAGATTTTTTTATAGTTTTTTATAATTTCTCAATTTTATTACAAAAACAATAATGCAACTTATTATTATAAAAATTACATTTGTAATATTACTATTATAATCCAGATATGCTGCAAATACTCCAGAAAGGATAAGACCTATAAAACTCCCTACGGTAATGGTGAAATTCAATAGATTTTCTATATCAATATTTGAGTATTTTCCTCTTAAAGGTTTTTTAAATAATGAGAATAATCCAAATTTGCTTAACAAAAAGTATAATCCAATTATGGATAAAAAATATAAAAAAGCTTGCTGAACCTCTACAAAAAGTTTCTCACGGAATCTTTTTTCCACTAATTTTTCAATTCTTTCTTTATCCGGGGATTCTATAATAATTCTTGATTGTTCGGACCAAGAGGAAATAGAACCATTGCTATTAGTTGCCTTAACCTTTATACTATAATTTCCTGAAAAATTCCAACTATGTTTTTCGCTTGCTGAAAAACTTGAGTTATAATATTTTGAATGACTAGATGTCCCATCTCCCCAATCGAAGATATACATTATTTTATCGTTGTTTGGATCTATTGCAGAAGTTGAGAAGGAATACTCAATTCCTATTAAGCCCAAAGAAGGACCTGATGGTTTTTCTGGAACGTTCGGTGGCAATGCATGTGATTTATCTGGTGTTTTAATGGTCTTTTCTTCATTAATTATTACTATGAATGGTGCATCACCATATGCAATTTTCCACGTATCCCAATTATTAAAATCATTCCCAAATGAAATATATCGGCTTCCTTTTACATAAGAATCGCTATAATAATATTTAATCGGATATTCATGATTTTCGTATGGAAAAGGACTATTCAAATAACATGTTACAATATATGATCCTTCAGATAAAGTTTTATTAAATCGGAATGTCTTATACCCATAATCAAAAAGATAAAAACCATGAATTGATGAATTTTGCAAAATTTTTCCTTGTGAATCTCTTAAATTACAGATTATTTCATCAGTGGAAAAATTTCGCTCAATACCACTATCAAAATACAATTGAAATTCTGACATCAAACCTGAATTTTCTACAAAAAAGCTCTGGCCTTGGCCTCTGGATATATTTAAACAATCTCTTCCCGACGAATATCGTGGATCGGAATATATCGTATATGCTGAAGTTGCAGTTACCAAGATAGTGATTAAACATATCAAGATGAGGATTATCAAGGACAGATGGAATTTTTTCAACATGGTTTTAAATCAGAATTTTATTTATATTGCTCATTTCATCAAATAATTTTCTGGCACTCCGCTATTTTGTATGGGCAATACAATATCTATGATGCCGATGAAATATATCCTCAGAGGGACGTATTGAAGATATATGTTTCTGTGATTAGTTTAATTTTCAAGATTTCATCATCAAAATGTATCTTCAATGGGATATCTTAATCCAATCTTCCCACATAAAATTACAAAGAGCCGAACATATTATTCGCCTGCCCCACCATATCGGCCTCCACCAGTTCGTGCCTAGTGTCACGTCAACATCAAAGTGTCGGATTATAAGGCGTATTGATAGCGTATTTGGATACATTATAGGTTTGACTTGACACTAGTCCTGCCAGCCTCGGCAATTATCCCATTTATCTGTGCCCTCATCTTGATATTCAACAGCACTTCATCAATGCTCCCGCACTCACTGAGCAGGGGCCAGAGGCAGAGGCTGGCGGTTGCTTCCATATTGTCCATGGAACCTGATATTATCGTGCTGGATGAACCTACTACCGGGCAGGACCGTGGGCATCTGAACAAGTTCCTGGCCCGGATGAAATGTTGAACGAAGCTGGAAAAACGATAATCCTGATAAGCCATGACATGGGTATGGTGGCAGAATATGCCAGCAGGACCATTGTGATGAAAGAGGAGAGGATATTGATGGATGCCAATACCAGGGAGGTGTTTTCCAGGACTGATATTCTTAAGGGGGCGTCCATTGAGCCGCATCTGCTGGCCAGGGCGTGTAATGATGTGCGAAAGGGAGGGGCGGGATGTTCCTGTGCTGCTGACTGTGGGGGAGCTGAAGCGGTATGTGGGGTAGGAGGAGATTGGGTTCCACATCTGGGTTATATATGGTTAATTAAATACCTGGATTCCCGGTAATTTTTAGTTACTTTTTCCACTGTGCCTTTTTTAGGTTATAAGTAGGATGCACAAAATTCCCCACTCTGTCAGCCTCAACCAGTTCAGGCCTGGTCCTGCCAGCCTCGGCAATTGTAAATGAAAAAATTCTGCCAATATATTTCTAAAAACAAGATTTGTGTTAATTACAACTAACACATTTTTCAATATTGTGTTAACCACAACCATTATATTTATCAAAAACAAATTAACATCTCATGGACATCCCCTCCTTGATGGTACAGTTCAATGAATGGTGGAAGACCGGACATGTCAGGAAAGAATATGCAAAAGAGACGCGCAGACCCCTTTTTAATGATATCGAGAAATACCTGCCCGACAGGCAGATAATAGGTATAACAGGGCTGAGGCGGACCGGAAAAACCACACTGATGTACCAGTTTATCGAGCACCTGATAAACAGTGGTGTGGATCCTAAGAACATACTCTACTTTTCCTTCGATGAGGTGCTGGCTACACAAAGCGATATCATTGACGAAGTGCTTGAGAATTACCAAAAAGTCACTACCAGCCTGAGTAGTGAGCAGATATACATATTCATAGACGAAGTACAATATGTCAAAAATTGGGAGGCAGTTGTAAAGAGATATTATGACCTGTACCCAAAAATAAAGTTCTTTGTCTCAGGTTCGGCAAGCCTGCAGATCAAAAAAGCCAAAGAGAGCCTTGCAGGCAGGCTCTATGAATTTGTACTGACACCTCTTACCTTCAGGGATTTTCTTCAGATGAAGGGAATACAGTTACCTGGTGTTATGGATGAGTTTGATTTCAAAACATTTGAAACAACACAAGCAGATCTATTCCTGTATAAAGATGACATTAAGACACTACTGAATGAATATATGATAAAAGGTGGTTTCCCTGAGATCCTTGATGAAAAATCCATTGAAAAGATCCACAAATATCTCAGGACCAACACTGACAGGATAATATTCCAGGATATTTCCAAAATGTTCGACATCAGGGAACCTGCACTCTTGATGGAACTCCTGAAGATCACCGCACATCAGTGTGGACATGTTATCGATTACCAGGAACTTGCCAGGGCCATGAAGGTGAGCAGACAGACTATATCTAATTACATATTGTATTTGCAGGAATCATTCCTTATAAGAAAGCTGACAAATTACACAGGAAGCTATCTGGCTGGTACAAGAAAAGCAAAGAAATTCTACTTGCAGGACCATGCACTGATGAATGCACTGACCAGGCACACCGAGGAGATTTTTTCTGCAGATTATGCGGGCCTGGTTATTGAAAATATTTGTGTTAACCACTTAAATGCCAGTTATTTTTGGCGGAGACAATATGAAGTAGACATTATCATAAAAGACCAGACAATTGTTCCGGTGGAGATTAAATACCGTAACAACCCGACTGATATCAAAGGACTCATAAAATTCATGAATAAGTTCAATAGCAAGTACAGTGTGGTAATTACAAAAGACACATTGGAACTGAAACATGGCGACGTTGATATACTTTTTATTCCAGCCTGGCTGTTTTTGACTGTATATATTTTATAAATATGTACCCAAGTAACTGCGACTGAAGGGAGCAGTTTCTTAATTTAGTTCACAAATAATTGAACATAATATCAACTCGAATGGAGAATGGATTTACACATCCTTGGATAAAATCCCCACATACCACCCACACCACCGGCCATACACCTCACCCAAATCCACGCGCCAATCCCCGTCATGCAGTTCATTCATCAGCAGCCGGAACGTATTATTCGCCTGCCCCACCATATCGGCCTCCACCCATTCGGGCCTGCTCCTGCCAGCCCCGGCAATTATCACTTTTATCTGTGCCCTCAGCTTGATATTCAGGAGCACCTCGTCAATGTTCCCGCACTCACTGAGCCGGGGCCAGAGGCAGGGGCTGGCGGTTGCTTCCATATTGTCCATGGAACCTGGTATTATCGTGCTGGATGAAACCATCACCGGGCAGGACCGGGGACACCTGAACAAGTTCCTGGCCCGGATGACGATTTTGAACGAGGCTGGAAAAACGATAATCCTGATAAGCCATGATATGGGTGTGGTGGCAGAATATACGAGCAGAACCATTGTGATGAAGGACGGGAGGATATTG
>Ga0255378_1067_pt1 | contig 10298 bp, 6 predicted proteins | sample ANMaggSSYBR01E11_FD_182109 | JGI IMG/M metagenome (GOLD analysis project Ga0255378, IMG submission 182109) | Sediment cell enrichment communities from methane seep in Santa Monica Basin, California, United Staets - ANME aggregate JGI... | ecosystem: Environmental > Aquatic > Marine > Cold seeps >...
GGAAGTAGAAAAAACTGAAAATATTACCGCTTGTGTGGTGAAAAATTTTACAGAAAAGCCAGATTCAGAGACTGCAAAAAAATTTGTAAGTGAGGAAAATTATCTTTGGAATAGCGGTATATTTGTTTGGACTTGCAAAGATATTTTGAGTGCTATAAGAAAAGAGACACCCAAACTTTACGAAGGATTAATGAAAATTAAAGACAGTTTAGGAACATTACACAAAAAAGAAGTTGTAAAAGAAGTATTTTATGGATTAGATAAAATATCTATAGATTATGCTATTATGGAAAAAGTTTCTAATAGATTGGTAGTAAAAGGAGATTTTAGCTGGGATGATATTGGTTCATGGACTTCAATGGAAAGAATTTTCCCTCAGGATAAAGATGGTAATGTAATTCAAGGTGGGCATGAAGGAATAAATACCAAGAGGTGTGTTATTATAAACGACGAAGGTTTAATAGTTACTATCGGCCTATCTGATTTAGTTATAATATCCAGCGGAGATATAAAACTGATTTATCCCAAAAAACGAGAAGGTGACTTAAAGAAGATAATTAAGAGGATAGCGAATAACGAAAAATATAAAAAATATTTATAGTTAAGAAATGATCTAATTGACCAATTGGCCAATTAAAACTGTATCGAGTATCCAGTATTGAGTATATAGTAAAGAGAGAAGGTCAAAGAAAAAAATGACTGAAAAAAAATGTATTTACCGAATAACAGTAGAATTAATACAAAAATTATAAAACATTCTATTATTGTATGAATTATTGATGTTTTTTTAATTATTAGCCCATTGCTATTTTACTGATTAATCAGCCTCTTTCCTAACTATATACTATATACTCGATACTCGATACTTTCTGTTGAACTTGACATTAGATTTTGTCTATGGTATTTTAACAAAGCAAAAATAATATACTCTTATCAAGAGTTGGTGGAGGGACGGACCCTGAGAAGCCCAGCAACCTATAATGTCATTATCAAAGGCATTGTGTCGGTGCTAATTCCCGCGGAATTACAATTCCGAGAGATAAGATAAAAAAAATTACCTCTTCGGCATTGAAGGGGTTTTTTAATTTAAAATTAAAAAAGGAGATGTTAGATTTGAAAAACAAATATTTATTTACTTCCGAGTCAGTTACTGAAGGACATCCGGATAAGGTTGCTGATCAAATATCTGATGCTATACTGGACGGTATCTACAAAAAAGATCCTTATGGAAGAGTGGCAGTAGAGACTTTGGTTGCAACGGGATTAGTTATGGTCGCCGGGCAGATCACTACTACTTGCTATATAGATATTCCAAAAATAGTACGTCAAACCATCCGAGATATAGGTTACACCAGGGCTAAATTTGGATTTGATGGCGATACTTGCGCGGTGTTAACATCTATTGATGAACAATCCAAGGATATAGATCGAGGAGTGAGTAAATCACTGGAAGTAAAAGAAACAGAAAAAGAAAAAAATAACATGGAAACTACCGGGGCAGGTGATCAAGGAATGATGTTCGGTTATGCCTGCAGAGAAACTCCCGAGTTAATGCCCCTTCCTATAATATTGGCTCATAAATTAACTTATCGACTGGCGGAAGCAAGAAAAAAGAAGTTAATTACTTACCTTAGGCCTGATGGGAAATCTCAGGTTACAGTTGAATATGAGAATGGGGATCCAAAAAGAGTAGAAGCGGTAGTAATTGCTGCCCAACATCACCCAGATATTCCTTATGAAACTATAAAAAAAGATATTAAGGAAAAGGTTATTAACCACGTTATCCCTCAAAAATATCTTGATGAAAATACTAAATATTTTATTAATGCTACCGGAAGATTTGCTATAGGCGGTCCTCAGGCAGATACCGGTGTTACCGGCAGAAAAATAATTGTAGATACTTATGGAGGAGTGGGAAGTCATGGGGGGGGATGTTTCTCTGGAAAAGACCCTACTAAAGTAGACAGATCAGGTAGTTATATGGCAAGATATATCGCTAAAAATATTGTAGCTGCCGGATTGGCTGATAAAAATGAAATACAAATTGCCTATGCTATAGGAGTAGCTCATCCCGTATCTATTATGATAGATACTTTTGGAACGGAAAAAATTCCTCAATCGATAATATTAGAATTAATCAAAAAGAATTTTGATTTACGTCCGGAAGCAATAATAAGGCATTTGGATCTTAGAAGGCCAATTTTTAGAAAAACTGCATCCTATGGACACTTTGGTAGAGAAGATGAAGATTTTACCTGGGAAAAGACTGATAAAGCGGAGGTACTAAAAGAACAAGCAGAACTAAAATAGCGTGGAGCGTTCAGCGTATAGCGTATAGTAGGAAAGAGGGAACAAAATATAGGGTATGTCCTGTTTCCAGCCACTTTAGGATAGACATCTCGCCTGTCTATCTTTTTGAATGGTTGGCGAATTAGCGAATAGAAGAATGGGTAAATTGGTAAATCGGAGAATGGGTAAATTGGTTCTTTTCTTTGCATATCATGGTTATCTCTGGTAAAATAAAAAATAAATTTAAGTAAATTTTTTTTATTTTAAATAATTAAAGAAAGGAAGATTTTGATTATATGAATATAAGAGAATTATTGGCTCTCACCAAAGAAAGAGATGCTTCTGATTTACATATTACTGTTGGAATTCCCCCGGTTCTACGTATAAATGGAAAATTAAGAAAATTAGATTTGCCGGAACTTAGATTGCAAAATGTTCATGAAATGATTTATAGCATAATCAATGATAAACAAAAAGATAAATATGAAAAAATTCATGAATTAGATTTTTCATTTGAATTAGAAAATATGGCAAGATTCAGAACTAATATTTTTAAAACTCGACGAGGTGAAGCAGCTGCCTTTAGATTAATACCTGAAAAAATAAAATCTCTTAAAGAGTTGAATTTACCCAAGGAATTATCTATTTTTACTAAAAAAACAAAGGGGTTCGTATTGGTTACCGGACCTACCGGAAGTGGGAAAACAACTACTTTAGCTGCATTAATAGATATTATAAATAGAAATAGGTATGACCATATTATAACTATTGAAGACCCTATTGAATTTGTCCACAATCATAAAAATTGCGTTATAGACCAGAGAGAAGTTGGAATTCATACAGATTCTTTTGCTTATGCTTTACGAAGTGCCTTAAGAGAAGATCCTGATGTAATATTAGTTGGAGAAATGAGAGACCTGGAAACCATTTCTATGGCAGTAACTGCAGCCGAAACCGGACATTTAGTATTTTCTACTCTTCATACTAACAGTGCAGCCGAAACTGTGGAAAGAATAATAAATGTATTTCCTCCACATCAACAGAATCAAATTAGAATGCAAGTTGCTGAATCTCTTTTAGGAATCGTTGCACAGACTTTATTGCCCACCATAGATGAAGGAGGAAGAGTCCCGGCTATCGAATTGATGATGGCCACACCTGCAATTAGAAATATTATAAGAGAAGAGAAAATTCATCAAATGCCTGCACTTATTCAAATGGGCAGGAAAGATGGTATGGTAAGTTTAGACCAATCTTTAAAAGAATTATTATTAGAAGGTGTAATCACTCGAGAAGAGGCTATAAGAAAGGCAATAGATAAAAAAGAATTTATGGAAAGACACAGAAGGGTTTAAAAAATATTAAAAATAAAAACTTTAATAAAATTAGAAGCTTAAAGCGAAAAGCTATAATTATTATTTAAGAATTCAGAATTCAGAAGAATGCAAAACAACTTAACAAATAATATAATCTTGTAATTTAAAATGATTCTGAATACTGGATTCTGTCTCCTGGCTTCTATTTATCTACGAGATAAGATTCACGAGATACGAATTTGACTTTCTAACTAAAATTATATAAAATTACTTAAATTCTATAATTTAATATTTTTAAAAATGAAAATAGGAAAGTAGGTTGTCTTCCTTTAAGAAACTAAAAGAGAGTATAATCGAAAGACCCCTAAATAGAATAATTAAGTTGAAAAAATTAGTAAACTTAATCGGATAGCCCACGTTACATTGGCTATTAAGCGGAATGGATGAATTACCATTCAAACAGGGTGGCACCACGAGCAATTCTCGTCCCTGATGATACTTAATAAAAGTATTATCAGGGATTTTTTTATAATTTATAAATTAAAGTGGAATCAATCCATTCAATAATTATTTCATAAATTCATGAATGAAAAAGTGTAGTAATGTACTAAAAAGGAGCAATATTAAAATGAAAGAAGAGCAAGAAGAGAAAAAGCACCCTCAAAAGTTAGGAGAGATGTTAATATATTATAAAATTATTAATCCGGAACAATTAGTGGAAGTATTAAAAATTCAAAAAAGTACTAAAAAAAGAATTGGAGAAATACTAATAAATAGAAAAATGGTTACTCAAGATGAAATAAATTGGGTATTGGGGAAACAATTAAATCTTCCTTATGTCCAATTAAACGCCGACAATATCGATATTAAATTATTAAAAAATATTTCTGAAAATATTCTTAAAAAATTTAAAGTACTGCCAATGTTGGAGTTAGGTGACGAAATAGTTATTGCCATGGCTGACCCCACAGATGAAGAAGCTATCGAAGAAATCAAGGAGATTACCAAGAGAAAGCTAAAATATGTCTTGGCTTCCTTTAAAAATATTGATGAAACAATTGACCGAATATTTAATAATAAAAATGCTCAGTAGCATAGTTAGATATAATTTATTTAGAATTATTAAAAAATAAAGGAGATGTTAATTATGGGAATCAAAGAATTATTAACTATAGCTAAGGATAAAGATGCTTCTGATTTACACCTTAATATAGGAATTCCTCCGGTAATTCGTGTAAATGGGAAGTTAATAAAATTAGATTTTCCGGAATTAACTCCGGAAATTACTCACGAAATGATATGTAATATTCTAAACGAAAAACAAAAAAGTGATTTTAATAAATTTGGTGAATTAGATTTATCTTACGAATTAGCAAATATATCCCGATTTAGAGTAAATATTTTTAAACATCGTCGAGGAGAGGCAGCAGCTTTTCGGTTAATTCCCGAAAAGATTATGACTCTTTCTGAATTAGGTTTACCTTCGATTCTTTCAGATTTTGCCGATAAAGAAAAAGGACTTGTCTTAATTACCGGACCCACTGGAAGTGGAAAATCTACAACTTTAGCATCTTTGATTGATATTATAAATAAAAACAGATATGATAATATAATTACCATTGAAGACCCTATTGAATTTATTCATTACCATAAAAATTGTCTTATAACCCAAAGAGAAGTAGGTTCCCATACTGAATCTTTTGCCTCTGCTTTACGTAGTGCTTTAAGGGAAGATCCGGATGTAATATTAGTTGGAGAAATGAGAGATCTGGAAACTATTTCTATGGCTTTAACTGCTGCCGAAACAGGACATTTAGTATTTTCTACTGTTCATACTATTAGTGCAGGAGAAACCGTTGAAAGGATAATAGATGTATTTCCTCCTCATCAACAAAATCAAGTAAGAATGCAAATTGCTAGCTCTCTTTTAGGGGTTGTTTCTCAAACACTTATACCAACTTTAGATGAAAAGGGTAGGGTCCCTGCTTTGGAAATAATGATTGCCAGTCCGGCCATTAGAAATTTAATAAGAGAAGGGAAAGTTCATCAAATTCCTTCTACTATACAAATAAGCAAAAAAGACGGAATGCAAAGTTTAGACCAATCATTAAAGGATTTAGTTATGGAAGGGAAAATTAGCCAGGAAGATGCTATAAAAAAAGCCATTGATAAAAAGGTTTTTGCAGGACACAGATATAACTATTAATTATAAAGAAAGGGTGAGAACTATTGTTTATAAAGGTTCCCAAAGGGACACAGGATATACTACCTGAGGATATTTCAAAATGGTATTATATCGAAGATATGATAAAGGATATTCTAAGTAAATATGGATATAAAGAAATAAGGACTCCGTTCTTTGAATATACTGAACTTTTTGTTCGGGGAATAGGTGAATTAACTGATATAGTGACTAAAGAAATGTTTACTTTTCCCGATAGAAAAGGTAGAAGCCTTACTTTACGACCTGAAGGAACCGCACCGGTGATCAGGGCTTATTTAGAAAATAGAATGGATAGAATTTCTAAAGTAATAAAATTATTTTATCTTGGTCCAATGTTCAGATGTGAAAAACCACAGGCAGGTAGATTCCGTCAGTTTACTCAATTCGGAATTGAAGTTATCGGAACTAAATCTCCTGCAGCAGATGCTGAAGTTATCATTACTGTTTTAGATGTTTATGAAAAATTAGGTTTAAAAAACCTTGAAATATTAATAAATAGCGTGGGCTGTAAAAAATGCAGAGTTGATTATATCCAAAAATTAAAAAAATACCTAAAGGATAAAAAGGATTTTCTCTGTTCCGAATGCAAAGAGAGGTATAGTAAAAATCCTTTAAGAGTTTTGGATTGTAAAAAAGATAGCTGTAAAAAAATTACAGAGTCAGCTCCGCTAATCATTAAAAATCTTTGCCAGGATTGTGAATCGCATTTTGCACAAGTTAAACTATATCTTGATGATCAAAAAATTATATTTCATGAAGACCCTCGGTTAGTAAGGGGATTAGATTATTATACCAAAACTGCTTTTGAAATAATTTCGGGAGGATTAGGAGCTCAAAATGCTATTGGCGGTGGCGGTAGATATGACGATTTAGTTGAAGAGTTGGGCGGAAAACCGACTCCGGCAGTAGGATTTGCCGCGGGGATTGAAAGAATGATTATTGCTATAGATCAACAAAAAGTCGAATGGCCAGTGGAAAAGAGAATAGATGTATTTGTGGCTAAGGTTAATGAAAAGAATAAAGATACAGCTTTTAGATTATTGCAAAAAATAAGAAATGCCGGCTTATCTGCTGATATGGATTATTCCGAAGGAAGCTTAAAATCACAAATGAGAATAGCCAATAAAATAGGAGTAAGATATACGGTAATAGTTGGTGAAGAAGAACTATCTAAAAATATGGTGATTCTCCGCAACATGCAAATCAAAGAACAAAAGGAAATTAAAATAGATAGCTTAATTAATGAATTGACCCCTTTGCAAGATCATATATAAAGGAGGCAGTATAGATGGAAATAATTAGAATAAGCGATATTAAAAATTATGAAGGAAAAGAAGTAGAAATTAGAGGATGGCTTTACAATAGACGTTCAAGCGGGAAAATAAAATTCTTAATTGTAAGAGATGGAACAAGTTTTGTTCAGGCAACTCTCATTAAAAATGAAATGGATGAAAAAATATTTGATAGAGCTGACGATATTAATTACGAATCATCGATTAAAATATCAGGTGTAGTTAAAGAAGAAAAAAGAGTTCCTTTGGGATATGAAGTTTTAGTAAAAAATATTGAGATTGTTAGTATGGCCGAAGATAATTATCCGATATCTTTAAAAGAACATGGGGTAGGATATCTGATGGATTATCGCCATCTATGGTTAAGGTCACCACGGCAAAACGCCATTTTAAGAATAAGGGCAGAAATAATCAAGTCTATTCGGGACTTTTTAGACATGAATGGTTTTATTTTGATGGATACACCGATACTTACTCCGGCAGCTTGCGAAGGAACTACTACCTTGTTTGAGACTGAGTATTTTGACGATAAAGCGTATCTTGCACAAAGTGGACAGCTTTACAATGAGGCAACTGCCGCGGCTTTTGGAAAAGTATACTGTTTTGGACCAACTTTTCGAGCAGAAAAATCTAAAACCAGAAGGCACCTAATGGAATTTTGGATGGTTGAACCTGAAGCCGCCTATGTTGAACTTGAAGAAAATAATGAAATACAGGAGAATATGATAGCTTATGTTGTAAAACAAGTGTTGGAAAAGAAAAAGATTGAATTGAAATTGTTAGAAAGAGATATTTCCAAATTAGAACTTGTAAAAACACCTTTTCCAAGGATTTCCTATGATGAAGCAATAGATATTTTAAAAAATAATGGTTCTAAAATAGAATGGGGAGATGATTTTGGCGGAGAAGATGAAACTATACTATCTCAAAGATATGAAAAACCGGTCTTTGTTCTTCGTTATCCTATAAAATGCAAAGCCTTCTACATGAAACCTGACTCCCAAAGGCCAGAAGTTGCTTTATGTGCAGATTTGTTAGCCTCGGAAGGATATGGAGAAATTATCGGAGGTGGACAAAGAATTGATGATTATGAATTATTAGAAAGAAGGATTAAAGAGCATAAATTACCCAGAGAAAAGTATGAGTGGTATTTAGATTTAAGGAAATATGGGTCAGTTCCGCATTCTGGATTTGGCTTAGGGATAGAAAGAACTGTTGCCTGGATATGTGGTTTAAGTCATATTCGCGAAACTATTCCTTTTCCGAGGATGTTAAATAAGATTTATCCCTAAAAACAGTATCGAGTATCGAGTATATAGTATCGAGTCAAGAAAGAAAAAGAAAAGAAAGATGCAAGATAGTAAAAACAATATCGATTACATAGTATTTTGTTAGTTGGTTACTTGGTCAGCTGGTTTAGGAAAGAGAGTAGAAGCCAGGAGCCAGAATTCAGGAGACATAAGTCAAATTAGTATATAGTAAGAAATTTAGAATCTAGTAGTCAGAATTCAGAATAAAAATGAGTCTAAGCAAAAAAGTAAAAAAATCACGGAATCTTTACTCAATACTGGATACTGGATACTTTTTTATAAAGGAGCATAGATGAAAATGACAAAAACGAAAAAAATTATCGAGCCTATGGGTTCTTGGAAGAAGACTAATTCCTGTGGAGAACTTAAGAAAAATGATATAGCAAAAGAAGTAATCTTAATGGGCTGGGCTCAGAGCAGAAGAGATCACGGTGGTTTAATATTTATTGATTTAAGGGACCGCGAAGGGATAACACAAATTGTATTTGATCCGAAAGATTCTGCTGAAGCACATAAAAAAGCCCATATAATCAAAAATGAGTATGTGATTGCACTCAAAGGAAAGGTTGTTTCTCGTTTAGCAGGTTCAACAAATCTTAATATGACTACCGGAGAGATCGAAATCAAAGCCATCCAGGTAAAAATATTAAATGTTTCCGACACTCTACCTTTTAATATTGATGACAAGATAGAGATAAATGATAATTTGAGATTAAAATATAGATATCTTGATTTAAGACAGTCAAAGATGCAACGAAATTTACATTTACGGCATAAGGTTTGTATGGAAATTAGAAATTACTTAAACAGTAAGAGTTTTTTAGACATAGAAACACCTTTTTTAACCAAGAGTACACCGGAAGGAGCGAGAGATTATATAGTCCCCAGTAGAGTGAATCCGGGTAAATTTTATGCTCTGCCTCAATCTCCTCAATTATTTAAACAATTATTGATGGTTGCAGGATTTGAAAAATATTACCAGATAGTAAGGTGTTTTCGTGACGAAGATTTAAGAGCCGACCGGGCAGCAGAATTCACTCAACTTGATATGGAAATGTCTTTTGTTGATAGAAATGATATATTCAATTTAGTAGAGGAAATGTTTGCCTATTTATTTAATAAATTGTTTAATATCAAAATAAAAATACCTTTTAACAAAATGGATTATCAAGAAGCAATTTCCAGATATGGAGCAGACAAGCCAGACTTAAGATTTGGAATGGAGATAACAAATTTAACTGAAATATTTCAAAAGAGTTCCTTTAAAATATTTGGAGAAGTGATTAAAAATAAAGGGGAAATATGTGCTATAAAAGTTGAAAGTGATGAGAAGTTTTCCCGAAAGAAACTTGATGACTTACAATTATTTATTAGCTCATTTGGTGCAAGAGGAATAGCTTATATAAAAATTAAAGAAGGAAAAGATTTTCAATCTTCCATAGCCAAATTTATTTCTCCTGAAGAGATAGAAAAAGTTAAACTTAAAATTGTTGCTAATCCAGGAGATATTATCTTAATTGTTGCTGACCAAAAGGAAGTAGTTTATGAAGCTTTAGGAAATCTAAGATTAAAATTAGCGAGAGATTTAAATCTTATTAATCAGGAAAAAAAAGAGTTTAATTTTCTCTGGGTTACAAATTTTCCTTTGTTAGAATATAATTCGGAGGAAAAAAGATATGAAGCAGTTCATCATCCTTTTACAGCACCCCTAGACGAAGATATTAAATTATTAGATACTAATCCTTTGAAAGTACGTTCAAAAGCATATGATTTAGTACTTAACGGGAACGAAATTGGAGGAGGAAGTATTAGAATACATAATAATGACCTTCAAAAAAATATTTTTAGATTATTAGGGATAGATGAT
>Ga0255378_1068_pt1 | contig 10267 bp, 3 predicted proteins | sample ANMaggSSYBR01E11_FD_182109 | JGI IMG/M metagenome (GOLD analysis project Ga0255378, IMG submission 182109) | Sediment cell enrichment communities from methane seep in Santa Monica Basin, California, United Staets - ANME aggregate JGI... | ecosystem: Environmental > Aquatic > Marine > Cold seeps >...
AAATATCTTCCTCAAAATCCAATATTCTTCTCCCTTGTCTAGTGGATAATTATCTTCTCTATTATTTAAGCGGACAAAAGGAAACAATAAGGGTTGATCTGTCAATTACTGAAAAAGAAGGTATTGGTTTTCCTGGTTCTTCTTACCAAATAACTGATGATGGCCATTTAATTACTCATCATGGGAATCGTTGTCAGCTTATTGATTTGGATGATGGGCAAGTATTATTTAAACCTGATGTAAGTAAGAGCGGAAGAGGAAAAATACTTTGCGTAGATGATGTGATAATATTTCCGGTTGTAGATAGTCGAGGTAATAGTATAGGATATAAAGCAATGTCTACAAATGGGGAAGTAAAATTTACTCTAAAAGAAAGCTTTAATGAAGTACGTATCTTTTTACCTGAATATCATTCTAAAATTTCAACCTTCCCTATACCAATATTGATTTGCAGAAATTACAATAATCCAAATGAGAAACGATGGTTATTGAAATTTATTAATAAAGAGGGCCAGACAATAGCATCATATTCTCCTGCTGATTTAGGTATTGAATATGCTTATGGATATTTAGGGCCAACCTCTCTCACGGTTTTAGATGAAAACCAAAATAAATTATTATTCCGAATGAGATATTATAAAAAAGGAGAACCTCAGAGATATTATTACATATTAGCTGATTTATCAGGGAACATTCTAAAAATTTTTGATGAAAATGTTTTTGATGCAACTAACCACGGTGCTTTCGATAATCAAGGAAATATTCTCCTCTTTCAGAATCGAGATGGTCCCTTACGAGATATTCTGAATTATTACCAGCAAGATGGAACTCTAATCTTTAGTAAGCAAATTTCATCTTTAGTGATATCAAGAAATTTTAAGTTTTTAAGTGAGGATGAAATATTAGCATGGACATATAATAAATTTAAAAAATATTCCTTAACCAGCGGAGAGATGACTGGAATTTATCCTATATCTACTGACTATCAAATTTATCTTCATGATACTATTGTTTATAATAATAAAGTTTATTTCTTTGCGAAATCTCGAGGTGGCGTTGAACCACAGATCCCTGGATCTAATTTATTTTCCTTTTCTGCTGCTGATTCTGGCTGGTTAGACATTGAACTTGTTTCAATCAGGCCTAATGCCGGTACAATGTATGAAGTATATGACAACACTGATGTAAGAGTGAAATTTAAAACAGAGTATGGTGCAAGCTTTGGAGAAGATCTTACAGTAATTTTTGAAAACGATGGAGCGTCAGCTGTCAATAATAATAATTTAGAATATATCTGGCACACTCCGACGGTTGTAAGCGGTAACCAAGACACTGCTAAAATAACTGTTTCTTATGGTCCCGTACGCCAAGAGTTTATCATCACCATAAAAGACCATCTTCCTATGGCTTCCTTTACTTTTACTCCTGTTTCTCCACAAACCGGACAAAATGTTCATTTTGATGCATCAGATTCCACTGATATCGATGGAGAAATTAGTTCTTATCATTGGAGTTTTGTGAATGAAGCAGGAGAAGGGGATGAAACAGTTGTATATGAACAAGTTTGTATTGATCACACATTTTTTACTGCAGGAGAATACCTGATTACTTTGACCATTACTGATAATAATGAACAAACTGCTCAAATTAGCCAGAATATTACAGTGAATGTTGCACCAATTGCTAATTTTAAACTTTTAGACCCTTCTCCTGAATGGGATACCAGGACTCGTTTTGATGGTAGTTTGTCTTCAGATGAAGATGGTTCTATAGTTTCTTACCAATGGGATTTTGGTGATGGTACTGTTGGGGAAGGAGTAAATGTTTCTCATGAATTTATTGAGAAGAGTACTTATGATGTAACTCTTACAGTGACTGATGATCAGAATTTATCTAATAGTAAAACGATTACTATTGTAATTGGATGGGTTCTTTCCTATGAAAATAATGGAGATATTGGTATTCCCGCAGCTTTAGTGGATGGTAATGTTCTGGAGTATTACCCAATTGAAGTAATTACGGGTAATTGCGATGATGCTGGAACGAATAGTCGAGTTTTTATTGCTTTATATGGTCCAGAAACAGATAATGGAAGATATGGGAGTGGAGAAATTCAACTATATTCTTTCGATAAATGGTTGGAATCCTTTGAAGAAGGGAAAGTAGATACATTTAATGTTAGAGGATATAATTTAGAAGAGATTGAATTTATAACCTTAAGACATGCTAACGACCAGAATAATCCTGAATGGTACGTTAAAGCAATAAAAATAAAAAAGGGATATAGTGTCTATGGAAAGGAGTGGTTATTTGTACCAGATCAATGGTTAGCCATGGGTAAACCACCTGAATATCAAACTTGGGGAAAATTTTTGCTGGTTGAACCCTATAATTATGGTATTCTATTTAGAGGGGAAGATCATTCTGTGGGAATGATAGAAGCCAGCGATAGTATCTTTATTCTTCCGGAGAATATAGAAGAATACTTTTATTTTACCATGTTGGAAAAGGGGTTAAATTTAGTTGTTTTCAGGCAGGAATTTAATGAAAATGGGTCTATAAGCAAGAATTTCGTAGGAGAACAAGAATTAGAAGATGAAGGTAGCAATAACCCGGAGTATTTAAAAGAAGAAGAATGGGGGATCGGATATCCGGTAGCAGAGATAACTAAACCTATCCGCTTTTTGATTTATATAAAAGAAGGAAACAGAATTATACAAGAATTGTATGTGTGGGTTTTTCCTGCTAATTGGAAAAATCATAAAAATGCAGCCAGAAAAGTAACTTTACTTTATCCGTTAAAAGGGTCTACTGAACTTTTTTTACAAGGAGAAACAGATCAAAATTATCTTAAAAATCTGAAAGTAAATTATAATAATATTGCAGATCCTATACTAAAATATGGAGCAGATTCACTAAAGATCTTTGGTAGTGTTCCAGATGAAACACTGTTATGGTATATCAAAGATCCTACTAAAAAGTATGCAGAGGAAAAATTACCGATGGTTTTGGCGAGAATAACAGGTAAAACCTTTGCTACTATTACTTCAGAGCTATATAATTTATTTGATGCTATGTATAAAGCTGCAGAATGGGCTTCCCAATTAGATGAAGTTATAGAAATCTCTACAGGTGAAAGTTATAAGATCGATTTATTAAAAGATATAGGCAATAATAATTGTAATTTTTCACAATCCTTAGAACTTCTAAAAAAAGTAAAAGAAGAAGTAGATGATTTAATTGTAAAAGTAGAAAATAATGATTTATCTAGCTGTTTAGATTACTTAGAAGCTATCCAAACACTTACCGTAGGGAATAATCCTGCTAGCGAAAATAAAAACAACCACATAATTGACTATTCTAACTATGGTGTGCCTTGTGTTTTAAAAACTGAAAGCGAGTCCTGTCATTCTACTTATTCTCAAGTTATAGAGTTTCCTTTAATTATAACACTAGCTGATGAATTATCTAATATTAAATCGTGGAGAGATAGTCATCATAAATATTTAGATGCTTATTTTGGCGAGGGGATGAGTCAAGAAGAAATTAATGCTGCTTTAGCGAAAATAGGTGCTTCTGAACTTCTAAACATAGATACTCTACAAAGCAATCTTGGTTTGAGCGATGAAGGTAAAAAAGATGTTACTAATGATGTAATGGATGTTTATGAGCCTATAATTATGAATTTATTAGATATATCCCGTATTCTAATAAATTCTTCTTTATTATCTGATCGTGGTCTCTTATAGTTCAGAATAGAATAGTTAGTATGTATTAATTAAACAAGAAAATATAATTTAACTAAAATATTTATTGGCATTGATTTGTTGTTTGTTATAAAAATGATTATAATCCACTCAGGTTTGAATTGGAGTAAATGGTTAATATCTATTTTTCTTATTACTAATTAATCCAACACATAAGGAGTAGTATAGATTATGAAAAAATTTGTTTTAGTTTTTTTAATGGCGGTTATGATTTTTAGTGCTAATTCATTAACCAGCGCCCAAGATACAGATACTATAGAAATACCGGAAGGATTTGTTTTTTATCATTATCAGGATGAATATTTGGATTTTTCTTTTATTTATCCGGAGAAGTGGATTAATCAATCTTCCAGGGAAAAAGGAATAATTATTTATCTTCCTGAATTTAAAGGTACTTTGACTTTTCGTCCTATGCCTTTATTTGGAGAAGAAAATAATCTTTCAGAATTAGCCGCAAAGAATATGGAAAATTTGGAAGAAGCAGGGGCAGTCTTTTTAGAGTCTGTTCCGGATAAACTTTCCGGATATCCTGCTCAACGGACATTATATACTATGAAATTTGGTAATAAAATGCTGAAATATATTCGCTATGAATCAATTATTAACGATTTATATTATACTTTTAGCTTTAATACCATTGAAGCAGATTTTGAAAAATATATAGATGATATAGTAAAAATAGTCCGTTCTATTAAGATTAATAAATAGAATGAGTTATAGTTAAATGGTTTAGAAAACTGTTACTCTTCTATTCACTTTTGATTTACAGACAATATTTGCTCACTTGATAAGATAGGGAGGCAGAACAGGAGGAGATTATATATTATGCAGTACAATAGATTTAATAAATATTTTAAAATAATTACTTTTATTTTATTTACAATTTTTATAGCTATATTTTTCGGAAGTATAGAAATAGTAGCATTAGAAAATATCCCTCTAAAAGTCCCGGATTTTATACCGGAAGGGACTATTATTTTAGATGAACCATCATCTCAGGAAATGATTTATATTTCTTCAGACCAAAGCATTCTTATTTTTAAAAATTCTACTCCCCAATTAGAACAATTACAATCAGGAGATGTTTTATTGGTAAACATAACCCAATTCAATACTTCATATTTATTATTTCAAATTAAACATATAATAAAAGGAAGACCCAATAATAAAGGCATCATAATTGAGACTAAACCTTGGGAAAATCATCCTCCCTTTATCTCCGCCCTTATCGCTCAACCTTCTACACTTGAAACCGGTCAACCCAGTTATTTAACTTGTCATGCCGCTGATCAAGATGGAGATATACTTCATTATATTTGGATTTCTTCCGGGGGAAGTATTTTAGGAAGTGGTCCCATTATTACCTGGATAGCACCCAATCAAATAGGAAGTTATAGTATTTCCTGTGAAGTAATGGACAGTAGTGGAAATAAAGATACTAAATCAGTTCAATTTTTTATAGTAGAAAAATTTCCTCTATTGACTCACGAAGAAAAAGAATTAATTAGAAGGTTTGGCTGGGGAGATAACAACAGGACAATCCGCTGGCCTGAGGGCTATGTGGAGGTCTATGATGCTACTAACTTTAGCAAAATGCAGGAAGTTTTAAACCAATGGAATGAAATACTCGGAGGGAAAGTTGAATTTTACTTAAGTGATAATCCTCAAAGTCCGGTAAAAATAACTTACAATTCGGAATTAAGGAAAGAGAATCTTTGTGGCCATATAGATACCCACTGGAGGAGTTATAGGTTATATGCAGCTGAGATTACCATAAATCCGGATGGTTCTTTTTGTGGTTATCCGGAAAATAGTTATGCTTTGTATCTCCATTTCTTCAGTGGAGTAGCTGGGTTTGATACCTGGAAGGGAGAAGTGGTTAAAAAGGGAGATTGGCAAGACTTTACCCTTATCTCAGAGATTATGCAGGTGATGATAAAAAGTCTTTATAAAGTGCCAGCAGGTTATGATTTAAACAGAGCTCAATAAATCATAAAAAGGTTCTTTAAATATCTAAATATATGAATGATATCCTAAGAATAATCCACTTTATTAAAATTAATGAATAAACTAATAAAAGTGATTTAAATTATTCTGAAAAACTTTCAATCCACTCTGGTTCGGGTGGGGGATTGGAATCTAATATTTTTCTCCACTCTTTATCAGTTAATCTGTTTTCCATCGGTTGTTTGAATTCATAATAACTAAAGGTTGGTCCCACTCCTAATAGTATGTGTCCTTCAGGGAGCCTATAAGCTATCACCGCAGTTTTAATATAACCCACTCCCTCTTCTAAAACTTTCTTAGTATTACCATCTGTATGGACATCAGCCACTAAAACTGTTTTAAGTACTTCCGGGTCGACTTCTCCGCCCGAGACAGTGCTGATTAAGCCCTCAGAGATACTGCCAAAATTTTCAATGAAGTTGTATTCATTATCATTTAATGGTTTATTCTCTAATTCTTTTTTAGAGATGTCCAGTAATTTACTTAATATTTCCGTAAATCTATCAAGACCTGTCTCTATCCTTAACTTTTCTAATTCTTCTTGAGGAATTAAGCTCTTAAATCCCCGGTTAGTCATCTTGGTCAGAGCTAAAAGGCGGGCATAAAATTCTGGTACAGGTTCAACATAACCGACTACCGGAGGAGGTTCAAAGATTCCTCCCAGCTCGGCCATAGTATAACTCTGCTTGACATATAAAAGAGTGTCATGTCTTAATTCAGTCCAGGAAGCCAAAGCCGTATTTAATTCTTTGTCTTGCCAGGCTTCGGTTTGCATAAAAGTAGGATATCCATAGCCAAATTCGTTCCATAAGGATTTTAAAACATATAGCCAATTTAAATAAAGATTTTTAGACCAGTCCCTCTTGGAAAGAGAATCTACCTCTTTTTTTAATTCAGTAAATTTCTTTTCATAATCTGAATACTTAGTATCTCCTGAGCTTTCTAAGATTTCTTTAGCTCTCTCAGAGTCCAATAAAGCCATTAAATCTAATCCTCGCGGGAAACCTTTAACTTCTCTCATAGCTGGCGGAGGACAGGCTTGTACTTCGGTCTTGACCCAGGTGAAAGGTCGGTCTTTTCTATACTCGGCATAAATATCATCCCAGGTAAAAGTAAAGGGCTTTTTTCCAGTAGGCAGGGGAGGTTTTGGCCCTATGTATTCGCCACTATAAGGAGAAACAATTTCGGAAAAAAGCCAGGAGTCTAAAGTAAATCTCTGACCCATCAGTCTAAATCCTTTGGTTTTTCCCAAAAGTTCTTTTGCTTGTAACTTTAAAGCCTGGATTTCTTTCTCGGAAAGAGGAGGGTAGGGCATTAGCAATTCACAGGCACCTAATCCACTGTAAATTTTAGGATTATAAGGAAAATCTAAGATAGTTTCCTTAAGTTCTAAATAATTTTCCTCTATTTCTTGAGGATTTATTTCATCTTTAAATAATTTTTTTAATACCTCACTATATTCGTTTGGACCTAAATCATCGGAAAATCCCACCAGAAAAGAGGTAATAGCATAGATTCTGTTCCATCTTTCCTGAAGGTCTCGACTCTGTGAAAATTGGTTAGCCAACAAAAAAGCCTGTAGGGTTTGAATCCTGGCATCATATTCAGAAACAATTCCCCCTATGCCACCGGTACAGATAGATTCTCCGGGAGATAAAAGGGGAGACCCTTCAATTAAAGCAGTTATTCTTCCATACCACATTAAAGCTTTAAAGTAATTTTTGAGTTTTTCTGATTTAACATAATGGCCTCGAGGGACATATTGGGAATAATCTTCCTGATAAATAAATAATGGTGAATAATCCCAGCCTGTATGTTCTTCAATTAGTTCGATTTCTTTTTGCACCAGGTCTTTTACTAATTCGGGGACTTCAAAACTATATTGGTTAAATTCTATTTCACTAAAATATTTAAAGCTGGCTTTGTCTCCATAAGATTGCTTTACTCCCTCTATGAACATTTTACAAACTTCCGGATCCATTTCCGGACTGCAATATTCTTCTCTCAAAGTTTCATCACTCATTATCTGATTTTCCTTGGGTTTTAAAAGTTCTAAAGCCACGGAAAGATAAGCCACATTTCTTTTGACTGCTTCTTTTAAATCCCCGCTGCTTTTATAATATTCTTTCAGAGATTCTTCTAATAAATTTTTACTTACTGCCCATATATCTTTGTAGAAGAGGTCTCTTTCTAATTTCATTAAGGTAGTATCAAAGAAGATATGATAGTAATGTAAAAGAGAGTCGGTGGTAATAAAAATGGGTAAATCTTTATCTCCGATAGCATTATAATAAGCTACGAAATCATCTTTAGGGTAAGCATTCTGGCGGGAAGACATAAGAAAAACTTCTTGTTCAGCAATATCAAGAGGAGTGGGGATAACTACGAAACCATTATTTTTTAATAGGGAGAGAGCTTCAGGAGAAAGTTGAATCTTCTCTGAGAAATTTTGATAATTGGTAATTTTTACAGTGCTTAAAGGTAAGGGATAGGCAGGAATGTTGGGATTAACCTCTAATTCATCCAGCAGCGCATCCTCCGGTTCAATTAATTGTTTGGTTAGGGTAACTTCACCAAAGGCATTACCAACAAATGCGAAGAAAGCAATAGATATTAAAACAATTAAAATTATTTTTAGTAAATTGAAACTGTTTTGTCTTTTTATATTTTTTAGATTTAATTTACAAAACAAATTTAACATGATTACCATCACCTTTCGATTTTTATTATACCACCCTTTATTTCATCTACCAACTTGTTATCTGAGCGTTTAGCTAATTGTATTAAAAATTCGTTTGCCTTATTTCGTTCCATTAAAACAGGCTGACTTAAGTTAATTTGAAGAGGAAAAAGTCGGCAGACCAGTCTATTAAGATAAATTTCTAGGCCCATCGCCAAACCCTGCTGAGTATCGTGAGAAAAATATTGGTCAAAGATAAAATTTCCCAGAGAATAAAAGATAAGTTTTTCCTGATATTTTTCAATATTTTGCACTACATGAGGGTGATGACCGATAATTAAATCTGCTTCAGCTTCAATTATTTTATGGGCTAAGCTTTGTTGGGCAGGAGAGTTAATTAATTCATATTCTTCTCCCCAGTGTAGACTTACGATTAAAAAATTATCCGGATTTAAAGATTTGACTGTTTTTGTTGCTTTAATTATTTCCTCTTCTTTAACCATAAAAGGAAAAATTTGATTGAAAGCTAAAAAAGTTATATTATCCCTAAAAAAAGAAGAATTAAGGTTATCTGAACTATCAGAGAGGGGACTACCGACAAAATTTATCCCATATTCTTTCAACCACTCTTTTGTTTCTTCTAATCCCTTTTTTCCCATATCCAGAGTGTGATTATTAGCCAGGGAAAATAAATTAAAATTACACCAGGAAGCCCCTTTAATTACTTCTTGGTTAAAAGCAAATTTTAAAGAATTAGCTGGAAATTCCGGGGCATTATTTACTACAGGACCTTCTAAATTTCCAAAAACAATATCAATTCCCCTTAAGAAGTGACTGATTTTTTGAAAAGGATAATAAATACTGTTTTGTTTTATTAAATCTTCTACTCCCCGGTCTAACATAATATCTCCTACCAATAGAATAGTTTTTACTCCCTCGTTATAAACTCCAACTGTTGAGCCAGAAAAAATTTCCTCAGATTCTTTTTCCCCAAAGACTACACTAAAATAAGAAGTGGTTTCTTCTAATTCTAAATCTAAAAAATCAGCAGAATTTTTATAAGCCATAATATGAGGAGTTTCCTTCTGTCGTAATTTAGCAAAGAGTCTGGCTGTATACAAAGCTTGCCAGCAATCAACTTCTATGTTTTTGAAATTTTCTTCCTCGAAATTTAATAAAACCCGGATACTTTTTACATCATGAAAATCAGCTGCCTGGGAAGGAAGATAGTGAGGGAAATCTACACTGGCAACAACAATAGTATCAGGAAGGGTGTTTTCATCAATTGTTTTTACCAATTGTTCTACTTGCTCTTTAGTTATATCAGTAGGTATCAGGATGGGCAAAATATTAGTTTCAGGAAAAAATTTTTTAATATAAGGAAGAAGAGCAGTTACTCCATGGTCAGCAATAATTGCAGAATTATTAGGAGTCATTTTATTTTCTTTAACCAATTTTTCCCATAATAAGGTGTCAACTTTTAAATTATTGAATTCTTCGTTGTCACCTTCCAAGCCGATAGTGATAAAAGTATTACTTTCCATAAGTATTCCGCTTTGAAAATGGTCCGGACTTAAAATAACCATCGTTTTAGGCTTTTCCCGAGAGGAAATATAACTAAAAAAATCCTCTATTATATCCTTAGCTAATAAATGATGAGGCACTACTCCGGAAACGATATCTTGTTTATTGCCCAAGTCAGATGCAAAAGCTACTAAGGTGTTTATAAAGTTTAATATCAGAACAATACTGAGAAAAATAATTAGAATAGAGAAAAGCGAAATATAATTCTTTCTGGTATTGAATTTAAAAA
>Ga0255378_1031_pt1 | contig 10263 bp, 8 predicted proteins | sample ANMaggSSYBR01E11_FD_182109 | JGI IMG/M metagenome (GOLD analysis project Ga0255378, IMG submission 182109) | Sediment cell enrichment communities from methane seep in Santa Monica Basin, California, United Staets - ANME aggregate JGI... | ecosystem: Environmental > Aquatic > Marine > Cold seeps >...
CTTTCCTGGAGGATGAGGAATTAATTTCATGACCGATAGGGCAGTGACACTCTTACCGCTTCCGGATTCTCCTACAATTCCCAAGGTTTCTCCTTGATTAATTTTAAAACTTACTCCATCTACAGCCCTTACTGTTCCTTCATGGGTAAAAAAATGGGTTTTTAAATTTTTTATTTCCAGTAATGTTTTCATATCTTGTTTTAATTTATCCTATCTTATTAATTTAGAGGAACGAAGAACCGTCCTGTACCACTTCGTCCCCTGTACCACTTTCTTAAGTTTTAAGTCGAGGATCCAAGATGTCTCGTAAACCATCTCCTAATAGATTAAGGCCTACCACTGACAATAATATTGCAATTCCGGGAAATGTTGCTGCCCACCATGCTCCACTCACAATATAGGAATAGCTCCTGGATAGCATGGCCCCCCATTCCGGAATGGGAGGTTGAGCTCCTAACCCTAAAAAGCCAAGAGCTGCACAATCTAAGATGGCAGTAGCCAACATCAAGGTGCCGTATACAATAACCGGGGCTATACTATTTGGCAGTACATGGCGAAAGATAATTCTTGCATCACTCGACCCGATTGCTTTTTGGACTTCAATATATTCCATCTCTTTAATATAGAGTACCGAGCTTCTGATAATTCTCGCCATCTGGGGGGTATAGACTATACCTATAGCTATCATTGCCTTATCCAATCCTTGACCCAGAACGGTTACAATTACAATAGCCAGTAACAATGCTGGAAAGGCAAACATAATATCAACTACTCTCATAATTACTGCATCTACCCATCCTCCATAATAGCCTGCTATTACTCCAAAGGTTATTCCCAGAAACATGGCAATTCCCACTGCTACAAAACCCGCAGTTAAACTGACTCTGGCTCCGTAAAGAATTCTACTTAAAACACATCTCCCCAGGCCGTCAGCCCCTAAGGGCATTTCTTCTATTCCATTTTCACTCCAAAATCCCGGTTTTAAAGCCTTGAAAAGTTCCGGAGGGGAAGGAGTTGGGCTATTAGGAGCAATATAATTAGCTAAAATGGCACATAAAATGAGTATAATAACAATAACCAGCCCAAAGACTGCTGATTTATTATATTTAAGTCTTCTTACTAATTCTTGGGTTTTAGTCTCTCTTGTTCTTTCCATTTTTTTTCCTATCCGTAATGAATTCTTGGATCAATATAAACATAAACAATATCGGTTATTAAATTCACAATGACAAACATAAGGGCAAAAAATAATACACATCCCTGTACTACAGGATAATCTCTCATATTTACAGCGTTTACCACATATCTTCCGATTCCCGGCCAGGAAAAAACCGTCTCTGTTAAAATAGCTCCGGCAAGCAGTAAGCCGAAATTCAATCCGATTACGGTAATTACCGGAATCATAGCATTTCTTACTGCATGTTTGTAGATTACCACTCTCTCTGATAATCCTTTAGCTCTTTCTGTTCTGATAAAATCCTGCCTTAATACTTCTAACATACTTGACCTGGTTACTCGGGCAATAGTAGCCATAGGAATGGTAGCCAGAGCAACAGAAGGTAGGATTAAATAACGTAGCGAACTAAAAAATGCTGCAAAATTGCCGGCAATAAGACTGTCCAACAGGTAAAAACCGGTAATACGCTGGAAAGAAATCATCATGCTTATACGCCCACTGATAGGCAGCCATCTTAACCATACCCCAAAAATCATCATTAACATAATTCCTAACCAGAAAACGGGCATCGACACCCCGAAGATTGCTAGCCCCATAAAACTGTAGTCAAAAACCGAATATTGCCGCGAGGCAGAGACAATTCCGGCAATACAACCTATGGTTATAGCAAAAATCATGGCAAGCATGGTAAGCTCAATTGTATTGGGAAACCTTTCCAATATCTCTTTGGTTACATATTCATTTGAAACTATAGAACGCCCCAAATCTCCTTTCAAGACTTGTTTAAGCCAGACCCAATATTGAGTAGTGAGAGGTTTATCTAACCCGTATTTTTCTCTGATGGCACTGATAACCTGAGGAGAGGCGTGTTGTCCGGCTATAGTTACCGCCGGGTCACCGGGGGCTAAACGAATTAAAGAAAAGGCGAGGATAGAAACTCCTAATAGTACTGGAATCAACATTAATAATCTTTTGGTAATATACCACTTCATCTAATAATTCCTATCTATTTTTAATTATACTTCTACTATTATACTTTTTAGCCATCATAATGCAACAGGAAAAATGAAAAAAAAAGTGCCTTTTCAGGCACATTTTTATTTCATCCAAGAGAAGGGGTGATTCAGTCACCCCTTCTCTTTTACGAAAATTCAAACCAGGAAAATTTTTCCTATTCTACCGATACCGGATAGAAGAATTTTCTGGAAGTCGGGTTAAGGACATAGCCCTTTACGTTTGTTCTGAAGACAATATTTTGGACTGAATGAGCGAGATAAACCCAACCGGCATCTTCATGAATCATCTCCTGAGCCTTTCTGTAATATTCTGCTCTCTTTTCACTGTCATAGGTCTTTAAGGCAGCAGAGAGAAATGCTTGACTGGTATTGTTTGTATAGAAAGCATAGTTTCCAGCTGTACCAATAGAACAGGCATTAGCTCCATACAATACATTCATGAAATTATCCGGGTCTCCGTTATCACCGGTCCACCCTAAAAGACACATTTGGTGATTACCTTCTTCAGTTTCCTGGAGATAGGTTCCCCAATCAACCTGATAGAATTTCAAATCTATACCCACTGCAGCTAAGTAACTTTGAATTGCTTCACCAATCTTGGGAGGATCAAACATATACGGACGTGATACCGGCATTACATACAGAGTGACTTCAAAGCCATCCGGATATCCTGCTTCGGCTAATAATTGTTTAGCTCTCGCAGGATCGTAAGGATAATCCACTATATCATCATTATATCCCAGCATAGATGGAGGCATTCCATTTTTAGCAACCATGGCTGTTCCCATATAAATATTATCTACTATTGATTGCTTGTCAATTGCCATATTAATAGCCTGTCTTACTTTTTTCTTGGTAAGTGGTTCATAATATCCGGGAGTCTTAACCAGAGGTTCATCAGCTATATCACGCATACCATTTTTGTTGGCATCAATGTATCCGTATCCGGTATTCATTGCCATATATCCGACATTCATTCCTGATTGACTCATAAGATTTAAATCACTATTAGCTTTTATTCTGTCTAAATCAGCAGGGTTGGGATATTCTATACCATGAACCTCACCCACTTCTAAAGCCATAAGTCTGGCTGAAGGGTCAGGAATAACTTTGAAGATTAATTTATCCAGCTTAGCTCTTTCCCTCCAATAATTCTCATTCGCCTCTAAGGTGATATGGTCATCTTTTACCCATTCGACAAATTTGAAAGGACCGGTTCCACAGGGATTTTTGAAGGCGTCTCCTTTATATTTCTCTGCATTGCTTGGACTTACGATATTAACCGTGAACATGGCGAGACTGGTCATTATAGAGGCATTCGGTCTTTTTAAGACAAATTTTACCGTATAATCATCAACCTTCTCCATTCTTTCTACATCACCGAACATATATCCCCAGTAAGCCCACTCACCGTATTGATGGAAAGGATGGGTGGTGTCATACTGGCGGGCAAAGGAAAAGACTACTGCATCGGCATTAAAATCAGTGCCGTCATGGAATTTAACCCCTTCTCTTAAGTTAAAAACAATCTCTGTCCCATCTGCTGATGCTTCCCAGGAGGTAGCCAAACAAGGTTGTATCAATACAGAACCTGCTTCATATTCAACCAAACCTTCGAAGATATTATCCATTCTCTGAATAGATTCTCCATCAGTTACATCTGCAGGATCCAATCTAACTGCATCTCCACTACTACCGAACACCAGAGTGCTTCCCGCAGAAGCCCCTCCAACTAAACTAAATACTAATCCAACTGTTAACAACAAAACTACAAACAATTTACTTTTCATGTTTACTCTCCTTTCTAATTAATACTTTTTAATTAAAATGCCAATTAATTATCTAAATAATTTTCCTCCTTTCTTTCTTATTCTTACTTATTGTATCACGGTTGCGAATTTAATTTTGATTATGCTCAGATGATATTTTAAAAACAATTTGCTTATTTTAAATATGATATTGGATTAACCGGTTTACCGCCTGATCTTATTTCAAAATGGAGGTGGGGACCGGTAGCATTTCCAGTGCTTCCCATTTTAGCAATTACACTACCCTTATTCACATACTGACCTTTCTTCACTAAATTTACCGAGTTATGACCATATACTGTAGAATATCCCCCATCATGGCTCAGGATAATCACATTACCAAACCCCCGCATATAACCAGCATAGCTTACCCTGCCGCTCTCGGCAGCTACTATATTAGTCCCGGTAGGACCACCAATATCTATACCAGCATGAAAATCTTTCCTTCCGCTTATAACTCTCATCCCGTAAGGAGAAGTAATCCTTCCTCTTGCCGGCCAGATAAAATTACATATACTACTGCGGGCACCGGGTACATTAGGAATTCTTAATTGCTGTCCTGCAGAAATTTTGGAAGCATCGGCAATACTATTAGCTGCTATAATAGCTTCTAATTTTACATTATACTCACGCGAAATACTCCAGAGGCTTTCTCCTTTTTTAACATAATAAACTATTTCCTCCGCTGCAGCATCCTGGCTATATCCTTCTGCTTTGGCAATATCCATATTAGTGATGGGCAGCTTCAATTTTTGACCGATAGATAATCGGGATATTTCTTTTAAATTATTGGTAGAGATAATGGTATTCATCTTTACATCATATCTCTGGGATATGCTCCACAAGGTATCTCCCTTTACCACGGTATAAGTTACAATAGTTGGTTCCTGCTTCTGATTAGAGTTAGGTACTCCTCCTCCTATTGCTGGGATTTCTAATTTTTGACCAAGGGATAAGAGGTCTTTTTCCTTAAGATTATTAACACTAGTAATAACTTCCACTGAAACTCCATATTTTCGAGAAATATTCCAGAGATTATCACCTGCTTTAACTGTATAAACAATCGGTTTTGCATTTTCGGGCGGGCTGTCATTATTATTAATAACTGGTTGGTTAACTATATTTTTTTCAGCAACAGCATTTTTATGCGAAGGGATTTTCATTTCCTGCCCGATAGAAATTAATTCTGAATTTGCGATGTTATTGCTGGCAAGGATTAAATCTACAGAAAGATTATATTTTTGGGCAATTGACCATAAAGTATCTCCTTTTCTTGCGATATGCATAATATAACCATCGGTAGGGAGACTATTTTGGGGGATTTTAATAATTTGACCGATAGATAAAGCATCTTTGTTTTTAATATTATTAAGGGTCAAGATCAGTTCCAAGGATATATTGTATTGTTTGGAAATGTTCCATAGAGTATCACCCTTGGTTACTTTATGAGTAATAAATTCATCATTACCATCAGCAAAAGAGTAAAAAGGAATAGAAAAGATAAACAATAAAAGCAAGGTAGCTAAAATGATAGAATGTTTCTTATCCCTATTACGTTTTTGAGCTAAATACATCCTTTATTCTCCTCTGTTTAGGAACTAATAACCAAAAATGAGGTAAAATGCAAACAATCAAGAAGTTTCCTCAGGCAGTTAAATATTCTTCCACCGCATAAATCTTCCTTGATTTATGCTTATTTCTTTATATTATATTATTGTTTTTTAATGATTTTGTCAATTTTTTTTATATCAACTAAATAATTGGTGAATTGGAGAATCGGCAAATTGGTAGATTACTCACTCAACCTTCACTTTTATCCTCTTCTTTATGCAGCATATCTCCTATCTCCCGGGCAACCCGATAGGGCTTGGTCAAAATTCTAATAGGCATGGACTTTAAAAAATGAGATAGATCTTTTTTTATCTCCTCAGTTATCCGATGGGGTTTGGTTAACACCCTGTCTATAAAATCTGCGGTGTAGGTTTCTAATAATTTTTCCCGGTTAATTCTAATTTCGTTTCCGCAAATATTACACTTAATATCTTCTAAATATTCACCTTTATAGGTAATAGTATGATTGGTTTCTTTGTTACAGTGAAGACAAAAAAGTTGAGCTTTTACTTTACTGGTCATTTGTTCTCAAGTTCGCCGTATCGAACTTTTACCTCCTTTTTTAATCCGGCAAAAACTATTCCATTTACTCTTCGCTTAAAACCTGGGCCAATCTTTTGTACATCTGGTAAGATTTTATTACTTTTTTAATATGCTCTCTGGTCTCGGAATAAGGAACATTCTCTACAAAATTATCAAGGTCAGCTCTATTATATTGCTTTAACCACTTACTGGTTGTGCCTGGGCCGGCATTATAACCGGAAATCACTAATATTGAATCATTGGAAAATCTTTCATTTAAATAATCAATATACCAGCAACCCAAATCAATATTAACCTCAGGGTCAAAGAGCATCTCATCATTAAAATCTTCCAGATTTAATTTTTGAGCAATCCATTCTCCGGTGGAAAAAATTATCTGCATCAGCCCCCTTGCCCCGGCAACAGATTCATTCCAGGAGTTAAATCTGCTCTCCTCTCTTATCATAGCCAAAACAAGCAAAGGATCTATTTCGTATTCCAAAGCACGTTCTCTAATTGTATCTTCATAATAGATAGGGTAAAGACTCTGCCATAATTCCAGTGGTAAATACTCTAATTGATGATTGTCTTCTAAATAGTTAAAAATTATCTCCGAATAATTTAAAGAAACATTATAATCCTTATTCTTTTTATTAACATCACTTAGTTTAAATAATAAAAAGATATTTCCGGAATTATAATTCAATGCTCCCTTTAATTCAACTATTGATTCTTTGTAAAAACTAATCTCTTCAAACAATTCTGCTTTAAGCAGTGACAGCAGGCCCTTCCCTTCTATTTTATCATATTTTTTTAAAAATTCCTCTAAATTTATAAAATCTTCTTTCCTGGAAACAGAAACCGGCCAAGCAAAACTAATATCACTTCTCTGTTCTCTAATTCTTTCGGTATAATAACTCAAGGGGTATTCCCTGATAAGCTTCTCGTAGGCAATTTTTGCCTCCTCATCTGACCCTATATTCTCTAAAGTCTTTCCCTTCCAGTACAGGGCATCATCTCCCAATCTACTTTGAGAAAATCTCTCTGATAATTCTCGATAGTAATCTATCGCCTCACTATAAAAATTGTTACTGCTATAATGTCGGGCTAAATTCCACAAAGAAGTCATTGATTCATAACTATTGGGGTATTTGCTTATCAATTCTCTCCATAGGGAAATCCCTTTTTCTGTTTCTTTCAGCTGAAAATAAGATTCTGCCAGACGCAGATAAGATTGCCGGGCATAATAGCTTCCGGGGTATTGCCCGATAATTTTTTCATACTTATCTATTGCCAAATAACGCTCTCCTAAAGCACGGAGAGAATTGCCCCCAAGATAATTTGCTTTAATGGTAATTTCACCGGAAGGAAATTTTGCTATAATCTCCTCACACTGATTAAAAGCTTCTTTATATTCTTTTTTATAGTGCAGGGCCCTTGCTCTCTTATAATAAACTTCTGCAATATTAAAAGCTTCAGGAAAAGTTTCAATAACTTCCTTATATAAGCCTTCCGCTATATTATACTGCCGATATTTAAACAAAATATCTGCGCATTTTACCATTATATGGTAAGGAACCTCGATTTCTTTTAAATCTTCTTGAATCTTGTAAAAATATCTAACCAATAACTCTTCCGGTTCTGAATTCCTTTCAAGTCTATAGCCTTCATCCAATATCTCATATAAACAGTTAAGAGAATCAATATATTTTTTTTCCTGCCAGTATATCCCAGAAAGCTCAAGTAACACCTTTGCTTTAAGCCGGTTATCTTTGGAATCTTCCAGGATATTCTTATAATAAATTAGCGCAGAAGTTGTATCCTTTAACTCACGATAATTCTGAGCTATCTGGTAATTGACTTCTGAAGTAATTAGACTCTGCGGAAAATTTTCTGTTATTCGTTTGTAAACAGCTGTAGATTCACCATTTTCACCTTTAAATCTATAGGTTTCAGCCAGATGGAAGAGAGAATAATCAGTCAAAATAGGGTCATCTGTTGCTAAGTTATTATAAACTTCTATCGCCTTATCCCAGTCTTCAATTTTTCTATAACAATCCCCTAATAGATATTGAGATTTAATATAAAGAGGTAAATTCAGGGTGGAATATTCTACCTTTAACAATTCGGAAATCGCCTGCTGGTAATCACTCTGTTGGTATAATTCCAATCCTGCCTTATAGCTTTCTAGGTCTTCTTTTAGTTTAATATTTGAAGGTTGTTCTTCTACTACCTTGGAAAGCCTTAATATCTTCAGCTGCTGAACTTCAAGTTCGGTCAACTCATTATTATCAGCCAAAGCAATATCTGTCCCAAATAAGCTGATAGTCAAAATCATTATCGAAAAAAATATCAGTGAAGTTTTCATTTTACACACTCTTATATCCTCCAATATAATAATACCATGAAAATGATTAGGCATAACAATATATTCATCTAATTTAAAAGTAAAATATTAATTGTCTAAGAAAATAGGATACGACCGTATTTATTTCAAAAGTCCTCTCTTAATCATGGAATCAACTTCATCGTTTGCACCCACATGATGGATAGTGATATTGGGATATTCATTTTTGAAAACACGGAATACTTCATCTACGAAAGCTTGTCCTACAGATACGACTCCCTTAAAATCTAAAATAATTGTATTGAATTTTTCAAGGCCCATTAATAATCGTTTTGCTTGTGACCTTGATACGTGAGGATCGTTCGGATCCCCGCTTAACGCGACTGCTACGATTGTTTTTCCAAATCCAATCTCTTGGTCGGCGTATTGATCGAACACATTTTTTGGTGTCTTTTTTGAATCGAGTGAGATAACCATTTTAATGAGCGTACCTTGTTTGAAATCTTCTTTTTTTTCTGGCGAAAGAAACCAATCCTCGTTTTGAAATGTATAGAATATATCACTTGAAAGGATTGAGAAGCTATCAAACATCCTGGAGGTAAAGAATATTCCCTCTCCTGTATGATTTTTTGGATCAGTTGTGAATTTACCTTTTGATAAATGGAGGATGGATTCTTTGATGGAATCTAAGTGTAATGCTTTTTGAATTTTTTTAAATATTCCGATTCCATTATCCATGATTATAATATTTAAAGTATTATTGTTAATTTCTATTTCTGTGGTAATTGTGGTTCCTTTTGAATGGTCGATGGCATTATTAAAAATCTCGGTAAAACCGTAAGCACAAATTCTATAAATATTTTCCGGATAAGATAAAATCATTGGTTTAATATATTTTGACCAGACTCTGTCTTCTGCTATACCAGGTTTTATTTTTTCGATGAATTTAATGTGTTTTCCATCAGCAAGAAAGTAATGGGTCCACCTCGTGCGCCCCGTTTTGATGATATTTCCATTTTCTATTTCTCTTATTAGGTATTGATGAGCTCTCTGCCTTGAAAATCCAAATTTCTTGGCCAAAATTATTGTAATGTCCCCTGGATGATTTTCTACATTATCGAGGATAAATTTTTGTATAGCGCTGCTTTTATTCATAAATTAATTATAAACTATTTGTAGTTCTTTGTAAACCCCCAAATCATTCTTTGTAAACCATGCTTAAGGTTTTTTGTAAACCTTGATGGTTTAATTTTCCCTAAAACCCCAACCACCAGGTTAAGAAACTGCTCAGGCCCCATAGGTTTTTCGGTAAAAGCTACAAAATTATTGATTTGGTACACAATCAGTGCATCGGCAAATTGGTCAATTATCCACAACTGATAAATCCACATTTATAATATTTGTAGAAGGAAGGAATAGCCATGCAAATGCTAAATAGTATCAATAATCTAAAAGTAGCCAAATATTTTAAATTATCTGAATTTGCCTGTCCCTGCTGTAATCTAGTAATGTTACATCCCAAGCTGCTTGCCAAATTAGTGGAATTAAGGAATATTTTGGAAAGGCCGGTGTATATTACTTCCGGATACCGCTGCTCGAAATATAACATTAAAATTGGAGGGATAAGAAACAGCTACCACTGTATCGGGCTGGCAGCAGATATAAAAGTAAAAGATATCAACTTGATTGAACTTTTGGAAATATGTGAAAATATAGATTTTAATGGCATCGGGTTTTATGAGAAGAAGAATTTTTTGCATCTGGATGTCAGGCCCACCAAAC
>Ga0255378_1069_pt1 | contig 10239 bp, 11 predicted proteins | sample ANMaggSSYBR01E11_FD_182109 | JGI IMG/M metagenome (GOLD analysis project Ga0255378, IMG submission 182109) | Sediment cell enrichment communities from methane seep in Santa Monica Basin, California, United Staets - ANME aggregate JGI... | ecosystem: Environmental > Aquatic > Marine > Cold seeps >...
AAGTCCTTGTATGTTACCTGCGGATAATAGGAATAAACCTTTAAGGAATGCTATACTCTACGGAATAGATACGAGGGCACAGAATGAAATAAGGGAAATAACTCAAAGATTAGGAGAAAAAAAATTATTAGAAATAAATAAACAACCTCTTACTACTCAGTCAGTAGGCCCAAAAATACTCTGGTACAAGAAGAATGAACCTGAATAATTTAAAAAAACAAAAAGAATATTTACTAGCACAAATTATATAGTCTCTAAATTAACTGGAGATTATGTTCTTGACCATTCACAGGCGGCTTTCTTTGGTCCCTTTTACGACTTTAAGAAACATTGTTGGAATAAAGAAATTTGTGAGCTCTTCAATATTCCTTTAAATCTATTTCCCGAGTTAAAAAATGCCAAAGATATTGCCGGAAGAGTCAGTCAAAGAGCTGCAAAAGAAACAGGATTGAGAAAAGGTATACCAGTTATCACTGGTACTGCTGATGGAATTGCTGAAATAATTAGTGCGGGAAGTTCCAAGCCCGGGGAAGTAACGCTGGTTTACGGTACAACTGGTATAATATCTATAATTACCAATAAAATTCCATCTACAAAAGAATTGTGGATTTTACCCCATTTTTTATTTTTTGGTAAGTATCTTGTTATAGGAGGAACAGCAACCAGTGCAGCTTTGACTAAATGGTTTCGGGATAATTTTGGAGATGTTGAAAAAATAATGCAAAAAAGAATAAAAATTAATGCCTATGATTTACTTATCCAGCAAGCTGAAAAAATTACTCCGGGTTCGCAAGGGCTAATAATTTTACCTTATTTTAGCGGTGAAAGAACCCCAATTAATGATCCCTTAGCTCGAGGAGTAATTATGGGGCTCACTCTTTCTCATTCCCGGGCCCATATATATAGGGCTTTATTAGAAGGTACAGCATATAGTTTTCAACATCATTTTGATATTTTCAAGCAGGATAATCTTGAAGTATCGAAAGTGATTGCCTGTGGTGGCGGAACAAAAAGCGCCCTTTGGGTGCAAATAGTAAGCGATGTAATTGGGCATGATCAATTTGTTCCAAATACAATTATTGGTGCAGAAATGGGGATGGCTTATATGGCAGCAAAAGCCGTGGGTCTATTTGATGATTATTCTTCTCTTATGAAAGCTGCAGGAGGGAAAGATACCTGGAAGAGAATAGAATTTAATCAGAAAAATCACGAAATGTATCGTGAATATTATAAAATATATCGAAATTTATATAAAAATATAAAAAATGATATGCACGCTTTGGCTTTAAAATCAGAGTAAATTATATTTAAGAAAAAAACATAGATTTAAGGAATAAAATAATGCCTAAAAATATTTGGAGAAAATTACTTAGAGTAAATCTAAGCAATGGTAAATTAAAAGAAGAATCTATACCCGAAAAATTATTTGAAAAATATATTGGGGGGTCAGGATTGGCCACAAAATATTTATACGATGAAGTTCCGGCAAGAACCAATGCTTTGGATCCAAAGAACAAAATAATATTTGCTACAGGACCATTCCAAGGAACGAAAATAATAGGAAGTGCAAAATTTGCTATAGTCTCACGTTCACCATTGACAGGTACTTTTGGAGTAACAACTGCCGGTGCAGAGTTTGGTACAAGAATGAAGAAGGCAGGTTATGATTTAATTATTATTGAAGGTAAATCTAAGATACCATTATATTTATGGATTAATGATGGGAAAGCTGAGCTTAAATCAGCAAAACGTATTTGGGGTAAAGATGCCATTGAGACTGTAGATATGATAAAGAAAGATTTAGAAGAGTTAAAAATAAGCGTAGCTTCAATTGGCCCTGCTGGTGAAAAAAAAGTAGCAATTGCATGTATCGTTGTAGATTCACATAGTTTTGCCGGACGTTGTGGTTTTGGGGCAGTACTTGGTTCAAAAGGTTTAAAAGCAATTGCAGTAAAAGGAACCAAACACGTTTCTGTGGCCGAAGAAGTGAAATTAAAAGAATTAAATAAAAAATGGTTTAAAAATATTGCTAAAACAGCGAAAGAAACCTATAAGGCTCATGGAACAGCTAATGATATTGTATTTTGTGAAAACGCGGGCGATTTACCTATTAAATATTGGAGTCAATCCGCTTGGCCTGAAGGTGCTAAAAAGATAGGGGCTCCTAACTATACGGAAGTATTAAAATCGAAATCATGGCCATGTCTTTATTGTCCGATTGGATGTCATCGTCATATAAAATTTGAATACAGAGATAAAATTATCGAAGGAGCAGGACCTGAATATGAGTCTTTAGGTATGCTTGGGTCAAATTGCTTAGTTGATGATTTGATGTTGATATCGAAAGCGAATGATTTATGTAATAGACTTGGAATTGATACTGTTTCAGCAGGTTCCTATGTAGGATTTACCATGGAATGTTTTGAAAAAGGTCTTATAACTACCCAAGATTTAAAGGGGAAAAAAGCACATTGGGGCGATGGAGATTTTTTGATAGATTTAATAGGGAAGATTGGGAATAAAGAAGGTTTTGGTGCTATATTTTCAGAGGGGATAAGACAAGCGGCAATTACTATTGGTAATGGAGCAGAAGAATTGATTGTAGAGGTAAAAAATCTTGATTTTCCAGCTCATGACCCTAGAACATATTATAGCCTTGCCATAAATTATGCTACAGGTACACGTGGTGCTTGTCATACAAGAGGTTATCCCCATGTATCCGAAATTGGTGGCATGACAATACCAGAAGTTGGGTTTACTGAAGTGCCTGAAAGATTTCATATGGAAGGTCAAGCCCGTCTTACAGCTTTATTTCAAGGATTAGCAGCCATTCATGATTCTTTAGTGTTGTGTATCTTTTCACCTATACTTGGTTTATCCCTCACTGATACAGTTAAATTTTTGAATTCTGCAACAGGATGGGAATTGACGCCGGAAGGTATTATGAAGATTGGTGAACGTATTTTTACCTTACAAAGACAGATTAACATCGAAGATGGGCTAAGTCGTAAAGACGATATGCTTCCACAAAAAATGTTTAATCCAGGGGATAAGGGGATTAGAAAAGGAAAAATTCCAGAGCCATTTGAGAAAACATTGTTAGAATATTATCGCTACAGAGGCTGGGATAGTGACGGTAAACCCACAGCTGAAACCCTGAAAGAATTGGGATTGACGGAATAGACCGAAATACCTCCCAAAGATCTTGATTCACTTCCCGGGATCAAGTGGATACACTTTAGTAGAAAAACCTTCAGCAAAGATTGAAGAGATAGTACAAAATGCAGTATTATATGCAATCCATAAAAAAGGTAAAGATACAAGAATAGCTTTTGTAAAATAGGGATTTTAGGTTGTTTTAAAGAGATTAAATTCTTAATCATTCCAACGGTAATTTATCAAAAAATAAGTTTAAAATAGAAGAAAAAATTGGTTAATATATTTTGTATTAAATAAAATACTTATAGGAGAAATTTATGTATTTAAATAAACATCAACAACAAATGTTAGACGGGAAGTATGGTAGAGGTCCGCAAAAGGCCATGGAAATACTTCATGCCATGGGTGAAGCACGTGAAGCAAAGAAGATGGTAGAAATTAGCTATGCCCACTTGATGCCTCCGGATGTGATGTTTTTCCCTTTTGGCAGGCAAGGAAAATGGGGGCAAGAATTAATGCGGGATTTAATTCAGGATATTGACCATTTAAGCGTTCCGGCAACTATCGAACCAAAATTTGTTGATTTGAATATAGCAAAACAGTTGGAATTCTCAGAAGATGAAATCCAGGAGATGAACCAGATAATGGAAAGTGCAGTAAGTTTTTATGAAAAACTGGGAGTTATTCCTACTTACTCGGCATTACCTTTTTTTGTATATCCTGGTAAACTAAATCAACATATTAGTATTGCCGAATCAATTTCAATATTATGGTACAACACAATGTTTGGTTCGCGTTGTGAAAGAGATGATGGAGTAATTTCACTATCAGCTGCCATTACTGGCTGTGTTCCGGAAGTCGGTATGCATATAACCCAGAACAGGCATGCTCAAGTTATCGTAAAGATTAAAGATGAATTAGAAGTAAATAATTTTACAGATTCTGATTTTGATGCCTTAAGTTTGGCTATCAGTCGTAGAACGAAAGAAAAAATACCGGTTATTTCTAATTTTCCTCTTTCTGTTGGAAAAAGTTATACAAAATTAAAACATCTATTGGCTACTATTGCCGTTGAATCTGGTTTGCCTCTTTTGCATATGGTAGGAATTACACCGGAAGCTCCTACATTGGAAATAGCATTAGGCTCTAACCATAAAATAGAGGAAATTTTAATTGGTGAGCAAGAAATAAGGGAAGCCTATGATATTGCTTGCACAGCAAGAGAAAATCATATTGATTATGTTTTATTAGGATGTCCTCATGTAACCATGCAAGAATTTATGGAAATTGTTAAAATTATTGATGGGAAAAAAGTTCATCCCAATGTCAAATTTATTATCTCAACAACTAAACTTTTTAGAGATACTGCTTCCGATATGGGATACTTAGATATTCTGAAAAAAGCGGGAGCTATCATAACTGATAGCATGTGCATTGCATTTGCCGGAACAAGGGTAAAGGGTACAATAGCTACAAATTCTATAAAAGGTGCATTTTTCTATTCCGGTTTTGATCAGACAAAAGCAAGTCCCGTATGGTTTGGAAGCACAAAAGAATGTACCCATGCAGCAATAGAGGGTAAATGGATCGGAGGTGGAAAATATGGATGTTCTTAAAGGAAAAAGTGTTTTAAAAAAACATTCGATAGTAGAAGGAAAAGCATTAGTAGTAAAAGATTTAATTGCTTTTTGGGCTGGTATTGATTGGGAAAGCGGAGATATTGTAGAAGTAGCTCATTCTGGTCGAGGAGAGAATGTAACCGGAAAAATCTTGGTATTTCCTGCTGGAAAAGGTGGGGCAGGCGAAACTTTTGGGTATTATTACTTATACCGAAACAGTAAAGCTCCTTTAGCACTTCTTTGTAATACTGTTCAAGCAACCACAGTGGCCGGAGCAGTAATTTGTGGTACACCTATGATTTATGGATTTGAAAAAAATATTCTTGAAGTAATTAAAACCGGGGATCACATTCGGGTAAATTCTCAAAAAGGGGAAATCGAGATATTTAAAGAATATTCGATGTAATCTAAAATAGATATAAAATACAATTTAGAGAGTTAAGATGATTTTATTTAAGCAGAACCCGATACAAATTATAGAGAGGAGTGATCATAATTGATTAAAAAAAGAGCGATTGTAATTAATAGTAAAGATAATGTAGCGACAGCTCTGGATGATTTAAAAGCCGGCGAAGTTATCCAGGAAGAGGTTGACAGCCTAAAAAAGAATATTAAACTAAATCAAGATATACCCTTCGGACATAAATTTAGTCTAAAAGAGATCCCCTCCGCTTCTCCGGTAATAAAATACGGAGAAGTAATCGGTACAGCGAGTGAATTAATAAAGGTGGGAGATTATGTCCATGTTCACAACTTAAAGAGTAATCGGGGGAGAGGTGATATCAAATGAGTTTTTTAGGTTTTCCCAGACCAGACGGTCAAGTGGGAGTTAGAAACCATATCGCTATCATCTCCACGGTTATCTGTGCCAATGATGTAACTTTAAAGATCGCCCAACAGGTAGAAGGGGCGGTGGCCTTCCTGCACGACCAGGGCTGTTGTCAGACCCCTATCGATTTAAATCAAGTCACCAAGACCCTGGTAAACCTGGGCAAAAATCCCAATTTGGCCGGTGTCTTACTGCTAAGTTTAGGTTGTGAATCTGTCTTAGTAGAAGAGATAAGAGAAAGAATAGCCGCCTCCGGAAAGCCGGTTAAAACCTTAAGTATCCAGCAGATCGGTGGTATGCTTCCGGCTGTTGCCGAAGGCTCCCGTATCACCCAGGAGATGGTCATCAAGGCCTCTACCATAAGACGGGAGACCTTTGATGATTCCCATCTAATTATAGGAGTTAAATGTGGTGCCTCTGATACCACTTCCGGACTCATCTCCAATCCTGCTGCCGGGGCAGCCTTTGACCTCCTCTATGATCACGGAGGGACCTGTGTCTTCGGTGAAACTACTGAATTTTTAGGTGCCGAACATATTCTAATGAGAAGGGCTGCCACTCCGGAAGTTAAGAAAAAGATCGGGGAGATAGTCACCCGCATGGAACAAAGAGCCAAGATGATGGGAGTAGATATGCGCGGGGGACAGCCCACCACCGGAAACATCAAGGGAGGGCTGACCACCATCGAGGAGAAATCTCTCGGTGCCATAGTTAAAGGAGGAACAAAATCCATTCAAGGTGTCTATGAATACGGTGATAAAGTAACCAAGAAGGGTCTCTATATTGTTGATTCACCAGGGAGAGAACCGGAATTTTTAACCGGGATAGCCGCTGCCGGGGTACAAATAATTATATTTTCCACCGGGATCGGTGCCCCCCAGGGATTCCCCTTTGTGCCGGTACTTAAAATAACCGGTAACCCTAAAACTGAAAAATATCTTCCTGATCATATTGATAAATTTATTAAGCTTCCGGAAGAAGGAGAAAACACTATTGCCCAAGCAGGTGAAGAGATATACCAAGAAATAAAGGCCATCGCCTCCGGTAAAAAGACCAAAGCGGAAGTCCTGGGTTATGGCCAATTTTCCAATATCTTTACTGTTGGACCGGTGATTTAATGATTTTACAATTATGAAAATGATCTATATATAGATTAAAAAAACAAAATATATTTCATTATGTATTATTAAAAAAAGAAAGGAGAAAATAAAATTATGGAAATTAGAGGTGCTGTTAATATTGAAGATGCAAAGCATTATACAACAGAAAGATTAAGAAATGAATTTTTAATAGAAGATTTATTTGTACCAGAAAAAATAAAAATGGTATACAGCCACATTGATCGAATAATCGTTGGAGGTACTTATCCAAAAAATGAAGAATTAATTCTAAGAGCAGGCAAAGAAATTGGCGCTAACTATTTTTTAGAGAGAAGAGAGCTTGGTATTATTAATATCGGCGGAAAAGGTGCAGTTGTAATAGAGGGGGAAAAATATAGCCTGGAACCCAAAGATGGTTTATATATCGGTATGGGTACCAAAGATATTATTTTTACAAGTGACGACGCTTCTGCACCAGCGAAATTTTATTTCAATAGTGCACCTGCTCACAAAACCTACCCTACAGTGAAAGTGGTTGCAAGTGAGGCAAAGCCTCAACATTTGGGATCAGTGGAAAATTCTAATAAAAGAACAATTAATAAATATATTCATCCGGACGTGTGTAAAAGTTGTCAATTGTTAATGGGAATGACAATTTTAGAACCCCAAAATATTTGGAATACAATGCCTTGTCATACGCATGAAAGAAGGATGGAAGTATATTTTTATTTTAATATTCCTGATGATAATGTTGTCTTTCATTATATGGGGGAACCAAAAGAGACAAGACATATAGTCCTTAGAAATGAGCAGGCAGTTATTTCACCAAGTTGGTCGATTCATTCCGGTGTAGGAACAAGTAACTATACATTTATTTGGGGAATGGTAGGAGAAAATCAGACTTTCTCGGATATGGATGATGTTAAAATGGTTGATTTAAAATAGGAGGTTTTAATTATGATTTTAGAAAAATTTAATTTAAAAGACAAAGTAGCAATAGTTACAGGAGCTAGTAAAGGCTTAGGTCAAGGAATTGCTCTTGGTCTTGCAGATGCTGGAGCTAATATTGTTGGTGTAGATATACTCGATATGGCTCAAACAAAGGCTGAAGTTGAAGCTTTAAACAGAAACTTTTTGGATATAAAAGCTGATCTGATAAATATTGAACCTATTCAAAAAATAATTGATGAAACGGTAGAAAAGTTTGACAAGATCGATATCCTAGTAAATAATGCCGGTATCATAAGACGTGCAGATGCTATAGAGTTTTCAGAGAAAGATTGGGATGATGTAATGAATATCAATATAAAAACATTGTTTTTCTTTTCCCAGGCAGTAGCAAAACGGTATATCGAACAAGAGTCGCCTGGCAAAATTATAAATATAGCTTCTTTGTTATCGTTTCAAGGTGGAATAAGGGTTCCTTCTTATACTGCTAGTAAAACTGCAGTAATGGGTATCACAAGATTGCTCGCTAATGAATGGGCCCGATATAATATTAATATAAATGCTATTGCTCCTGGTTATATGGTTACCGATAATACAGCTCCTCTAAGAAAAGACAAAGAGAGAAGCAAAGCTATATTGGATAGAATTCCAGCAGAAAAATGGGGAGAGCCGGAAGACTTACAAGGGGTAGCAGTCTTTCTTGCTTCTGAAGCATCAAACTATATAAATGGTTATACTATAGCCGTTGATGGAGGATGGTTGGCAAGATAAAGAAAGGTGTATTAAATAATGGAGTAACTAGGTAATTTATTAAAATTCATTGAAGAAAATATAGATCTTGAACACTGTCATAAGGCGGAATAATTGTGTTTTAATACTCTAATATATCAATATGTACCCTTTTTACCGATATACTCATTACTCTTGAGGAGGTTAAAGATAATCTATATCTTTAACAGGAAATTCATTGACCCGTATTTAACTGATAAAGCTGACGAAAAAGTTTCTTTTGTTCACAGAGGAACTTATTTAGGAAGAGTAGCAGTTATCAAAATTGTATATTTTATTGCTTCTGAACAAGCAAGTTATATAACAGGTAGTTTTATTGTAGTTGATGGAGAGCTTCCCTAAGCTTTTTAGAGAAGGGATAAAAGATGAGAATTAAGTACGAAAAAGCATACTCTGAGCTCCTACGTATTCTATATAAAATTGGCTTTGAAGATGAGCGAGCTCGTCTGTGTGCCAAGTTATTTACAGAATCTAGTTTAGATGGGATTTACTCTCACGGGTTAAATAGATTTTCCCTATTTATTAAATATATTAAAGATGGTTATACAGATATACATGCTTACCCTGAAAAAATAGAAGAAATAGGCTTAATTGAAAGATGGGATGGAAAACTTGGCCTAGGTAATCTTAATGCCTATTACTGTATGAATCAAGCCATAAAAAATGCAAAAAAAAAATGGGATAGGATGTATAGCTCTAAAGAATACAAACCATTGGATGCGTGGCGGAACCTATGGATGGCAGGCAGCAAATTCAAAGTGTATTTCTCTATGTTTAACCAATACTTTGCCCAATATGCCACCATGGGGAGGGGAAGAATGCAAATTAGGCAATAATCCTCTTGTGATAGCTGTTCCTCGTGAAAATGGGCAGCATATAGTATTAGATATGGCTATGACACAGTTCTCTTATGGAAAGATAAATGAATATAAATTGAATAATAAATCATTACCTGTAGAAGGCGGTTTTGATCAAAACGGAAAACTTACAAAAGATCCTAATAAAATTATTAAAGCAGGTAGACCTCTTCCTATGGGTTACTGGAAGGGCTCGGGATTATCGATTATGATTGATCTAATAGTTACTTTACTCTCCTGTGGACAATCAACTTCAATGATAGGTACATTAGAGGCAGAATATGGCGTTTCTCAAATCTTTCTTTGTTTCGATATCAGTAAAGATAGTTTAACGTATTATAAAAAAGCAGTTAATGAAATAATAAATTTTGTACATGAAGCAACACCGGTTAATCGTGATGGAAAAGTATACTATCCCGGTGAGAGAACTCTGTTAAGGAGAAAGTATAACTTACAAAAAGGTATTCCAGTAAACAAAACAGTATGGAAAGAGATATGTAATATGTAATTTTATCCCGTGTGCGTAATATATAATAATATTACGGGGAAATAAGGTGATAGAAAATAACTAAATTCTTCTTTATTTTAGAACTCTACTTCAATAAGGTTCTTCAATAAATGTAAATGAGATCAGTAAAAAATTAAAAGTATCTATTCATACAACATTTATTACTAAAATTAAAACAAAAAGAAGGTCATTTAAATGAATAAAACCCTTAAGAAAATCGGCGAATTAGGGATTGTCCCGGTGGTTAAAATCGAAAAAGCCGAAGACGCGCTTCTTCTAGGAAAAGCACTTATTGCTGCTGATCTCCCTATAGCTGAAATTACTTTCAGAACTTCTGCTGCAGAAGAGTCAATTAAAACCTTAACCGGAGAACTCCCCAATCTTTTGGTCGGTGCAGGAACCGTACTGACTATCGAACAGACAAAAAAAG
>Ga0255378_1071_pt1 | contig 10169 bp, 7 predicted proteins | sample ANMaggSSYBR01E11_FD_182109 | JGI IMG/M metagenome (GOLD analysis project Ga0255378, IMG submission 182109) | Sediment cell enrichment communities from methane seep in Santa Monica Basin, California, United Staets - ANME aggregate JGI... | ecosystem: Environmental > Aquatic > Marine > Cold seeps >...
TTAAAAAGCGTTATTCTGGAAACATTATTAAAGAAAAAACCGGAATTAGTGGTGAAAAAAGCAGTCCAAGGCATGATTCCTCATACAAAATTAGGTAGAGCAATGATTAAAAAATTAAAGATTTACAAGGGGAATGAACACCCCCATCAAGCTCAAAAATTAGAAAAAATTAACTAAGCAGGAAGAAGGAGGTTAAATACTTGTCACAAACAAAAAGTTATGGCACCGGGAGAAGAAAATCCTCAATTGCCAGAGTTTGGTTAGTCCCTGGCAAAGGTAGTATAAAAATTAATAAAAGAACACTAGATAATTATTTTGGACGAGAGTCCTTGTCGACCGTAGTAGAGAAACCTTTAGAATTGGTAAACAAAAAGAATGAATTAGATGTTTTTGCTAAAGTAGAAGGAGGAGGCATTACTGGCCAAGCAGGGGCGCTACAACATGGAATTGCTAGAGCTCTTCTGCAATATGATCCTACTTTACGCTCAACCTTAAAGAAAGAAGGTTTATTAACTCGGGATGCAAGGATGAAAGAAAGAAAAAAATATGGTCAAAAAGGCGCTCGGGCCAGATTCCAGTTTTCTAAGAGATAATTATTTTTACGCTATTGAAAAGAGAAAGGTTAGCCAGGTAGTAAGGCGCCTTTCTCTTTTTTTTTAGTTTTTTATCTGAAAATTATACAAACTTTATTCTTGGTTTAATTTAATTGCATAGGAATATCTTTTTCCGTAAACCCTAATTAGTATTTAGTATATAGTGAATAGTATTTAGTAAATAAGATACATTAATGATGAATAATTTATAGGTTTTAAGTTACAAGTTGCCAGTTTATAGAAAACCAAAGTGCGTAGAGATTATATTATTATACTCGCTTGTAATAAACTGTATTTAAAGCTAACGACTAATATGTATTGTATTTTGTATTTTCCTTACACTTGTTACTTGCACCTATACGCTATACGCTAGGTTTATTCACTAACGGCTAATTTACTTTTTATAATTATTTTCCCTTTTTAAGGAAAGGAACAATGAAAAGAAATCCTCGATTAGATATTTATTTGGACAAGATAAAAAATAATTCTAATAACATTAAAGCCCTTTGTTTAAAACACGGGATCGGAGTAGTAGGAATAACTAAAGGATGTTGTGCTATTACAGAAGTAGGTCAAGCCATGATAGACGGGGGGATAAATATTTTAGGCGATTCTCGAATTGAGAATCTCAAAGGATTGAAAAAATCTGAACTTAAAGTAGAGACGATGTTAATAAGGATTCCTATGTTAAGCGAAGTGGATAGAGTTTTAGATTGGGCAGACATAAGTTTAAACTCAGAAATTTCGGTAATTAAATCATTATCACAAGAAGCTTTAAAGAGAAAAACTGTCCATAAAATAATTATGATGATAGACTTAGGGGACTTAAGGGAAGGAATTATGCCAGATGATGCTTTGCAAATGGTAGGCGAAATTAGAAGATTACCAGGAGTAATATTAATAGGCATTGGTGCAAATTTTTGCTGTATCAGCGGAGTAATGCCTACTCGGAAAAACCTAACTAAACTGGTTGAATTAACAGAAGAAATTGAAAATAATTTTCATATAAATTTGGAAGTAATTTCAGGAGGCAGTACCAGTGTTTTAAAATTAGTTGAAGATGACATTATTCCTGATAGAATAAATCAGTTAAGGATAGGAGTAGGTATTCTGCTTGGCCAGGATGATGTAAGATTGCGTAATTTAGCAGGCACTTACCAGGATACTTTTATTTTAACTGCAGAAGTTATAGAAGTACAAGAGAAGCCGTCTTTACCCCAAGGGGAGATTGGTCGAGATGCTTTTGGGGAGATACCTGTTTTTCGGGATTTAGGAATAAGAAAAAGAGCCATTTTGGCAATAGGGAAGCAGGACATTTATCTCAATAGTTTAATTCCTTTGAAAGAAGGAATAAAAATAGTAGGTGCAAGTAGTGACCATTTAATTGTTGATATTACTGATTTTAAAGAAGAAGTAAAAGTTGGTGACGAAGTAAAATTTAGATTAAATTATCCCGCTTTACTTTCTGTCACCACTTCAAAATACGTAAAAAAATATTTCTATAAAAAGAAGGAGAAAAAATAATGGCTATAGACATGAAAGGAAAAAATTTAGTATCCATTAATGATTTGAGCAGGGAAGAGGTTACTCAGATACTAGAAACTGCTGAGATTATAAAATTGAGGCACTATTCTCATGAAGAGCAACCTCTTTTAAAGGGAAAGGTTTTGGGAATGATTTTCCAAAAACCTTCTTTAAGGACCAGGGTGTCCTTTGAAACAGGAATGATTCAATTAGGCGGGCAAGCAATTTATTTAGGTCCCGGTGATATAAAATTAGGAGAAAGAGAAGCAACGAAAGATATTGCACGAGTGTTATCTCGTTACGTAAGCGGAATTATGGCCCGAACTTTCAGTCATGAAATAATGTTAGAATTAGCCAAGTATTCATCAGTTCCGGTTATAAACGGATTATCTGAACTTTTGCATCCTTGTCAAGTTTTAGGTGATCTGTTAACTATTAAAGAAAAGAAGGGTAGGTTGTCTAATCTCAAATTAGTTTATATTGGTGATGGTAATAATGTGGCACATTCCTTATTGTTTGGTGCGGTTAAGGTAGGGATGGACATTGTTTTAGCCACCCCTCCTGGTTACGAGCCGAAGGAAGAGATTGTAAATCTGGCTAAAGAAGATGCTAAAAAAACAGGTAGTGGAATAGAAATTATCCACGATCCGAAAGAAGCTGTAGATGGAGCTGATGCTATCTATACAGATGTTTGGACTAGCATGGGATTTGAAAAAGAGAGTGAAGTTAGAAAAGATGCATTTAAGCCTTATCAAATAAATCAAGATTTAGTAAATAGAGCAAAAGATGATGTAATAATATTACATTGCCTGCCGGCTCATCGTGGAGAAGAGATAACTGATGAAGCTGTAGATGGCCCTCATTCTGTAGTAATTGACCAGGCAGAAAATAGATTACATGCTCAAAAAGGCATCTTGGCTTTACTCTTATAAATATAATTCTATTAGTCGTTAGGGAATAAACCTAGCGTATAGCGTACAGCGGTTAGCGCATAGGCGCGGGGAACAATAGCGGGAAAAATAACGAATACCAAAGATGCGAAAACATCTCCCAGCCTTCCCGTAGGACAGGCGTTCCCCGTTTTCACGGGGACAGGCCCGCCTGACTATGAAAAAGGGGCATAACACTCGATACTTTCTTTAAATTTGATTTGATTAAAAGTCGAAATAATTTTATAATTAATAATAGGGAAAATATTTTATCTTTTAAAATATTTTCCCTAAATGGACAAACATAAGATATTCTAATTATTGATTATTTTTTAAATAAAAATTAGTAAAACAGTAGAAAGATTTTTTTAAAAATCATTAATCATGCTTTAAGTTATTAATAAGTAAAAAAGGGAGAATCAAGTGCCAATCTCTTTCAGCATTTTAGATGTTATAGACATATTAATCATTGCTTTTATTTCCTATCATATAATTCTCTTAATCAAAGATACTCCGGCAGTACAATTAATCAAAGGATTAGTTGTACTTTTTATTGTTTCTTTTATTGCTGATCAGCTTGGCCTTAGAACTATCAATTGGCTTCTAAAAGGAGCCATGGCCATGATGGTTGTAGCCCTACCCATAATATTTCAACCAGAAATAAGAAGAGGATTATTAAAGATGGGGAAAAGAGGATTTTTTATAAACACTTCTTTTTTACACAAGGAAGTTGATAAAAAGATTGAACAACTAATAAATGGATTAGTTATGGTAATGCCTATGCTTTCTAGTAAACATAAAGGAGCTTTGGTGGTTTTGGAGAGAGAAGTTGGTTTAAAGGATATTTTAGAGACCGGTATTATTTTAAATAGTGAATTTTCTCCTGAATTATTATATTCTATATTTATGCCCGACTCCCCTTTACACGATGGGGCTGTCATTATTAGAGGGAATAAGATAGCAGCGGCGAATTGTATTTTACCGTTAAGCGAGAGAATGGACATTAGTAAATCTTTGGGTACACGACATAGAGCAGCTTTAGGGTTAAGTGAACAAACAGACGCTTTAATAATTATAGTATCAGAAGAGACAGGAAATATTTCTATTGCCTTAGATGGAAAGATTACCCGACCCATGGAACCCCAGGGGTTGAAAAAGATGCTAACCCATTTATACCAACCTAAGACAATCTCTGAATTTGGTTTCTGGCCGACAGAGGATAATAAAAAATGAAAGAATTAAAAAATTGGTTTTTAAAAAATATAGATATCAAATTAATCTCTTTATTTTTAGCGATTATTCTATGGTTGTATATAGCAGGTGGGGAGAACCCCACAGTAGAGAATTTTATCGATGTACCTCTTGCTCAAACTAACCTCGGCGAAGGCTTGGTGATAAAAGAGTTTCCCACAAATGTAAGTGTAGGAATTAAAGGGCCCAAAAATATAATAAATAACCTTTCTTCTCATCAAATAAACGGAACAGTGAATTTCTCTGAAATTAGCAAAGAAGGCTTATATAAATTAAAGGTAGAAGTTGCTCCGCCCAAGAAAACACAGATCACTAGAATTATTCCTTCAGAAATAAAAATTGAAATTGAAAAAGTTTTAACTAAAGAGGTTGAAGTTGAATATAGTTTAATAGGGGTTCCCGAAAAAGGATATTCTTTAACTGACGAACCCCAATTTAATCCTTCCAGGGTTAAGATAATTGGTGCTCAGAGTGTATTAGAAAATATAAAACAGATAATTTGCACTATTGATATTTCCGGATTAAAGGAAAATCTGAGCAGAAAAATAAAAGTAAAAGCAGTTGATGTAAACGGAAATGAAATTAAAGGAGTAAAGATTGAACCAGATATAGTAGAAGTATTAATTTCTTTAAATCGTGGATATCCCGAAAAGCAATTATCAGTAAAACCAAAAATAATCGGGAAACCGGCTCCTGGTTATTATATCTCTGAAATATTATCTAGTCCCGATGAAATAAATATTTTTGGTAATTACTCTAAAATAAGTAATATTGAATTTTTAGAGACTATTCCCATCGATGTAAACGGAATTACAAAGACTCTATCAGTGAAAGTCCCACCTGCCCTAGAAGAAGGATTAAATATAGTGGGAGATGAGGTTGAGCTAATAGAGGTAACCATACAAGTTAAGGAAGCCATAATCCAGAAAATCCTAAAAAATATTTCAGTAGTACCTCAGAATTTATCTCCCTTTGTATCTTGTGAAATAGAACCAGAGGTAGTTGACATAACTGTTGAGGGAAAAAATATTCTAATTGATAAATTAGAAGCAGAAGACCTAAAGGCTTTTGTGAAATTTACGGATAATTTTAAGTTAGAGCAGAAGGTAAAAGTTCAAGTAGATCTTCCCGAAGGAATTTCTTTAATTAAAGCTGAACCAGAAGAAGTAACGGTGTTGATTAATAAATAAGTATATAGTAATTAAATTAACCAATTAACCTATTTACCAATTGTCCAATTAAAGATATAAGTTGCAGGTTGCAAGTTACGATTCCCAAGTTTGAAAAAAAGAAGTAGGGGCGTATTGCATACGCCTATAAAAAAATGACAAAACCATAGAGAGTATAAAAATTTACAACAGATTTGTGGAAACAACATAAAACACAATAAACTGTAAAAAGTAGACCGTTAATCGAAAACTTGCACCTGATACTAACGAATAAATCAATTGGTGAATCGATAAATTGGAAAATTGGTGAATCGGTAGTTTTGAATTTTGAATTATGGTTTTTCGCTGTATAATAATTATTGAAAACTCATATTTAAAATCAATGAATAAATAATTGATAAATCGGGCAATTGGTTAATTGGTCAATTAATGAAAGGGTAATTTATGAAAAAATTATTTGGAACTGATGGGATAAGAGGAATTGCAAATAGAGAGCCTATAACTGCTGAGGTGGCTTTTCATATAGGAAGAACCGGAGCGTATTTATTCAAAGATAAAGTCGATCCTAAGATAATAATCGGAAAGGATACACGAATTTCGGGGGACATGTTGGAAGCTGCTTTAATAGCAGGAATATGTTCAGCAGGTGTAGATGTCTTAAGAGTAGGAATAGTACCCACCCCTGTAGTGGCTTACCTAACCAGAGCTTGCCATGCCAATTGCGGTATAGTTATTTCTGCTTCTCATAATCCCTTCGATCACAATGGCGTTAAATATATTAGAGGGGATGGTTTTAAGTTTTCTGATTCAGAAGAAGAAGAGATAGAGAGAATTTATTTTGAAAATCATTCAAAGGATGAATGGCCTACTAAGAAAAATATTGGCAGGGTAAAAGAATCAGCTGGAGCGATAGAAAGATATATTGATTACATTAAAAATACCCTTCCTTCAAAATTTACACTTAAGAAATATAAAATCGTTTTAGATTGTGCCAATGGTGCTTCTTTTATGATTATCCCCCGTGTTTTTGCAAAATTAGGAGCCGAGATGTTTACTATAAATGATAAACCCAACGGCATTAATATAAATTTTAATTGTGGTTCGGTACATCCTACTTCTTTAAGAAAAGAAGTTTTAAGGCAAAAAGCAGATTTAGGTTTTTCTTATGATGGCGATGCAGATAGGGTTATCGCCGTAGATGAAAAGGGAAACATTGTAGATGGAGATCAAATAATGGCAATTTGTGCTTTAAATCTTATTAAGAAAGCCCAGTTGCCTAATAAAACAGTAGTAACTACCTTAATGAGTAATATTGGCTTTGATAGAGCTATAGAAAAAGCAGGAGGAAAAGTTATTAGAACCAATATCGGTGACCGTTATGTATTGGAAATGATGAAGAAAGTTAAGACAATATTGGGAGGAGAACAATCGGGCCATATTATTTTTTCGCAATATAGTACTACCGGGGATGGATTGTTAACTTCTCTACAACTTATGAAGGTTCTTCGGGAAGAAGAAAAATCCCTATCTAATCTAGCCTCAGTAATGGAAAAATATCCTCAGATTATTTTAAATTATGAGATTAAAGATAAAGAACGGTTCTTTAAGAATCTTTGCATAAAAAAATTTATTGAAGAAAGAAAAAAGGAACTTGACGGGAAAGGCAGAATTTTTGTTCGAGCTTCTGGTACTGAACCATTAATTAGGATATTATTAGAAGGGGAAGATAAAAATAAATTAGAGAAAATTTCTCAGGATTTAAGAGAGGTGATTGAAAAGGAAGATATTTAAATAGTGAATATTCGCTAGTGAATAGTATTTAGCAATAAAACAAAAAACAAAAAACGCAAAACGTAAAGCCATAGCTCAAAATTTAAAATTGAGAGAAAAAGTTTTGAGTTCTGAATTATAATTTATTGCTTTTAGCTCTAAGTTATAGTTTAATTAAGACAAACATCTTGCTAATCCAAAACTATATGCTAAACGCTACCCGCTATATGCTATACTATATACTAAAGACTAGATAAATCGGAAGACCAGTGGACTGGTAGACTGGGTGACTGGCAGACTGGAAGATTAAAAGGAGGTGATAAAAGAAATATAAATTTAAAAAATTAAATACAAGCGCCAGAACTTACTCAATCTGAAAGGTTAAGTTTCGTTGATAAGGTAAGTTGACGAGGAAGGAGTTTATCGAAAATTCGGCGGATGCTCCTGGGTTAGTCAGATCTTTAGAAAACCTACAAAACTTGCGAGTAATTGCAAGTACAAAAAGGTTTTTATGACCAAATGGATCCATTCTTGCATATTCTAAAAAAAGTTTTTCTATTCTAGCACAAATAGTTATTTTAAAAGATAAAGCAAAGCTAAAAGTTCGAATTATAAAACTAAAACTTAAAAAATTAGAATTATGAAAAAAGTTTTAAATTATGAATTATAATTTTTAGTTTTTCGCTTTAAACCTTAAGTTTTATTAATAATATAATACAATTGCTTGAAAAAGTTCTTAGATATTAAGGTGTTTATTGTAGAAGTAGAAATAATGGAGAACCCTATTATCTTTCTTAATGGATTGGTAATAGGGTATTTTTTTTAAAAAAACAAATATTAAAATTAAGAAAGGATTAAAAAATGTGTGGAATAATTGGATATATTGGTTCAAAAGAAGCAGTACAAGTTTTAATGTCTGGATTAAAAAAATTAGAGTACAGAGGATACGATTCTGCAGGTATTGCTGTATTTAAAGATAATAAAATTAGAATAGTAAAATGTAAAGGGAAGGTAGTTAAATTAGAAAATATATTAGAAAAAGGTGTCCCAGAAGGCAATATAGGATTAGGACATACCAGGTGGGCCACCCACGGAAAACCCAATAACTTAAATGCCCATCCGCATAATGGATGCAACTCAGAGGTAGTGGTAGTACATAACGGTATTATAGAGAACTATATGCCATTAAGAGAAAGATTAATTTCAGAAGGGCACATTTTTGTATCTGAAACAGATACCGAAGTTCTCCCTCATTTAATAGAAAGTAATTATCAGAATGATTTAACTTTGGCAGTGAAAGAATCTATAAAAGAAATTGAAGGGTCTTACGCTATCGGAGTCATTTCTACTCGTGATCCGGGAAAAATTGTCGCTTCACGTTGCGGGAGCCCTTTGATTATCGGATTAGGAGAAGGAGAGATGTTTTTAGCTTCTGATATTCCCGCCTTACTTAGTTACACCAATAGAGTAATCTTTTTGGAGGAAAGAGAGATTGTTACTATAACTAAAGATGGAGTAGAGATAATCAATTCCGAAGGAAAAATTTTACATAAAGAAGTGGTAAATATTGATTGGGATGAAGAAATGACAGAAAAGAGCGGTTATAAACATTTTATGTTAAAAGAAATTTTCCAAGAAACCATGGTTATTCGTAATAATTTAGAAGGTAGAATTAATTTGTCTAAAAAAACATTGGAACTTAATGACCTATCTCTTCCTTCAGATAAGATTAAAGAAATAGAAAGGATATCTATTTTAGCTTGTGGGTCTTCTTATTATACAGCTTTAGCAGGTAAATATATTTTGGAGGAGTTAACCGGTATTCCGGTAGAAGTGGATTATAGTTCAGAATTCAGATACAGAAAAATATTACTGGGCAAAAAAGATTTAACCATTCTGATATCCCAATCAGGAGAAACTGCAGATACCATAGCTGCTTTAAGAGCTTGCCGGGAAGCTGGTTCTTACATATTGGCTCTTACCAATGTAAGAGGAAGTACCATCAGTCGAGAAGCAGATAGTGTAATGTATATTAAAGCGGGTCCGGAAATAGGGGTGGCTACCACAAAAGCTTTTGTTGGTCAATTAATGTGCCTTTATATGCTATCTCTCTATTTTACTCAAGTTAGGGAGACTCTTAATTCGTCGGAGATTAATAAAATAATTTCCGAATTAATAAAGATTCCCCAAATGGTCGAGATTATTTTACTTAAAGACCCAGAGATTGTTAAATTAAGTGAAGAATTTTATAAATTTCATAATTTTCTTTACCTGGGGCGAGGAATTAATTACCCCATTGCTTTGGAGGGGGCTTTAAAGCTAAAGGAGATTTCTTATATCCACGCCGAAGGTTATCCAGCAGGAGAGATGAAACACGGGCCCATTGCTCTTCTGGATAAGACTTTCCCGGTAGTGGTAATCGTACCACGGGATAAGGTTTATATCAAAGTGATTAATAATATAAAAGAAGTTAAAGCTCGAGACACCCTGGTATTAGCCATTGCTACAGAAGGTGATAAAGAAATTATCAATATAGTAGATAAAGTATTTTATATCCCTAAAACTTCGGATATACTATATCCTATATTATCAGTCATACCTTTACAATTATTTGCGTATCACGTTGCTAACATGTTGGGATGCGATGTAGATAAACCGAGAAATTTAGCTAAAAGTGTTACTGTGGAATAAAAGAACACGTATTTTCTTGATAAAAAATCTATTTTGTAAAATTAAAAGAGAAAGAGTATAATTGTAAAAACGTATTGAAAAATACTTTGAGGAGGAAGAGATAAATGAAAAAAATGACCAAAGAAATGATTTTAAATGAGGCTAAAGAGCTAAATACAAAATTTATAAGATTAAGATTTACCGATATTTTGGGAATGCCTAAGAATGTAGAAATCCCGGTAAGAGAATTGGAAAAAGCCCTT
>Ga0255378_1073_pt1 | contig 9941 bp, 12 predicted proteins | sample ANMaggSSYBR01E11_FD_182109 | JGI IMG/M metagenome (GOLD analysis project Ga0255378, IMG submission 182109) | Sediment cell enrichment communities from methane seep in Santa Monica Basin, California, United Staets - ANME aggregate JGI... | ecosystem: Environmental > Aquatic > Marine > Cold seeps >...
AAAGTCCGGATAGGTTTTTAAAGCGAGCTGGTGAGATAATTAGAAAGGGTGGATTGTTAAACTTTATCCCGAAACACTCTAATAGCTCCTTTGCCTTCTCCCAAGTCAGTGTTTCCTCTTCTAATCCTTTTTTATAAAAGGGATATAGATGTTGATCTAATCTACCTGGATTAAAGGAGTCCCAGGTATTAAGTTCGCCAATAACTCCTATATGAACGAACCAGTACATCTGAAGGGCTTCCCAAAAATTACGGGGAGGATGAGCAGGAACATACAGGCAAACTTCAGCAATTTTTTTTAACTCTTTTTTTCTTCGAGGGTTTTTTTCGCCTTCAGCCATCTCTAAAGCCTTTTCAGCATAACGTTCGGCAAACCTGATTATAGCTTTAGCACAGATAAGCATGGCTTTTAATTCTTCCTGTTTATCATAAGCTTCGGAATCATTTAAATAATCAATATTCTGTATACTTTTTTCTATATCCTGGATAAAATCAGAAAAACCTTTGTAATATATCTTATCATCGGCCACTGTATGCCCGGGGGCTCTCTGCTCCATAAATTCGGTAAATATTCCGGCTGTGTAACATTCCTTCCACTCCGGAGTCATCTCCTTAAATATCCGACTGCGTATCGATCTGTTCTTCCAATAAGGGATAATCTTCTCTTTTTGAACATCCTTTACTTCTTGATTTACCGTAAAGGAAATTTTCTTCCGGTTATTAATCATTTCGAGATCTTCCAGAGTATGGCAGCATAACTCTGGAAAGGTGGGAGTCGCCTGAGGAAGTTCTCCTCTTTCTCCTACAATAAGTTCTCCCTCGCCAATACATATACTTTTATTTTCCAGCAAATGTCTAAAAGCTAAAGCGCGAAGAACAGGAACCGAAACTTTTCCCTCATACCTCTTATACGCCTCGGTTACCAAACTTGCTCGCTGGATAGAAATATAAGGTTGAGTATCTAAGCTTTCCTGTCTTAACTTTTTCACTCTTTCATTCATGTAGATTAACCTCTTAATTTTACATTCAAATTAAACTTACTTAAAATCACGGATATCTCGGATAATCTTTCTTCTGAAGGAAATTGGATCCCTGCTAATCTATAGGTCATTCCCAATCTTCTGTATTTATCTATACCTATATAGTGATAAGGGAGAAGGCTCACTTGAGCTATCTTTAAGGAAGATAAAAATTCTCCCGTTTCCTTGATGTTTTGATAATCATCGTTTATGCCAGGAATAACCGGAAAACGAACAAAGATATTATTATGTACAGAGGAGAGTTTCTCTAAATTTTTTAAAACGATCTCATTAGATACCCCGGTATATTTTTTATGCCTTTCATTATCCATCAATTTTAAGTCATAGAGAAATAAGTCTACTTTAGGGCTTATTTTATTTAAAATTCCCCAGGAAATATATCCGGAAGTATCGACTGCAGTGTGAATCTTCTTTTTTCTGCAACCACTAAGGAGACCCTCTAAGAATTCAGATTGCCCCAAGGGTTCCCCACCGGAGAAGGTTACTCCTCCGCCAGATTCTTTATAAAATACCAGATCTTTTTCTATCTCTTTTATAACTTCTTCGGTGGTTAGTTTTTTCCCTATCATTTCCCGGGCCAGAGCCGGACATTTTTCTATACACTTTTCACAAAGAATGCATTTCTCTTTTTCAGTAACCGGAATGCCATTTTTTATCTGAATAGCGTCAGAAGGACAAATCGTAGAACATGCTCCGCAGCCTATACATCTATCCCCCCAAAATATCATTTCCTGCCCGCTTAACTGACTTTCAGGATTTTGACACCACCAACAATCAAGCGGACATCCTTTTAAAAAGACTGTAGTTCGAATTCCAGGTCCATCATGAATCGAATATCTTTGAATATTAAAAACTGTTCCTGTAGTCATAAGAAAAGATTTTGTCAAAGGACCGTCCCTTGACAACCCTGACAAAGTTCAGCATTGGCAAAACCCTGTCCCAAAGGCCCGGTAGTGACTTCTACTCCGGGGGTCTCTTGGTATTTAGGATGACCGGAGTTGGCCGTCTCTATCATATCCACAGCCAATCCTCTTACTATATTAGTAATTTTGTTAAACAATTTAAATTTATCCTTCTCTTCTAGGTATTGATATTTAGTATTTTATACTTATTTTTTTATCTCTACAAACTTTTTTATTTTATATTTTATTATTAGTGTAAGTTTTAGTGGGGTAGTAAGATAAAGAGAAGAATGCTGTTTTTTCTATCGCAATGATAAAAATGTATTTTCCTATGTAAGAGGCGGATTTATCCGCCCCGATTTATCTTGATAATTTCTCTAGTGTACAAAAAGGGATTTTCTAAAGGATGTCCTACGGATATTTGGTTAATAAAAATTACAAGCGGGTTAAACGACTTAGTGGGACGTGGGGCTGGGGATTATTCAGACTGATTTAGAACATATAATAATAAACCTTTCTCAACGGTAATAACAGCTTTTCCCTGCTCGATTATATTGCTGATACCTCTGGTCTTATATCTTAATAGGCTTCCTGATTCGAGCAAATATTTACATCCCGTAATAGTAACTCCGATAACTTTTTCATCTAAGGGAATCAAAGAAAGCCCGGCACCAATTTTTTGAAGAAAAACTTTTTCTTTTTCTATTATCCCCATTTCCAGTCCCGGTTCCTTAATAAATGCCGTTATCCCATTTCTAAAAGCATATTCCAGGAGAAAGATATTGGCTAACTGCTGATCTAATCTCCCCCCTGCAAAGCCAATGATAATAATATTATTAAAACCTCTTTCCTGACAATATTGAAGTGCCAGTTCACCGTCAGTTTCATCTTTTTCAACAGGGTATTTTATAATCTTAGCTCCCAATTTTTCATAACGTTGATATTGTGCCTTGGTAAGTGAATCAAGATCGCCTATAATCACATCGGGGGAGAAACCTATATTCTCCAGAAATAAAGCACCGCCATCAGCGGCAATAAAAAATAAATCTTTCCCTCCGATTAGTTTTTTATATTCTTCCTTATCCCCTCTTAATTCTCCGTTTAAGGCAACAACCGCTTTATTCGTTGACATAGATTATCCTCTCATCTTTGGTTTTCACCCTCATTAATTATCAGGTTCTTTATTAACGGTATTATAATTATATAACTTAACAACAGTGATGGCAAAAGGTAACTAATATTATATATTGCTGAATATATCCACGGACTTTGACCTTCCGGAGCGTATTGAGCAAAAAATATAACCCCGGAAAGGAAGTGGCTAATAAACCTTCCTAGTCCACCAGTAAAGACGGCTAATAATAACCAGCCATATGTACTGCCTTTTGTCTTTAAATTAATCTTGTTTGAGAATATTCCTGCTAATCCAACCAGCATATAAGATAAAGGATAATCTAATACCAGTTGTGCTGGATGGATAATGAAAGGACCAAACGCTAATTGAACTAAACCATATACTACTCCGGCCATCATACCCGGGCCGGCTCCCCAGCGCAAAGCTATAATTAAAATCGGCAGCATTTCAAGGCTAACCGACCCTCCCTGAGGCATCCTCCACAAAGGAATAAAATTTAAAATAACAGACAACGCCACCGCCATACCAATCTCTGTCATAATCCTTATTTGATTTTTTTTCATCATAAACCTCCTTTTCTTTTAGATTAATTTATTTCGAATAAAAAAACCGCAGACCTGATCTTTTAATCTAATCTACGGTTTAACCAAAACATTATGTTTTAATTCCCTCCGCTGGTATTATCCAGATCAGGTTATAAGGGTCTGTTTATTAAAAACACTCTCAGCCTTAACAAGCTCCCCTATTGTATTATTCTATTTTTTAAATACATTTAAAATGGCTGGCCCCATTTTTTCATATATATTAATTGTAAAATACTAAACTAGTATCTACGATATTCGCTTCTTGGTCTCGGTGGACGGGCTTCGTCAATCTTTAAAGGACGACCATCGAAATCGGTATTATTTAAAGCATCTTTGGCTTTTTCAGCTTCTTCTGAAGAAGACATTTCTACAAATCCAAAGCCTTTACCTTCGATGATGTTGACACTCTTAACTTCACCATAACCGGAGAATAATTCTGTCAGTTGCTCATTAGTTACAGAATATTTAAGATTTCCTACGTATAATTTACTACCTTCCATATTCCTACCTCCTTTTCGTTATTATTTCTCTTTAGTCCAATAACGTTTCTTATAGGAGGTAGAAACAAAAACAGTGATTCCAACCTCTTTAACGATAACATTATTAAAACACAAGAGATCCCTCATAAACAATCTCTGTTTTTATAGGACTAATGGATTGTTTTTAGCATCTCTTTTAAGCAAGAAGGACCAGCCATTTATATTAACTTTATCTATTATATTTTACCCCTTTCAGCAATTTTGTCAAATTTTTTATAAAAAAAGAGACGGTTTTATATTTAATTTTAACTACTTTCTTCTCAAGTCTTCTATAACTGCCGGTAAAAAATCACAGACATCTTCCTTTACCACTACCTCAGCTAAGTAATCCAGATGGGTAGACATAAAATTAACAATGGTTAGTTTTCCTCCTCTATCCAGACAATATTGTGGTAACATGTTCACCGGGCTAACCTGGAGTGATGAACCGACAGTCAGCATTAAATCTGCTCGCATAGATTGATAAATAGCACTATCTAAATTGGGAAGCATCTCTCCAAAGAGGACTACATTTGGTTTAAACACTCCGCCACATTCACAATAGGGAACTTTCTCTTCACTTGTTTCTATCTTTTTTAGCAATACTTTCGAAGGGATTATCTTTCCACATTTTCGGCAAACAGCTTCTCTTAAAGTTCCATGAACTTCAATAATTTTCTTCGAGCCTGCCCTCTGGTGCAGGTTATCGATATTTTGAGTAATTAAACATTTTATATAACCCATCTCTTCCAACCGGGCAATAGCCTTGTGTGCAGGATTGGGAGAAACTCGAGACAATATCTCGATACGAGGTCGATAAAAATGATAAAAACGCTGTGGGTTTTCCTCAAATGCTGTTATAGAGGTAACTTTAAAGGGGTCTACCTTCTCCCAGATGCCTTTACCGGGGGTTCTAAAATCTGCTATTCCTGATCCGGTGCTTACTCCCGCTCCGGTTAGTACAACTGTATATTTAGATTCTTTAATTAACTCTGCTACCCGATGAACTTTTTCATTATCAATGGTGTTCTCCATTTAAAATACCTTCAACTTTGAAGTTTTCTAATTATCTTATTCTATCCTATTTTATAGCCTAAAGGGGCTTCTCTCTCAGGCTGAAGCAGAATAACTTCTCCATCCTCTTTCATTACTCCTAAAATTAAAACTTCTGATTTAAACCCGGCTATCCTTTTGGGAGAAAAATTAACTACCGCCACAATCTGTCGGTTAAGCAAATCTTCTTTATGATATAATTTAGTAATCTGGGCAGAAGAGACCTTTATACCTAACTCTCCAAAATCAATCTTTATTTTATAAGAAGGACTTCTGGCATCCTCAAAATCTTTTACTTCAATTATCTTTCCAATCCGGATATCTATTTTCTGAAAATCTTCAAATGTTGCCATAATCTTTATTTCCACCTTTCAATCTATTTATTGTGCTGTCAATACTCCCCACTCCAATTTAGTTTCGGTAACCGGAAAGGCATCTATACCAGCCCCCTCTATCACCTCACCTTTCGGAGTAGGGCAGGCTTTTCCAATCATCATATTTTCCATCTTTACCTGCCAGCCAGCAGCACGAAAAGATTCCAAAGCAGAATTTTTAAATATGAATTTTTCCATTCCAAATTTCTTAATCGTTTCTGCATTTACTTCATCATCCTCTGCATAAAATTGAGAAATAGCAAAAAACTTTCCGGAAACAATCCTCTTTAATTCAATCAGAAGATTTTCGGGTTCTTCTATATTGATAAGACCTAAATTTGTAGTCATCACTTTAATTGCTCCATCTTTAAAAGGTGAACGCCGAGCATCAAAAGCTAACAAGCTAACTCGCTTATATAACCCGAAAAAATCTAACCATCGGCGATTACGACGTAATATTTGGAGGCTAAAGTCAGTAAAAACAATTGGTTGTTTAAGTTTGCGTATAAGTAATTCTGCTAAATCACCCCTTCCGGAAGCAAGATCAATAATTGGATCTTCAAAAATAGAGAGCTGAGCGATAAGGTAATTAATCTGAGCATTATTACATTTCAGATATTCCGGAGCATATAATTTAGAATAAGCTAAATTTGCTGTTGCTTTGGCCTGCGCAAACTCCTCTCGTTCTTCTAAAATCTGCGCTCTAAAGAATTGGTCAGCAGGGTTTAAAGTATTTAATGGTGTATCCATTAATTTACTTTCAATCTGAGGATTTTCACGAAGGTATTGAATTAATTGACTATCAAGCTGCTCCCAAAGATCATTGCGGGGTGAATCAGAAATTAGAAAAAGAGCAATTCCCTCTTTAACAGGATAAGCACTACCACACTTTTTACAATTTACTTCTGCTTCTTCAATCCTATCCCCCTGATGCTGGGTAATTTTCCAATTTAATTCACCGTGACAGGAGGGGCATTGCAACATTTCTATTAAAAATTCCTGCATAATATAAGTCCTTCCTTTATAAAAAAAAGGGGACGGTTCTATTTTTTTACCATCTTTTAAAAATAATGATTAGAAAAAAATAGAACCGTCCCCTTTTTTTTATTCTTAAATATATTTACATTTTATCACAAACTAAATTAAATAAAAAATATAACCAAAAGAGAGAGCTAAAATGCTAATAATGGTCAAATATAAAATTAATGTTTTACTGCCAAAAGACTTTCTTAGAACTAAAAGAGCCCCCCAGCTGGTAACCGGTCCTGCTATAAGCAACACCATTCCCGCTCCAACATTCATGCCCTGGGAAATAAAAGCATGAACTAAAGGCACACTAGCGGTAGAACAGATATACATTGCCAAGCCAAAAATAAGACTGAACAGGTAACCAAAACCACCACTAAAATAGTTTCCTACAAATTCCCCCACCGGAGCAATTGTAGACACTAATGCTGCCAATACTAAACCCAAGAGTATTTCAGGTCCAATCTTCCTGACCATATCTAAAAAAATATATCTAATCACAGATATTAATCTATTCTTTATCCGGTCTTTAGAATTATCACTATTAATATATTTCTCCGGTTCTTTTTCAAAAGTCGCCTGACAATGAGGTGAACAAAAATAATAATATTCACCTTGGTACTCTGTTTTTAATCCTCTGCACGCGTCCACATTCATTCCACAGATGGGATCTATTGCAAAATTGTTTTCCTTACAAGATAAAGTATTTTTTGTACTTTCTATTGTTTTTAGCTTAATTACATTACCCACGATACCCATAATTAATCCCATCAAAATTACAGCAAAAAATATGAACACCGTAAACTTTAAACCTAAAAGGCCGTAACAAACCAAAAGGGCAGTTACAGATGTAGCGGGTGTAGCTACTAAAAAAGCTAAAACAGGACCGAGTCTTGCCCCTTTCTGGTGCAAACTTAATGCTATCGGAAGTGAACCTATACAGCAGATAGGAAGAATTGTCCCGGCAAGAGTAGAATAGAGAATGGGTTTTATGCCTTTACCACCAAGATGTTTTTCCACTAATGCCGCAGGTATAAATTCATGAATCAAACCACTTAAAACAAACCCTATGATTAAGAATGGCAATACTTCAATAAGGTATCCTTTAAATATTGTAAAGAATTCTATTATTATGTCCTTTATACTTTATTTTTCCTTTCTAATAAATTTATAGCAAATTACAATAATTATAACATTTTATTTTTATTACAAAATTATTTATGAGTGTTAACTAACATTGCGGTTAATGTCTTCCCGGCAGATTTAATGATTCCTTTCGGCAGTTCGATGGCGTAGCGTTCCTCCTTCAGCGAGAGGTATGCATCGTTTAGAGTAGTCAGCTTCATATTCCGGCACATCTTAGCTGTACCAGCGGTATAAAACTCCTTCCCCGGATTTTCCTTTTTTAATCGATAGATGAGCCCTTCCTCTGTTCCTATGAGAAATCTCTTCTTATCCGATTTTTTCGCAAAGTTCAACATACCACTGGTCGATAGCACCTCATCAGCAAGGTCAATAACTGATGGATTACACTCCGGATGGACAAGAAGAAGAGCATCAGGAAATTTTTCCTTGGCCAGACGAACCTCTTCTTCCCTTATTTTTTCATGAACATAGCAGTAGCCGTTCCAAGGAATTATCTCTTTATCTACAAATCTCTCACAGTATGCAGCAAGGTTTTTATCTGGAGTAAAGATTATTCTCTCTGCTTTAACATTTGTTACCACTTCTACTGCATTTGCCGAAGTACAACAAATATCCGATTCAGCTTTTACATCTGCATTGGTATTTACATAGGAAACCACTTTTGCATCAGGGTATTTTTCTTTTAATATTCTTAAATCCTCAGCAGTTATCATATCTGCCATGGGACATCCCGCATCCTTCCTGGGGATGATAACCATCTTTTCAGGAGAAAGTATCTTTGCGGTCTCTGCCATAAAACGGACTCCGCAGAAGACTATTATCCGTGCATCTGTTTTTGCAGCTTCCCTTGCAAGTCCCAGGGAATCACCAAGGGAATCTGCAACATCCTGAACCTCCGGTCTCTGATAATTATGAACCAGAATAACGGCATTTTTTTCTTTTTTTAGTTTGATAATTTTTTCTGTTATATCTCTCATTTTTTTCTCCTTGTAGAAATAGATTATAACTCAAGAGTGGTATTATTATAGATATAACTAAAGAATTTTCTCTGACCCTACCTATTGATTTATTATTTTGCCAGCATCTTTACCCCTTTGGCATAATAATGTATTAAATTCCCGGCATAAAGAAATCCCGCACTAATTTTCTCAAGTAATGAAAACTACCTTATCTCAAGTAAGATAGTTATTTCAACTACCAAGACCGCTAAAGTTATTTTGGAATATTGATTTATGTAGACTATTTTATAGTTGGAAATCCTCCCGATTTCCATTTATTGATCCCACCCAACATATTATAGGCTTCTTTAAAATCAATATCCTTCATCATATTTAAAGTATTTTCACTACGACGGCCGGACCTGCAATAAATAAGATATGTTTTTTCTTTATCTAAGTCGTCAAGGATATTCCCGAAATTCCCGGAATAATAATCTAAATTGACAGCATTTTCTATACGTTCGTCTAAAAATTCTTCGGAAGTACGCACATCAAGAATTACAAAGTTTGGATTATCCTTCTTCTCTTGAATCAAGGTATATGCTTCCTTTGAAGTAATATTTTCAATTATCTGAATTTGTGTTTCCGGTTTTGAATTGTTAATTCCGGGTTGAGTGCATGCACTCAACAACAAAATCCCAATAATCAGGGCTCCCAGGAATCCCGATATCATTAATTTTTTTGTATTCATTTTTACCATAATTTATTATCTCCTTTCTCGATTTAACTTTTAATTAAATATGGACCTTTTTCTGTTAATTTACTCCTCTGAATAAGGAGCTGTTAATTTTTCTATTTCGACATATAGACTAATTTTTATGTCCGGTTCCTGAGGATCGTTTGAATAAATATGGATATGTTTTTCATCTTTCCCTTCATAATCAGTAGTATCATAAGATGCCTTAAGTTCGGCTGATTTTCCTGATTGAATCAAAGTAGTAGAAATTGAAACTTCTATACAAGGGCAAGATTCTTTTATACTTTCAATAATTAAATCTCCTTCTCCCTCGTTCTTTACAATAAAAACATGGGAAGGTTTTTCACCTTGTATTACTTTCCCAAAATCCCACTCTTCCTCTGAAACCAGAATCCTGGGTTGAGGTCCATAATTATTTTGGGTAGTGCTAGAAGTATCAGTAGGATTATTTTGAATATTGCTAAACACT
>Ga0255378_1074_pt1 | contig 9909 bp, 14 predicted proteins | sample ANMaggSSYBR01E11_FD_182109 | JGI IMG/M metagenome (GOLD analysis project Ga0255378, IMG submission 182109) | Sediment cell enrichment communities from methane seep in Santa Monica Basin, California, United Staets - ANME aggregate JGI... | ecosystem: Environmental > Aquatic > Marine > Cold seeps >...
AAAATGTTAATTATAAAGCTGAGAGAGTTATTTTAAATAAGTTTGATATTTTTATGAAAATAAATGCCGTGCCTTCCGATGTATTATTATCTCAGAAGATATTCGCTATTTTGAATTGTCCCAGACCGATGGGAAGAGATTTCTATGATGTAATTTTTCTTTTTTCTAAAACAAATCCAAGTTATCATTTTTTAAGAGAGAAGATGAAATTGAAAGAAGAAACCGCTATAGAAGAGATTAAAAAAAAGTTGCTGTTAAAGTGTGAGAAAATAAATTTTAAAAAATTAGTTGAAGAGGTAAAGCCTTTTTTATTTTACTCACATGATGCTGAAAAAATAATGTTATTTCCTGATTTCATTCAAACTAAAATGTAAAATACCTGATTACAAAGAAGGATTCAATTCAAGTTGTAAAATCTTATAAAGAAATAGTATAATTAAAATTAATTCGTTACCGAGAAAAAATGGGTCAGATCTCAACATTTGACATAAATAAATTTCAGATAAGTTAACTAGGAAATTTATATCAAATGTTGAGACCTGACCGTAAAATTACACTGTGGAGATGTCCGAATGGATAATAAGAAAATAAACAGAGGACAAATTAGAGCAATTCGAGGAAGTGTTGTTGATGCTTTTTTCCCGCAATTACTTCCCAAGATTAATTATCAGTTAAAATCCGGAGAAGCGATTATCGAGGTAACGCTTCTTCTTGATGCCAATACAGTTAGAGGAATCGCCTTGACCCCGACCCAGGGATTAAAAAGGGGAGATGAAATAATTGATATGGGGCATCCCTTGCAGGTGCCTGTGGGGCGTGGATTATTGGGACGAATGTTTAATGTTTTCGGAGAACCGATTGATGGAGGGGATGTTTTAACGCTTGAAAAATCAGTCCCCATATACCAAAAATCTCTTTCTCTTGCCGAGCGGACTACTACGGCAGATATTTATGAGACCGGGATAAAGGTGATTGATGTTTTGGCTCCTTTGGAAAAAGGCGGGAAAGCAGGTTTGTTTGGCGGTGCCGGAGTCGGTAAGACGGTTCTGATTATGGAGATGATTCATAATATGGCTTCGGAACATGAAGGAGTGAGCCTCTTTTGTGGAATCGGCGAACGTTCCAGAGAAGGAGAAGAATTGTATCGGGAAATGATAAAAACAGGCGTCCTGAAAAAGGCTGTCCTGATGTTTGCCCAGATGAACGAACAACCCGGTGCCCGGTTTAGGGTAGGGCATGCTGCTTTGACTATGGCAGAATATTTCCGTGATGATGCCAAGCAGGATGTTCTTTTGTTAGTTGATAATATATTCCGCTTTGTTCAGGCCGGGGCTGAAGTATCAGGTCTTTTAGGCGAATTACCTTCCCGGGTAGGGTATCAACCCACCCTGGCCAGTGAGATTGCTGAACTTGAGGAGAGAATTTGTAATTCACCTACCGGGTCCATAACCTCAATTCAGGCTGTTTATGTACCGGCTGATGATTTTACTGACCCGGCAGCAGTTCATACTTTTAGTCATCTTTCTGCTTCAGTGGTGCTTTCCCGACAGCGTTCCAGTCAGGGTTTGTATCCGGCTGTGGACCCTTTAAAGTCTGCATCTAATATGCTTACACCGACGGTCGTTGGTCAAAGGCATTACCAGATAGCCCGGGAAACCAAACAGACCTTATCCGAATATGAGGAATTAAAAGATATTATAGCTATGCTGGGTTTGGAGGAATTATCCAAGGAAGACCAGAGAACGGTAAATCGTGCCCGGCGCCTGGAAAAGTTTTTAACTCAGCCCTTTGTTACTACAGAACAGTTTACCGGAAATGAGGGACGCCGGGTTAGTTTAGCTGAATCATTAGAAGGGTGCGAGAAAATCTTAAATGATGAATTTGCCAATTATCCCGAGCAATCACTTTATATGATTGGTTCGATAGAAGAAGCTAAAGAAGAAACTAAAGATGATTGATTTGAAGATATTGTTACCGGATAAGACATTTTTAAAAAGGGAAGTCAAAAAAATAACGGCGGAAGCAGAAAACGGATGGTTTTGCCTGCTGCCCAAACATGTTGATTTTACCACTTCCTTAACCCCGGGGATTTTGATGTTAACTACATCGGAGGGGAAAGATATTTTATTGGCGGTCGATGAAGGAATCCTGGTTAAATATGGAGAAAAGGTAATCATCTCGACCAGGAATGCGATAGAAGGAGAAGATTTGGGGGAACTAAAAGATAGGGTGGAAGAGATATTTATAAAAACAGACGAGAGAGAGAAAGATGCCCAAACCGCTTTGAGTAAATTAGAAGCAGATTTTGTAAGAAGTTTTTTAAACCTGGAGAAACATGAATAATAAGGAGAATCCAAAAGATATAAAGCAAAGCTTTATTGAGAAAATCAAGAGAAAAGAGAAACGAAAATTAAGGGCTAAAAGGAAAAAAGGTCAGGCTATCTGGTTTGGCCTGGGTTTGTTCGGGGTTATTGGCTGGTCAGTGATGGTCCCTACCTTAATAGGAATTGCTTTTGGTATTTGGGCTGATAAGAGATGGCCGGGCAATATTTCCTGGACTTTGACTTTTCTCTTTGCCGGGATTATTCTTGGCTGTCTAAATGCCTGGTACTGGGTAGAGAAAGAAAGAAAAGAAATTGAAGAGGAAAATAAAGAATGAGTATTAATATTTACAGCTTATTGTATTTGTTAGTCGGCCTGGGATTAGGACTACTTTATTTCGGTGGTTTATGGCTGACCATTAAAAATATGAATCAAGCTCGTTCACCGATTGTATTAACTCTGGGGAGTTTTATTTTAAGAACCGGTGCTGTTTTTTTGGTATTAATCTATGTTGCCCGCAAGGGGGATTGGTTCAACATTTTTATTCTACTGGTCGGGTTCATTGCTGCTCGTATTTTTTTAAGCAGAAGGATAGGAAAATAAAAAAACAGGTTAGAGCAATAATATTTGAATAGGGGATAGGGAATTAAAAATGGAAATAAGTCCGGATGCAATTATTCTATTTCAGTGGAATGGAATCCATATCAATGCCACCATATTTTTTACCTGGGTGGTAATGATTTTATTAGTTTTTATCAGCTGGCTGGCCACAAAAAATTTAACTATTGGGCCTAAAATTAGTCGCTGGCAAAATTTTTTGGAAGTGATTATTGGCTACATTCGGCAGCAGGTGAAAGAAATTACCCAGCAGAATCCGGACCCCTTTATTCCTTTTTTGGGTACCCTGTTTTTGTTTATTTCAATATCCGGTCTGCTGACCATTATACCCGGTTTTCAACCTCCGACCGGTTCATTGTCCACCACCAGCGCGCTGGCTATTTGCGTTTTTTTTGCCATACCTATTTTTGGCATTGCCAAAAAGGGGGCGCGGGCCTATTTTAAACAATATCTGGAACCTTCTATATTTATGACTCCTTTTAATATTATCGGGGATTTTTCCCGTACTTTAGCCCTGGCGGTGCGATTATTTGGAAATGTGATGAGCGGTACATTGATAGTGGCGGTTTTATTGATAATCACCCCTTTGTTTGTACCCATTGTTATGCAGGTTTTAGGATTATTAATTGGTCAAATACAGGCTTATATCTTTACCGTGCTGGCAACGGTTTATATTGCTTCAGCAACACGTATAGAAAGTAAGCCGGAACAGATAGATAAAAAAGAAGGGAGTAAGGAAGATGAGTAGTGTTGATATTATCGGTGCAGTATCCATTATTACTGCCGGAATCACCATGGCGATTGGCTCGATTGGGCCAGCCATAGGAGAAGGAATGGCCTTAGCTCGGGCGTTGGGAGCGATTGCTCAACAGCCGGATGAGGCAAATACCATTACCAGAACATTGTTTGTGGGGTTGGCGATGGTTGAATCGACCGCTATCTATTGTTTGGTTATTTCAGTCATTCTTATTTTTGCCAATCCTTTTTGGAATTATGTTTTAGCTCAGTAGGGGGATTAATATGCTTATAGATTCGTTTACCGTTATTGCCCAAATTATTAATTTTTTAATCCTGATCTATCTCTTGAAACGATTTTTATTTAATCGCATTATCAAGGTTATGGATGACAGGGAAATGCAAATCACCGATCAGATGCAAGATGCTGAAACGGCAAAAGAGGAAGCTCAGAAAGAATTGGAAGAACAGCACAGGATAAGGGAAGAACTGCAGGAAAAATGGAATGAGATGCTTGCTGAGGCCAAGAAGGATGCCCAAAAGAAACGGGAAGAATTGGTGAAGGATGCCAGAAGCAAAATTGATGAAGAACAAAAAAATTGGAGTGAGGCGATATTAAAACAACGAACTGCTTTTTTAAGAGACCTTCGTTATTTATCCTGTGAACAGGTCTGTCAGATTAGCAGAAAGGTATTATCTGATTTGGCCGGTGAAAAATTAGAAAATCAGCTGATTGAAAATTTCTTAGTCCAGCTGGGGAAGTTAAGCAAAAAGGAAAAAGATGATTTTGTCCGGTTTATCAGTAAGGATGAGCAGAAGTTATGGGTGAATAGCAGCTTTAAACTTACCCGGGAAAAAGAATCTGATATCAGGAAAACCCTGGAAAATGTTATCGGCGATAAAGTTGAAATTAATTTTAAGGTTTCTCCTGACTTGATTTGTGGTATTGAAACTCGAACAGAAGGCAAGAAAATTTCCTGGAACATTGAAAACTACCTGGATGGACTGGAAGAGCAGCTTAAGAAAGCTTTCACTGAAATCAGTTTTCAAGAATTGGATATTGAAAAAAAGAAAGCCAAGTGATTTGGATAGATTAAATAGATTAAGATGTAATTTTAATGTGAGGGTATTAATGGATAATCCAACAAAAGAGATAAGTGCTTTATCTTTAGAAGAAAATTTAAAGACTACTTTTTCCAGTATGAATCGCGTTATCAAACAACAGGAAGTATCTTTATATGTGGAGGAAATTGGGATAGTATCTGCTGTAGGTAAAGATATCGTCACCGCAAAAGGGTTACCGGAGGTAAAGGCAGGGGAAGTGGTTATTTTTAAAGACCGTCAGCGGGGAATGGTATTTAATCTGGAACCGGGCAAGGTAGATATTATTCTGCTTGATGATGCGAAAGGGATTAAAGCCGGAGATGAGGTGAGGAGAACCAACCAGGTAATGGATGTCCCGGTTGGTGAATCATTGTTGGGAAGGGTCATTGACCCGGTGAGCCGTCCCCTGGACAATTTAGGGGCAATCAGAATGATGGAGAGATATCCCATTGAACGTGAATCTCCTCCCATTATGGATAGAGCCCCGGTATATGTTCCTTTGCAGACCGGTATTTTAGTAATCGATGCCCTGGTGCCGATTGGCCGGGGACAGCGGGAGCTTATCCTGGGAGACCGACAAACCGGAAAAACAGCGATTGCTGTGGATACCATAATTAACCAAAAAGATAAAGGGGTTATCTGTATTTATTGTGCTATCGGTCAAAAGATGTCTTCCCTGGCCCGGGTAGTTGCTCAACTTAAAAAGTCAGGAGCCCTGGAATATTCCATTGTCATGATTGCTTCAGGAGAAGATACTCCCGGCTTGAATTATATTGCCCCTTATGCGGCAACCAGTATCGGTGAATATTTTATGGAAAAAGGGAAAGATGTTTTAGTTATATATGATGATTTAACTCATCACGCCCGTTCTTACCGGGAGCTGTCGTTATTATTGAGAAGGCCGCCTGCCCGGGAAGCCTATCCCGGAGATATTTTTTATATCCATTCCCGCCTTTTAGAAAGAGCAACTCATTTGAAGAAAGAAAAGGGGGGCGGTTCTTTGACTGCTTTGCCTATTATCGAAACCCAGGCTCAAAATTTATCAGCTTACATCCCTACTAATCTTATTTCCATTACCGATGGTCAAATTTATTTATCGCCTCAATTATTTCAGGGCGGGCTTTTGCCTGCCGTTGATGTGGGGAAGTCGGTATCCCGGGTAGGAGGAAAAACGCAATTAACTTCCTATCAAGAGGTGGTAGGCAGTCTGCGTTTAACCTATTCCCAGTTTCAAGAGTTAGAAATCTTTTCCCGGTTTGGCACCCAGTTAGATGAGAATACCATAAAAATCCTGGAAAGAGGAAAAAGAATAAGAGAGGTCTTAAAACAGAATCAATATGCACCTTACTCAGTGATGGAACAGATTGTAATCCTGCTTATGGTTAACCAGGGGTTATGGGATCAGGTTTCGGTTGAAGATATTAAAGAAAAGATAATAGAAATAAAAAAGAATTTGCAAGACAAATTTCCCCGATTAGAAGAAAAAGTGATGAATAATAAAAAACTGGATAGTGATGAAGTAAAAACGATTCTACAGTTTATCGAACAATTCATTTTAAAAGGAGAAGTGAGCCACTCAAATGCAGATGCTTGAAGCCATCAAAAGGAAGATTGAAAGTGCCCAGGATTTATACTCTGTGGTTAAAACGATGAAGGCATTGGCTGCGGTTAATATTCATTATCATGCACGGGCTGTAGAGGCCATTACCGAATATCATCAATCTATTGAGATGGGTTTTCAAGCGCTGTTAAAGGAAAAATCGGAAATACTAAAAAAACCGAAATTAAGAAATGAAAGACGAATGGGAGTAATTATCTTTGGTTCGCAAAGAGGAATGGCAGGTAAATTTAATGTGATGGTTGCCAATTCCTTTATGGAGTGGGAAGAAACCAAAACTTTCGATTATGCTCAGTTAAAAATAGCTGTCATCGGAGAGAGAGCAGAAGAACAGTTAAAAGAAGTTGGCTACCAACCGGCAGCCAGGATTGATTTTCCTGAATCCAGATATAACCTGAATAGCGCCATTCAAGAACTGCTGATACTGGTGGAATCATGGCGGTTTCGGGAAAAAATAGATGATATTTATTTATTTTACAATAAACTGAAAAGAGGGGTGATGTTTGAGCCCTTTCAATTTCATTTATTTCCCTTGGAGCAGGAATGGTTAAAGGAATTGGCTTCAAGAAAATGGCCTTCCCGCAATCTACCATTATTTACCCTTTCCTGGGACCGGCTATTCTACTCCTTTATCCATCAATTTTTTTATATTTCCTTATACAGGGCTTTTATCGAGTCGATGGCCAGCGAAAACGCCAGCCGTTTAACTGCCATGCAGAAAGCCGAAGAAAACATCGAAGAACGTTTGGATAACCTGAATTCTCAATTTAACCGTCAGCGGCAAAATGCGATTACCGAAGAATTATTGGATATTATCGCCGGCTTTGAAGCCTTGGCAAAATCGGTCTGATTCATTCAATTATTCTTTGTATCACCTTTTTCTCCCCGTTTCCTTATCCTCATGGAAGTGTCATAATATTAGTTCCCTGGTCATAAAAAATGACATATATTGCTTTTACAGTTGACAAAAATATTTTTTTATATTATAATCACTACTAAAGTAATGGTATTAGTAGTGATTACCCAAATACACTCAAGAAGGTTAGGCCGAAGCTATGTTTTATGTTTACTTTGGTCGTGTTCGGTTAAGAGATAATGAGGCGATAATTATAAAAAATATAATTAATAATAATTTTTTACGAAAAAATTATTTAGCAGCACGTTTTAACTATAATGTTTTCGATTTTAAAAAAATTAAAAAATAAGTTTAAGGAGGGAAAAATGAGTAAATCAAACAGGTTTAAAGTTGTGCACCGGACAGCTATTTTAATTAGAGATGTCTTTGAATATTTACTTACCGAACCCATAGATGAGAAAAAGGAGGAATATTATAGGAAAGTACAAACTAAATATTATTATCTGGATATATAATATTTGAAAGTGCCGATGTAGATACAGTAAAAGTCGAAGAGGTATTTACTCTTTTCTTTGATACTACACTTAACCAGGCCGGAATGCAGCAATCAGCACCTCCTCTTCCGGTAGCTAAAAGCAAATTTGAGTATGAAGGAGAACCGGAAATATATTTCAGACATCCTGATGTTCCTTTCCCTCCCATGGCAGGGGGAGAATATGGTATCGCACCTGTGTTTGCATCTTCTGTATCCTATAAAGATGGAAAATGGGAGATTGACCGTACTTTTGATGCTGCCGGGGTAATGCATGCGGCTAATGAAATGATCTGGTTACATCATGATGAAGTAGACGGCTTCCCAACATTATAAACAATACAATCTATTTTAAGCGATTTAAACTTCATCAACTTTAGGCTTTAGGTTAAAATAAAAAGGGGTACGGCAACTACCCCTTTCTATTTTTAAATAACAATAATAGATATTTTCTTGACATAATGATACTATCATGGTATCATAAAGACAAAATTAAGATTAGATTAATATTGAAATATGCGAGAGAACATATTTTAACAATCATAAAAATCTAAAGGAGGCAAAGAAATGATTGGTAAATTACCTGAAAATGTATTAGAAGCAGTTTTGGAAACAATTCCCATTGAATTTTCCGTTTTGGATGCTAATGATAAGGTACTGGCTTGGAACAAACATAAAACCAGGATATTTAAGAGGCCTGCAGGTGTCTTGGGCAGAGGCGTAGCCAGATGTCATCCAAAAAAGAGTCTTGATAAAGTGGAGAAAATATTACGAGAGATGAAAGAAGGGAAAAGAGAGAAAGCTCGTTTCTGGATTGATCTTCCCATTGGCCCTAATAACGAAAAGCAAAAAGTTCTTATAGAATATTATGCTTTAAAGGATAGTGATGGAAAGTATCTCGGTTGCATGGAAGCATCTCGAAATATTACGGATATTCAATTAATCAGCGGCGAAAAAAGACTGTTGGGTTAATTTAAAATAAAATAGATTAGAATAAGCAAAGGGGTTTCCTTGATTCGATTAAGGAGCCCCTTTTTCCTCGCCTTTTGAATTGGATTTGGAGTTTATTAAAATGAGAAAATTTACTAAAGCAGAACCTGGCAAGTATAGGAGGATTGAAGAATGGGGTCAAATCTTTATCCTTGACAGTTGGCCCCTTTTAAGCTATCCTTTATTTATGGCTAGAGCATTAAGAATTAAATATAAAAATGCCTTATATCATATTACCTCTCGAGGGAATGAAAGAAAAAAATATTTGAAAATGACCATGATCGGGAATTTTTTACTCAAACCCTAAAAGAATCCCTAAATACGTATAATGTTATTCTCTACAGTTATGTGTTCATGCCTAATCATTTTCACCTTCTTTTAGAAACTCCTCTGGCCAATCTCAGCGAACTTATGAGGCAATTTAATATTACCTATACATCTTATTATAATCGAAAACATAATCGGGTCGGACATCTCTATCAAGGTAGATATAAAAGTATACTCGTTCAAAAAGATAATTATTTAAACATCCTCTCTCGCTATATTCATCTTAATCCAGTAAAAGTAATAAAGATGGAGAATGTTCCCTTAAAAGAAAAAGAAAAATATTTAAGACAATTCAAATGGAGTAGCCTGAAAGGTTATATAAATAAAAACAATACACAATCCTTTGTGGATTACCAAACAATTCTTTCCGAATATGGAGGAGACAACCAAAAAGGACGTAACAACTATTGGCAGGCTCTACAAGGTGATCTATCTTCAAAATTGGAAATAAAAAAGCAAATCATCGGGAATTCTATTTTGGGAAATGAACAATTTATTCAAGAGATCAAGGAGAAACATTTACAGAAAAAAGAAAAAGAGATCCCTTCTGTAAAAAAGATTCATAGCTATTGTACAAAAGATAAAGTTATTGAAATAGTCTGTAGAGAGACAGGTAAAGCATGGGAACAAATAAAAAGTACCCCAGATAGCCATCGCCTGATATTAATGGAAATGTTATATCGTTATGCTGGTTTAAATAATCGAGAAATTGGGGAACTGATTGGATTGGATTATAGTACGGTTAGTGTGGGAAGAAGAAGGTTAAGAAAAAAACTATTTAGTAAAAGTAATTTAAGGGATTTAGTT
>Ga0255378_1076_pt1 | contig 9771 bp, 12 predicted proteins | sample ANMaggSSYBR01E11_FD_182109 | JGI IMG/M metagenome (GOLD analysis project Ga0255378, IMG submission 182109) | Sediment cell enrichment communities from methane seep in Santa Monica Basin, California, United Staets - ANME aggregate JGI... | ecosystem: Environmental > Aquatic > Marine > Cold seeps >...
CAGACAACCAAAAAAGATCGTCGAAACACTGCGCTTAGAGGGATTTAGTGATTTTATCCTGGGCCAGCGTTTATTCTCAGACAGCGAAGAGATAATTACGAATACGGACGATATGCCTGATAGAGGCGATTATTTCAGTATCATCCATGCGAGGAAACAACGTGACTGATAATAAAAATAATAATAGCAATAGCAATAGCAATAGTCGTAATTATAGCAACAATCGCAATAATAACAAAATATATTTTATAGGAGCAGGTCCCGGCGACCCTGAACTAATTACAGTAAAAGTACATAGACTGCTTAACAGTGCTGACCTGATTGTATATGCAGGCTCACTGGTAAATCCTGAACTGCTCAGCAATACAGATGCACAAAAGATCAACAGCTACGGGATGCGACTTGAAGATATCACCAGTACAATGGTAGAAGCTCTCGGTAGAGGTGAAAAGGTAGTCAGGCTGCATAGTGGTGACCCGTCATTATATGGTGCGATCATAGAACAGATCGATGAACTGGCAAAATACAATGTTGAAGTAGAGATCATACCAGGAGTATCTTCTTTATTTGCTACCAGCGCAGCACTGGGTATCCAGTTGACATTAAAAGGAGTTAGTGAAACACTGATAATTTCCAGACCCGCAGGAGAGACCCTAAAGGAAGATGACTTAAAAGAACTATCCAGGCACGGTGCAACCATGGCAGTATTCCTGGGAACCCATACAATAGATGAAATTATGAAAACAGTGGAGTATCCTCCTGATACACCTGTAGCTGTGGTATATCATGCCTCCTGGAAAGACCAAAAGATAATCAAAGGTACAGTCGAAGATATCGCTGAAAAGGTCATATCAGCAGGACTTACCCAATCTGCTATGATACTCATCGGCGGAGTTGTGGATCCTGTACAGTACAGGAGGTCTCATTTATACTCACCGCAATAATTTACCTGCAGCATAATTATGAAGCAGCCGTCAAGGTAAGGGAATGTATAGGTGGAGACTTGATACTGTTTGATGATAATGCTTTTAAAAAGGCATTTTCAGAGTATGAAGCCATCATAGCAGTAATGGCATGCGGCATTGCAGTAAGGCAGCTTGCTCCCTTACTTAAGGACAAATGGGATGATCCGCCGGTTGTAGTGGTAGATGCAGGACTCAATAATGCTATATCATTATGCGGCGGTCATCATGGTGCTAATGAACTTGCAAAGCGTCTCGCAAAAACAGGAGCACATCCGGTAATAACTACAGCTACTGAAGTACTGCACCGGCCCAGTGTGGAAAATATAGCAGATACACTGGACTGCGAGATAGTGAACAGGGATTCCACCAGGGCAGTGAATTCCTATTTGCTCAGGTCAGACCTGCCAGTGATCAATATCTCAGGACCAAAAGTGGTTATGGTTGACCCTGATGTTACAGTGCTTAAAAAGAAAAGAGTGAGGGAAGAAGGAGTAGAGAATGAAGAAGTGAGGAAGCAAGGAGTAAAGAAGGAAGGAGATAACCAGAAGACAGGTGTTATTATAGGTATAGGTACCAGACGCGATGTGAGTTCAGGCAATGTGGTAGATGCTGTGAATAAAGCTCTGGCTGAGCAAGAATTGAAATTATCGGATGTTGAACTGTTTGCCTCTGCAACGATCAAAGAGAATGAATCCGGACTTATTGAAGCTATTTTTGGGATGGGGGGGCAGATCGTATTTATCCCTGCTGAAGTGATCAATTCTATCAATGTTCCTTCCGCATCCGAGGCAAAAAGACTGGGACTCAATGGCGTTTGTGAACCTTGTGCACTGGCCTTGAGCCGGGAAAATAAACTTATCATGAAAAAGAAGGTATATGACAATGTCACTATCGCAATCGCACAATAACGGGATGCTCTATGTAGTAGGGATCGGGCCGGGGTCGCCTGATCACCTGACCATAAAAGCAGCAAATGTACTAAAGAATGCAGATATCATTATCGGTAACAGTACATACCTCGATCAGATCAACCATCTGTTAAACAGCCAGCAGGTGATAAGATCAACAATGGGACACGAGGTAGAAAGGGCAAAAAAAGCCATTCATTTAGCCCGGGATAATACCGTGGCTATGGTCAGTGGTGGTGATTCCAATATTTATGGTATGGCAGGTCTGGTGCTGGAAGTGGCCAGGCATGAAAATTCACAGGTAGATATTGAGATCGTGCCTGGTGTCACAGCTTTAAGTGCTGTGGCAAGTTTGCTGGGTGCTCCTGTTGTTACGGATTTTGCAGTGATCAGTCTAAGTGATCTGCTGACACCATGGGATACTATTGAAAAACGCTTGCATGCAACGTCGGATGCAGATATGGTAATAGGTATCTATAATCCAAAAAGCAGGCAGAGGAACAACAATTTCCAAAGAGCTGTTAAAATTATCCGGCGCAGCAGGGAAGATAGCGTACCTGTAGGTATTGTTAAAAATGCGCTGCGCAGTGAAGGTGAATCAGTCATCGTAACCACACTGGGTAAAGTGCTGGAATATGACGATGAAGTGGACATGAGGACTACAGTGATCATAGGAAACAGTGAATCCGGAATATGGAATTCCAGGATAATCACACCAAGGGGGTATCATAAGAAATATGACTACTGATCTATTAACCACCGCCGGACAGCATACTAAGAAAATCGATCCCGAACTTGTCCGAAGATGTATAGAACCGGGAGCTACAACTCCTGAAGCCATGACCATATCTGAGGCAGGCCGTGCTATTGCGAGAGAGATCGTAGGAGATAATGGTCCGGAAGATGGGATACGCCAGCGCTGTGTGGTAGCCACTGGAGATCCGGCAATCAAGGACCTGCTGGTGTTTAGCAATGACCCGGTTAAAGCCGGGATTGGTGCCATATCTGCAGGCGTGACTATATATACTGATATAAGAATGGTAAAGACAGGTATTATCAAGAAAGGACATGAGTGTCAAATAGAGTGCGTACTGGATATAGAAGGTGCTCCAGAACTTGCCCAAAAGTTAGGTATTACCAGGACATCGGCAGGTTTCCTGAGTGCTGCACAGGGTCTTGAGAATTCTATTGTAGTCATTGGAAATGCACCTTCGGCAGCTATTACTGTTTCCCGTATGGTGGAATATGGTATCAGACCGGTCATGGTCGTGGCTGTTCCTGTGGGATTCGTGAACGCTGCCGAATCAAAAGAAAAGATAAGAAAAATAGATATTCCATCCATAATCTGCACTGGAACCAGGGGGGGTACACCTGTGGCAGTAGCCTGCATTAATGAGATGATAATCATGTCAGGCAAGGTATAGATCCTATGACAAAAGCTGTAATGATCACAGGGACCCACAGCGGTGTGGGTAAAACTACAGTATCACTTGGATTAATGGCAGCACTTACACGCAGGGGTATGTCAGTCCAGCCTTTCAAGGTCGGACCGGATTTTATAGACCCTTCACACCATACAGCTATCAGCGGTAATCCCTCCATGAACCTTGATTCTTACATCATGGGTACAAAGGGAGTATGCAGAACCTTTGCAAAATATCAAAACTCAGACATATCCATTATAGAAGGCGTAATGGGCCTGTATGATGGTATTGAATCCACCCAGATAGCAAGTAGTGCCCATGTTGCTAAAACATTAGGTATACCAGTGCTGCTGGTCATCAATGTCCATGGCATGTCACGCAGTGCAGCGGCTGTGGTAAAAGGATATCAGATGCTGGACCCGGATGTTAACATTGCCGGACTGGTATTAAATATGGTAGGCAGTCCCAGGCACCGTAAACTTGTGGAAGATGCAGTAAGGGCTGAAGGTATTGATATTCCGGTAATTGGCTCTCTTCCTTCTAACAGGGAACTCACCCTTCCATCCAGGCATCTGGGACTTTATATGGCTCATGAGCAAATGCAGGATTATGATAAACTGGCAGATTTTATTGATGCAAATGTTGATATGAATGCTTTGCTTGAGATCTCTTCAATACCTGATATCCCGAAAAATATAACAATAAATGAAGATGAAGATAAAAATAGAAATAAAGAAATAGATATGGAAAAACGATTCAATGTTACAATAGGCGTAGCAATGGATGGTGCTTTTTGTTTTTATTATCAGGAAATGCTGGATGAATTAGAAAAGCTTGGTGCTAAGCTTGCATTTTTCAGTCCCCTGTCAGATGATCTGCCTGATATTGATGGATTGATACTCGGTGGCGGGTATCCTGAGTTGTTTCTTGACAAACTCTCATCCGGCAGGGCGCTAACTGATATCAGGAAGGCTGCACAGGATGGGATGCCAGTATATGCGGAATGCGGCGGGTTGATGTATCTGGGAAAGAGTCTGGAGGTCAAAGGAAAAACATATGAAATGGCTGGTGTACTGGATGCCAGGTCAAGCATGGTAGGGAGATTCCAGGCATTGGGATATACTGAAGCTGAAGTTGTGTGTGATAATCCTCTATCATTAAAGGGACAGGTAATAAGAGGACATGAGTTCCATTATTCCGTAACCGAATGCGACCGTGATGCCAGGTTTGCGTACAGTATGAATAGAGGGAAAGGTATAGAGGACGCAAAGGATGGACTTATGGTGTATAATACGCTGGCTGGTTATATGCATACTCATCCTGCTTCTGCATCCATGGAAAGGTTTGTAAGTATGTGCAGGAAATACAGCCGCAAATAGTGTGCAGGAAACACACCCGCCGATAGTATGCATGAAACACACCCGCTGATAATATGATCTTGATAGACCCGGTAAATAATTTTACCATACCACAGGAATGGATAGATAAAGTTACAATACCACCGGATGAACTTAAAAAGGGTGTTTCTGACGGACTGCTGGTAGTGCTTTCAAATGGAGATATCCTTAATAGGGGATTTACTACGGGAACTACATGTGCGGCTGCTGCCAAGTCAGCAGTCCTGTCCCTGAAGAAAAAGGATATGATCACGACGGTTTCGGTCCCCACACCTTGCGGTATAAGAGCAAAGCTGGATGTCAGGGCTTTGGCAGGAAGGGCAGACGTTGTGAAAATATCAGGAGACCACGCAAGTGATGTGACCGGCGGGCTGGTGTTTGTAGCCAAAGCGCATCCTGCTGCGGCTATTTCTTTGATAGCAGCAGATGGTATAGGTACGGTCACAAAGGGGGGCTTGCAAGTAAAGGTAGGCGAACCTGCTATTAATCCTGTACCGAAACTCCAGATAATGGATGCTATTAAGGAAGGATTGAGCGAGACCGGACTTGAGGGTGCTGCTGTTACATTATCCGTACCTGATGGTGGGAAGGTGTCTGAAAATACATTGAATTCTGCTATTGGAGTAATGGGGGGTATCTCAGTCTTAGGTACTACCGGATTTGTCGAACCATGGAGTGACCATCTGGGTGAGGTTAAAATGGAATTGGTCAGTGATGCATCCAGGGTAGTACTTACTACTGGAAGAATAGGTATGCGTTATTCCCAGATGCTGTTTCCCGAACATACAGTAGTTATGGTAGGCAGCAGGATCGATGAAGGTATTAGTGCATCCAAAGGCGAAACAATTATATGCGGCCTGCCAGGCCTGATACTCAAATGGGCCGTACCTGGTATTCTAATTGCAACAGGGTTTAATACAGTACAGGAATTAATAGAAACTAATAGAAATAGTCAGTTGATCGATAATGCAGTGGCTGCTGCAGTAAAAAGATCAGAAGGTGCAAGGATAGTGCTTGTTGACAGGAGTGGCGCCGTAATTCGTGACTCAGGTGGTGTATTGTGAAGATCGTAGGTGTGGGTGTGGGTCCGGGTATGCTGACAGTGGAAGCAGCAAAGGCTATACGGCATGCAGAGGTGATTTACGGTTCAGGGCGTGCCATTGAACTGGCAGCAGAACATATTTGCTGTGAGACCAAACATATAAAGGATTATTCGAGATTGCATGAACTGCCTGATAATGCGGTTGTACTGTCTACAGGAGACCCGAACCTTTCAGGACTTGGTAAATATGCCAGACCTGGTGATGTAGTGATACCTGGCATTTCTTCACTGCAGGCAGCATGTGCCAGGCTTCATATCGACCAATCCGGAATTGTAGTTATTACTGCACATGGAAGGGACCCGGCCCCTGCTGCTGTGAAACTAAGATCAGCTATAAATTTGGGATTTACTGTTTTTTTACTTCCGGCATATGAATTCGGAGTAAAGCAGGTAGCAGCAATGCTGTTAAGCATGGGAATTGATGTGCATATTGCTGTTTTTGAGCGGCTTGGATATCAGGATGAACGACTTGAAGTGGGAAGTGTAAGTGAACCACCATGCGTGGATTCCCGGTTGTATTGCATTATGGTGGGATATGCGGTAGTGTGAAAGGTTGTGTTGTGTAGTGCTGTGTAGTGTTGAATGGAGTTAATCAGGTTTTTGTCTCAATGCTGCATTTTGGGAGTTATGGGGAAAATAGCAGAAAAACAGTTTGCATATAGCCAGATAAAACAGAGCGGTTTTTATAGTATAAATTTCGTTAGTAGACGCTGTGCGATAATGTTAAGTGATATTAATAATGATATTATCTTATATCGTAATTTAGAACTTTCGTTTTATATTTAAGGTGGTATATAATATAAAAACTATATACGATTTAGCCAACTGGTTTTCATCTAAATCAGATATGTCACATAAAAAATTGCAAAAATTATGTTACTATGCAGTGGCTTGGCACTATGCTCTCTATGATTCACAACTGGTTGAAAACGATGAATTTGAGGCATGGATACACGGACCAGTTTCACCTTCATTATGGCATGAGTATAAAGATTATGTTTGGAAACCTTTACCACGATATGATGGTGAACTAAGCTTTGATGATGAAACAGATGAATTTTTACAAATTATATACAACACATATGGGAATTTTAGCGGGCATCAATTAGAAGTATTTACTCATGGAGAAAAACCTTGGAAAGAAGCTCGTAAAGGATTGGATGATTGTACTGCATCAAATATACCAATAAGCACTGAAATTATGAAAAAATATTACCGATCAATTTACGAAGAATCTCAGAATGACTAAAAAAAAGAAGCTTATCAAATTAAAACCACCACAAAAAACTGAGGTTAAAATTAATACAAACTTAAATCCACCCATGATATTGGATGAAAAACCAAGTATTGGTTTGAAATATATTGACCTTGGATTTAAATCATTTCACGATTTAAGAGATATGCACAATCTTAAGAAATTTGATACATTCGTTAAAAAAATATTGACATCACCTAATTGGAGCTATGTCTTCAATGCTTACACAAAAAAGCCCAGTGATAGTGCCAAATCAAAAAGAAAAATACAGTCATTGGGTTTTGATTATACACAGATAGAAATGTTTCATTTAAGGGTTAGTGATAAATTCAGAGTTCACGGATTCCTTATTGATTATCGATTTAAATTGGTATGGATAGACCCCAACCATGAAATAGATGGTTAATAACGGTATTACTTACAACATGAATATTATTTTATTTAATCAATCGTTGCCAACTTAATTATATCCATCCATCTATTGCAACCAAGATTTAGATTAAAAAACTACCGTTGTGTAAAAGTTTAGTTTATACAGTTAAAAATCCTGCAAACGCAACAACCGAAAATAAATACAAGTATTATTGATGAATTATGGAAGGCAAGAAAAGGAACCGATACGTCATTTTGAAGTTTAACAAAACGATACTATGAAAATTGCAGTAATTGCTATACAGGGAAATGTAGAAGAGCACATTGAATCTGCTAAGAAAGCAATGGAAGATATAGGCATCCGGGGTGAAGTGCTCCCTGTACGCCACAGCGGCACCATACCAACATGTGATGCCATCATCCTGCCAGGCGGCGAGAGTACTACACTTGGACGGCTTATGGCCCGCGAGGGCATAGATGTGGAGATCAAGGAAGCCGCCTCCGCTGGCAAACCTATAATGGGCACCTGTGCCGGCCTGGTACTGCTGGCAAGGGACGGCGGCGAGCAGGTTATGCGGACTGGGCAGAAGCTGCTGGGTTTAATGGATATCAGTGTGGACCGTAATGCTTTCGGCGGCCAGAGGGAGTCCTTTGAAATACCGCTTGAGATATCGATGCTGGATTCACCATATAATGTGGTGTTCATCCGTGCCCCTGTGATCACCAGGGTGGGACCGGATGTAGAAGTACTTGCACGTTTTAACGATAAAATAGTGGCAGCCAGGCAGGGCAATATTTTAGGGCTGGCATTCCACCCGGAACTTACTGAGGACCTGAGGATACATTATTATTTCCTTGGAATGGTGAAATAGCCGATCATCACTGGAAAAACCAGGTACGTAGTGAAGATCCGTACTAATTCTACTGAATATTGTGTTAGACATTAACCATTTAGCAACCCTTATATATAATATATTAAATCAAGTAAGCTTGTTATAATATCAATCTACTTGAGTTATAACAAGAAATACAACAGGTGAAATTTATGCATATTATGGAAGGTTTTTTACCAAGCCCTTGGTGGCAAATATGGTTTGCCATATCACTGCCAGTAATAATTTATGGCATCTATAAACTGAATGGACTGATCAAGAACAAACGTGACCTCTTGCCACTGCTGGCTGTGGCCGGAGCATACATATTCATCCTGTCCTCACTCAAATTACCCTCAGTGACAGGAAGCTGTTCCCATCCCACAGGTACAGGTTTAGCAGCCATATTATTCGGACCTGCTATATCAGCTGTACTCGGATTGATCGTGCTGCTGTACCAGGCCCTGTTCCTGGCCCATGGTGGCCTGACCACACTGGGAGCCAATGTGTTCTCCATGGGAATCGCAGGTCCTGTTATTGCATTTATAATCTACAAGGCATGCACAAAGGCCGGACTTAATTTCTATATGGCCGTGTTCCTGGCATGTTCACTTGGAGACTTGGCCACCTACGTAGTCACCTCAATTGAACTGGCCCTGGCATTCCCGGCGCAGACTGGGGGAGTACTTACATCATTTAAAGCCTTTGCAACCATCTTTGCAATCACACAGGTTCCGCTGGCTATAATTGAAGGGGCCATTACTGTACTGATCTTCAAGTATGTGATCCAGGTCAAAAGCGATGTGCTGGTAAAACTTGATGTTCTAAGCGAAGCCGGATTGCGCAAGATCAAGGAGATGACAACATGAAACTGGAAATCATCGTAGCCGTTATAATATTAATCTTCACTGCCCAGTTCCTATATATGTCCTCCACAACCGATTCAGAATATGGCGGTGCGGATGGCGAGGCAGAGGGTGTAATAGAAGAATTGACAGGCGGCACCTATGAACCTATAGCTGACCCCATCTGGGAGCCTCCAAGTGGTGAAATAGAAAGCCTACTATTTTCACTCCAGGCCGCCATCGGAGCACTGGTCATAGGATACTTCTTCGGATATTACAAGGGTAAAAAACAGCCAATGTAATTCACTTTAAAAACAAGTGAAAATAACATGAATAACCTGCTGGATGACTATGCACTGGCAAGCCCACTGCGGCACAGCAACAACTGGGTAAAACTTACCGTGGTTGCCGCAGGGGTGCTTGGCGGCGTATCGGCTGCATCGCCGGTAACACCCCTGTTCATAGCTGCATGTATGGGTTTTGCAGCAGTTGTCCTGGCAAAGGTCCCTGTAAAATTCTATTTAAAGCTGATAGCCCTGCCTCTGGGTTTTGCAGCCACCGGGTCCATTGTCATACTATTCTTCTTTGGCTCCGGACATGAAATTGCATCAATTGATACATTCGGGTATCA
>Ga0255378_1077_pt1 | contig 9768 bp, 4 predicted proteins | sample ANMaggSSYBR01E11_FD_182109 | JGI IMG/M metagenome (GOLD analysis project Ga0255378, IMG submission 182109) | Sediment cell enrichment communities from methane seep in Santa Monica Basin, California, United Staets - ANME aggregate JGI... | ecosystem: Environmental > Aquatic > Marine > Cold seeps >...
TCACCGCTGCTAAAGGGTTGTATTTTTCGCAATAATAGAAGTCAGGTGACCGGCTCGGCCGTAGACATACTTCCCGGCAGTGCTGCGGATTTAGAAAATTGTCTTTTTGTCAATAACATCGCCAACACGGGAGAGGACTTTGTTGGACAACAATCTGGCAACGAACACAATAAATTACACGGATCGGGCGCGCTCACTGTCTTTCGCCGCTCAAAGGCGAGAGTGATACGATGCACGTTCACCGGAAACTGGAATGGTGTGGACGACAAAGGCATCGCCAATGTTTACAAAAATTGTATTTTTTGGCACAACACAGCAACGGGCGGAATTTCGGAAGGAGACCGCTACGAGCTCGACATTCTCGATGGTTCTGGGGTGAGTGGGTGCTGGATTGAAGGTACAATTATCGACCTTAGGAACACGATCAATCCTGCGACCAATGTCCTCAATGCCCCCAATCCAGAGTTTGACAAGGCTTACAGACCCCTTGCGAAAGAATATGCTGACATAGGATACCGACCTCAAACCCAAAAAGAATAATTTCGGCGATCGCAAAGACCCTGGATCCATCGACAAAGATATTTGTATAGGAAGTTATCATCGCCATGTTTCGAAAACTTTTTTACCCTTCGATGAGACTTACTTTAGTTATTGTTTCACTCTTCGGACTCTCGGCGTGTCAAAGTGAAAAAATATCTGGCGACAAAATACAGTCGGGCGAGAAACAGCCAACAGTGGTCGCCCATCCGGAAAGTATCGTTTCCCCAGCCTGGTTAGCACAACTCAGGGACCAGCAGTTAGCAACGAAAAAAAACTTTAACGTTTTCAATGACTTTCAATTCACTGATAGGCTCCCGGAAAGTGATGTCAAGTTCGTCCACAAGATCGTGAACGATTCGGGGAAATTTTATATCGCTAATCACTATGACCATGGGAATGGTCTGGCAGTTGCCGACGTCGACCAAGACGGGCTTTTGGACGTCTACTTTACAACGCAATTGGGCGAAAACCAGCTCTGGCACAACTTGGGAAAAGGAAGATTTGAGGATTGGACTGCTCGCGCTGGTGTCGCGATCAGAGATCCCGTTGGAGTCTCTGCTTCTTTTGCCGACATCGACAATGATGGAGACCCTGATCTATTTGCAACCAGCACGCGCGGCGGAAATTTTCTGTTTGAAAATGATGGCACGGGTGTCTTCAAGGATATTACCGAGCAATCTGGTTTGACTTATAGCGGTCACTCATCGGCAGGAACATTTTTCGATTTCGACCGCGACGGCCTCTTGGATCTTTTCCTGACCAATGTCGGCCAATTCACAACCGAAGACGTAGGCGAGGGAAATTACTATCGCGGTCACAAGGCCGCATTTGCCCGGCACCTTTTCCCCTCGCAGTCAGAGCAAAGCATCCTTTACAAAAATCTAGGCAATAATCGATTCGAAGACGTTTCCCAGAAAGTTGACCTGATCGATAAGTCGTGGAGCGGCGATGCCCATGTAGCGGATCTCAACGAAGATGGTTGGCCTGATCTGTATGTCATTAACATGCAGGGTCACGATGAATATTACGAGAATGATGAGGGAAAGCGATTTATCCGCAAAAGCCGAGATCTCTTTCCGGCAACGCCATGGGGAGCGATGGGCATTGGCATCTTCGATCAAAATAACGATGGCCATATGGATATTCTTATTACTGACATGCATACCGATATGTGGGACAAAGAGCCCTTCAAAGACTACATTCCAGAAAAAGAGAAAGCCAAAGTTGATGAGTCCAAAAAAATGCCGCCCCACTACCTGGCAACCGACGGAAACCACGTCTGGGGAAATGCAATGTTCCAAAATAATGGCGATGGTACTTTTAAAGAAATCTCTGACGAAGTCGGCGCTGAAAATTACTGGCCTTGGGGCTTGAGCATTGGAGACCTCAATGCGGATGGATACGAAGATGTCTTCATTGCGTCGAGCATGAATCTAGGATTTCGTTATGCGATCAACTCCGTACTACTGAACAATCGAGGGGATGGGTTCCTCGACAGCGAATTTATTTTAGGAGTGGAACCGCGGAGAGACGGTCGCACAGCGGTCCCTTGGTTCGAACTCGACTGCGACGGAGCGGATCGAGAACACGATTTTTGCAAAGGTAGATCCGGACTGGTTCAGGTTTGGGGAGCCCTGGGATCAAGGTCGTCGGCTGTTTTTGATTTTGATAATGATGGTGATCTCGATATCGTGACCAACGACTTCAACTCTGAGCCCATGATTCTCGAAAGCGATCTCTCGGATAAAAAACAGATCCATTTTCTTAAGATTCGCCTTCGTGGCACCAAGGCGAATCGCGACGGACTGGGAGCGAAGGTTACACTGAAAGTGGGCGAACGTACGTTGACTCAATTCCACGATGGCAAGTCTGGCTATCTTGCGCAGAGCAGTTTGCCACTTTATTTTGGATTGGGGGATGCAACACGAGTCGATCGCATTGAGATCGATTGGCCGTCTGGACAGAAACAGATCGTGGATGGACCGATCGAAGCCAATCAAACCTTAACCGTCAACGAGAGCGAGGGATCAAAAGAGTAACGATCCATCGGAACGGGGTCCCTAGGTTTTTTATTCGCTCAAAAAAACCTCACGATCGTCTCGCCAACGAAGAAGGCGGTCGAATTTCTCTTGGTCAAGTTGGCCGTCAGGTTTCAGAAACAACTCCGGCATTCCCCGGCTTTTGCGCGAATCCGCTTGCGTATCCCAATTGTGTAACACTTCAGCCCGCACAGCCTCGCGATCGGACTCCGGGGCAAGAAAATCATAATCTGGTGCGTCACTTCCGAGTATCGCCCGCAGTGTCAAAAATGATCTCGACCGGACCGCATCGTAGGGGTCGACGAGTAACTGGGCGAGCAGCGGTATCATCCAGGACGTACCGGCCGCTTCTTTTGCAGGAGGCCATCCCAGGTTCCAAGCGATGAGGGCCCGCTGTGCTGCATCCCCTTTCAATCCCCATAAAAGTCCTGTCGCTGTATTGCGTTGCTCCTCGTCGAGTGGCGGAATGGGCTGATCGTATTGCTGATGTAGCTTTTCTGCCGTCCACAAAAGCGTTTTATCTAAATGACAAAGATTGCAGGCATTCGGTCGACCTATCGGTGGGAGACTCTCTTTTACGTTTGGGCTGCTTATTGTATGACTCCGCATTGCTTTCATCAGACCCCACGTCGAGTTAGGCATGTGACAGTTGTAACAAATACTTCCTGTCGATGTTGGAGCGTGGTGGGTATGAGCAGTGAGCTTTTCTTCATCTGTATATTCGGTGTGACACTGGATGCAGGCTTCATTGTTGTGTAGCCCGGGGCGATTCGAATCCATCACCAATTTTAACTGGTCGTTGGCCCACTCTTTTCGCGATCGAGGGTCGTCGACAGGTTGATGCATTACGTGGCAAGAGAGGCAAGTCATTTGTCGTGAGGGATCGTTATGCGCGAAGCAGGGACTTTTCAAGAGCCCGTTAAATTCGCGGCCCGAAATTCGAACCATTCCGTCCTGCCAAAACGCATGGGCATCTACATCTTTGATCTTTAGGTGATCCTCCAGCGATTCTCCGGGTTGGTAGTAATCGCCATTGTGAACCCAGTTAAAATAGTCACTCTTGGTCCTGAATGCCATTTCTGCGTGACATTGGCCGCAAATCTCCGCACTACGCCGTGGAGAGAGGGCAAGAGGATTCACCATTCCGATCGTCGGATCGCCCTTTGCAACACTCTCGGCGTGTGCTGCTCCGGGGCCGTGACACGATTCGCATGCGATGCCAAATTCGGCCACATGGGTATCGTAATGACCGTCTTCTTCCAAACGCGGTTGTGGGCGCGTGGTATGGCAACGATCACACAGATGGTTCCATACACCTGTTGTATGTGACAGCGCATGTTCTGCAGGCTTCATCAAAAAGTTAGCGCGATCGGTGATCCATCGCTGCTGATCGATCCGATACATAAAAGGAAACCGCTTCAAATCTCTGCCTTCGCCGGAAGGATACCAATATCCCTGCGCATGATGCGACCCGGTCATCATCACGATCGGTTGCCGCACGATCTTGGACCGCCCCAAAGAGTCATGCTCCTCAAAGTCGGCCCATAATTTTTCTCCTTCCTGTCGCAACGTTACTTTGCCGACAGATGAGTTGGCAAAATCGAGTACCACATCCTTGAATGAGGGGACTGCTGCCGCGCTAGTGGCAACCTGCGTCATCGTGCGATGATAGGAATCGTGCCAGGATGCAAAATTATCTTGATGGCACTCTCGGCACGCATCGGCTCCGATATACCCGGCATCGTGCACGGAAATCGGACGATTAAGAATCGGTTTTTCCCAAACTGCCACCGGGGACTCGGTTGCTGAAAAAAAGGCCGGGGATTCAGTTCCCAAATTTCTGAGCAGAAAAAACAGGCCGACAATCAATGCCATACAAATCAGAGACAGGCCTAATGCAACAGTTCGCTTTTTTGCGGTCATTAATGCGACCTCTATGGCCCCCATGCTTTGTAGCGACTGATCCTCATAATGTGCACAAATCGCCCTGCAAAGTTCGATCTACTGTTCGTTTTTAGTATCGGCTTTTTGAATGCGCGACGCAAGAAAATAATGTCAAGGATTTATCCAATTCACCATAAGTTTCGGGAGGTGTATACTAAGAGAGGCCGCTTGTTTAAATCCTAGCCGCAAGCGTTTGGATTGTAGCTTCGTCTGCCTTACAGAACCGTTTTCACGCCCCACTATGTCACATTGCCAGCACAACAATCACGGTCAAGAAGATGCGAGGAAAATGCGTCTCCGCTTCCTGAGAAACTATGGGCTCAGTCCTGCTAAAATCAGCGAACCTGTTTGTGCCGTTGTTTTCCTGCTGATAACGTGCGTTGTCGGTTGTAGCGATCGTACCCGACACAATCGGACGGAACCGAGTTCAGAGAACAAATCTGACCAAGAGGTTGTGCAAATCGCGCTGCGCACCAGAGATACGGTCCGCGCCGATGCAAGCAAGAAGCAAGAAGAACCTTGGCCGCATAGCCCACAATATCATCGCAACGACGGCTACGTTGGTTCTGCGGCTTGCAAAGAATGTCATGCGGATGAATTCTCAAGCTGGCACAGTTCCTATCATAGCTCGATGACACAAATCGCTGATCGGTCTACGGTCATTCCAGCCATTCAAGGACTTGACCTGGAATATCAGTCCCGTCGAGGACAACTCGAATGGCAAGGCGATGAACTTTGGGCAACGGTGACCGACCCCGAAGGAAACGAAAGTAAAAGCCGGGTCGCACTCACGACCGGATCGCACCACGCACAGGCTTTTTGGTATGAAACGGGAGAGTCGAACGTCGTGCAGATGTTTCCGTTTGCCTACCGCATTGCCGAACAGCGTTGGATTCCAGTCCAGACAGCCTTTCTCCTCCCACCTCGAGTGGAACAAAGTTTTTCTTTTGCCCCCGGCGTCTGGAATCACTCGTGCAGTCAGTGCCATGCCACCTCCACCAAGCCTGCGGTCTCGAGTGCGACAGAGATGCAAACCTCGGTTGCCGACTTTGGTATCGCCTGCGAATCGTGCCACGGTCCAGGAGCCAATCATATTGAGGCTGCTGGTAGAAACGCAGAAAATATAAATCCAGGAATTGTCAATCCGGAGTTACTTCATCCGAAACGGTCGAGTGAAGTGTGCGGCCAATGCCATGCTGCGATCTCTCTGAGTACACAGGAGCAAACTGACGACTGGCTGCAGCACGGGTGGCGGTATCGTCCGGGTGAAGAACTCGAGAAAAGTAAGAATGTGGGGCAGCCAAAAGATAGTGAAAACGATTCCTTCGATACCAGCATTTTTTGGAATGATGGTGTGGTTCGCGTTTCGGGGCGCGAGTTCAACGGTCTCTTAAAGAGCCCGTGCTATGATCACGATGGACAGCATGGACAAATCATGACTTGTACCAGTTGCCATGAAATGCACCCGGAATCGAGCAATCCCAATGATCTCGCTTCGTGGTCACACCATCAATTGAAGCCTGGAATGCGTGGGAACGCTGCCTGCACACAATGCCACCGTGAATATCAGGATGAAAAAAGTCTTGTCGCACACACACATCACCTCGCCGATTCCTCGGGCAGTGATTGCATGAACTGCCACATGCCGTATACGACTTACGGACTTTTAAAGGCTTCTCGCAGCCATGCCATCGAGAGCCCGAGCGTTGCCACGACCCTCGAAGTAGGAAGGCCCAATGGATGCAATATGTGCCACCTCGATAAATCACTCGGTTGGACCGCAGATTATTTAAAGCAATGGTACGATATCTCTTCACCCGAATTACCCGAAGATGAGCGGGAAATCTGCTTCACCATCCTCTCCGCACTGAAAGGCAATGCGATACAGAGGGCCCTGGCGGCATGGGCCCTGGGTTGGCCTGAGGCACAAAAGGTATCGACGACAGATTGGTCCATTCCCTTTCTCGGGTTTCTCTTGCAAGACAATTACCACGCCGTGCGGTTTATCGCTGACCGCTCGCTACGGAGTTTATCCGAACCGATGGAAATCCAGTACGATTCGCTGGCGACAAAAGCAGATCGGGACCAGGCTGCCAGAGCGATTGTTCAGCAGTGGCTCCGCAACAAAGAGAATCGGCCAACGACTGGCGAACCCTATTTGATCAATCCCTTGGGGCAACCGATGATCGGTGCCATCAATCAATTGCTGAAGCAACGAGACACGCAAGAAATCGTCATCGGTGAGTGAAAATTTACGCCATAAATTCGCCAACGGTTCGGTGAGTGGCGCCAAAGAGATCCATTCACCGATTCTTGCTCTGTAGTTGCGACTCCACTTTTTTCAGCCGTTGTGCCGCAATTTCGTAATCGGGTCGCAAATCGATGGCGCGGCGATAATGGGTGGCCGCCTCTTCGAGTTTTCCCAGGCGCTGGAGCGCCAGTCCTAAATTGTTGTGAGCAATCGCAAATTGGGGTCGCAGGCGAAGTGCCTGTCTGTAGTGTTCAACCGCTGCTTCTAATTCTCCCTCATTAAACAAAATGATCGCTAAGTTGTTGTGCGATTCCACATGATTCGGATCCATCTTCAGTACGGCACGAAACGCATCTTTCGCCGCAGTCGTTTTTTCTTGGATGTTTAGCATGCACGCTAGATTATATCGCGCAGCTACATGTTCAGGGCTCAGGGAAATGGCTTTGCGAAACGCATGAACCGCTTGGTCCATTTTCCCCTGATTCGCCAGTGCCATACCTAAACTTATCTTTTGTTCAACCTTTCGAGGATACTTGCTCAGTTGGTGACGAGCCTTCGCCTCGTTCAGCACATGAAGATCGTTTTGACTTGGGGGAAGAACCTGGACCCAAAGGTGCGCCATTTCATCCTCGGTACGATTACCGGCAGTGACACGGCGCGGGGGCTGGTTTGGATTTCTTGGATTGGATGCCGAGTTGTCAAAAGTATATCGCATCACCAGCATGGTGCCCTTAGGTAGGAAAATGGGCTTCTGATAACGATAGACGGCCTGCCAGTTCCAGTCCCAATCATCGATCCAAATCAACCATTTCTTGGTTCCATCTGGCAGTAGTGCATACCCCTGGAGATCTTTTCCGAGTAAATGCGTGTGTGGGTAAATCCCCAGAACGTCGACATCGACGGGAAGCGTAAACTGATCTGTAACGACATGTTGTGTTTCACCTGGAGGGATGTCGAGTTGGCTATCGGCTTCCAATTGAATTAACGCGAGCGACGGATCGGTGGGGACTTTCTCTGAAAAATAAATACCTACCTTCGCTTGAACCTCTTCTACTTTACCGGATGGAAGCATGTGCATATTCACAACCAAATCGCTACCCGGATCGACTCGCCAAGCTTTTTCTGGATAGCCTGCAAACGGCACGGACCCGACCTTCCAGGATAAAAAGTGCCCCGAAGGTCGCGAAGCAACACTCAGGTTTTCCATCCCGGCATATCCGGAGCCGGGCTCTTGTCGATCCAATTTCCGTGCCGCCCCTGTGGTATCTATAAGCATGTTGGCGTGATGCACGATCTGTCGATTGCTCGGTCGCAATTCCACCGCCCGAACAAATCGAGATGACGTGTTGGGAATCGGCAAAACAAAATTTTGAAACACGTCGGATCCATCAGCGCGAAGCAGATACGGTTCATTCATCTGCACGACCAGATCTGGTTCGCCCAACTGCCACCCTTCTATAAAAGGCGGCGCCTCCGGCAAATCTTCTGGGGCTCCCTCCAGAGCCCCCTGAGCCACCCATTCTGCAAGCAGATCGATTTGATCTTGGGACAATTGCCGTGCACCGCTGAAATGCCCATATCCATCCTTTGGAAGCCAGGGCGGCATATAGCGACTTTGGGTGACCTCAACAATCTGCTCTGCTCGTTCGGCAACATCGGCATAAGAAAGAAGTGAAAATGGGGCAGATTCCTCCGGGCGGTGGCACGAAGCACAGTGCGCATAAATGATGGGGGCGACGTCTCTATTGAAGGTGATTTTTGTGGGGTCCGGTCGAGCACGGGTGTACCGCAGCGTAGCGAACATAATCGCGACGATTGCCAAAAGAAGGAACGAAAATAGGGCCGTTCGATCTTTCAATTTACACCTCTGCGGACACATTTCCACATACAACACCGAATCGTAAAACGAATGCCCCGGATAACCCAATACCCGAAGCTTGATGAGGGTACAAAACCCAACCTTTTGTAAAGGCGTATTATAATGTGAGGGTGGAGTTCGGTGCGATATCCAAGAGACACAAAGTTGTGCTAGAATTCGAGCGGTATCTGGGCAATCTGCCTCCGAGGATTAGCTATGTTTACCACCTTAGATTTTCTTAATCATCCGCTGGTTCACTATGTCGGCGTCCTCGCTGTCATTGCCGCTGCTGGCTGTGCAGATTCCGAAGCTCCGTCGCATCTGCCCACGGCAAACTCCGTGGGACAGCGTGAGCAGAAACCCATCGAACGCTTTACACACCAGCACTGCCATCCATCGGCACTTGGTCCATCCCATATTGCCGATGACGAGGCCGATAAGTTTCGCACAGACGGAACCCGCAAAATGGCCCAGCGGCTTCAAATTATCGATCTCGCTACGAATCCAGAGACAAACGAATTCGTCAGCGACCGTCGAGTTGCGATGCTCGAGCAAGCGGTTGCCAACTACCCAACTGTGGGAGGGCATTTTCAACTTGGACTCGAATATCTCCGTAATGGCCAGCCAGAAGAGGCAATCTCACAATTTGAACGCACACGGGCTGCCTACAAGCAGAACCCCGATGCATTCACCGACGATGCGTTGGAGGTTTTTTACGAACTCTTTGGTTTGGCATATTTACGACTCGGCGAAATTGAAAACTGTGTGCATCAGCATTCCGCGGATTCTTGCCTTGTACCGATTTCCGGTAAAGGAATCCATCGCATCCAACGAGGCTCAAAAAAGGCGGCCGACATTTTCAGGGAGGCACTCGGCCATTATCCAGAGAGCCTGAAATTTCGCTGGCTTCTCAATGTCGCCCACATGACACTCGGTGAGTGGCCCGATGAAGTGGAACCGCAATGGCGGATTCCCCCCGAAGTCTTCGTCTCAGAATGTGACTTTCCTCGCTTTTACGATCGAGCGATTGAACTTGGCGTCGATGCCGTAGGCATGCTCGGTGGTTCGATCACCGAAGATTTTGATCGAGATGGTGATATTGACCTTGTAGCAAGCGCGTGGGGACTCAAAGATCA